>Ga0074045_10004787_pt1 | contig 11910 bp, 18 predicted proteins | sample BogForMeECP23OM2_FD_94442 | JGI IMG/M metagenome (GOLD analysis project Ga0074045, IMG submission 94442) | Bog forest soil microbial communities from Calvert Island, British Columbia, Canada - Bog Forest MetaG ECP23OM2 | ecosystem: Environmental > Terrestrial > Soil > Wetlands ...
CCGCATACAATCAAGACGCTCACCCCTTCGAGTGGACCAAGCAGGTTGTCTTCTCGAAACATCCGCGATCGTCATACGCTAATTTATGCAACTAGGTACTAGTTCGGCATGCGGGCTCCCCCGGTGCGCTGCTCACCCAGTGCTGCTCGATGTTCCGTGTTAGAAGTGGGCTGCCTCGAGGGACGTCGAGCACGACGCGGCCGGCCTCTAAGCGCCGGTCGGCCGCTTCTCGCCGCGAATCGTTACCAAGCAGAGATGATCCTGGCGCAGCGGCGGAGAGCTGCGATCGGCCAGCTCATGCATCAGGCGAGATAATCCCGCCTGGTAGCCGACATCGGTGATCGCAAGCAGCTGGGAACAGGTATCACGCCGTCGCACCCTATCGAGCCAACTCCGCAAATGCTGTTCGAAATGCAGGTGCTCGCGCTCCTCCGTCACGGCAACAAAGCCGCTTGAATGCATCTCAGCCATGATCGTCTCTGGGGGCCAAAAGTCCTCCAGATCAATTCTCCGAGCCTACGGAAAGTAATCGTAATATAGCCAATCGGCGCATTCTTGGGGACAAAGATTGCGGAGGATCAAACGTCCGCCGACCCTCAGGACACGAAAAGTCTCCCGCGCATGCGGACCTTGTCTTGGATATGGTGCAATGCGAATTGACAGGTAATAAAATCGAAACTTCCGGTCTGAAATGGAAGCGCTGAACCGTCAGCCTGCACCCAGGCGATATCGGGCGCTTTGGCTCGTGCTTGCCGCAGCATGCCCAATGACCGATCCAGTCCAACCAGCCGGGCCGAGGGCACGACGGGGCGATCGGCGATTCAACTGACTTTCGGTCCCACAGCCCACATCCAGAATGGCAGCCGGATCTCCCGATATTCGCTGTCCGATGAAGGCCAGGAGTTCCGGATCGACGGTCTTTGTCCGATATGGCCCCGAGTCAAAGGAGTGCGCAATGGCGTCGTAGTCTACCCGGCTTCGTCTCATGATCGTCGCCTCGCAAGGTCTGATCCGTTTGGAAACTGCGCATTCTTTATCTGTCAACGCCTCCTTGGAAGCTTCGCCGCGCCGGCTTGTCGAGGCGTCACGGTTCAGCCGAACCCGTCCCGCCATGCGAGTGCGGCTGGTTCAAGCTTCTCCCGACCCGTTGCCCAAGCCGGCAAGTCGTTTGCGCATGAAGACGCGCTCGTATCCGGCCTCGATGCCGCGCCCGGTCTCTTCGTACCCGATGGCGGCATAGAGGCGCCGATTCTCGGTCATCGTCTGGTGCGTATAGAGGCGGATCTCGCGGTAGCCGCGCCGCGCCGCTTCCGCCTCCGCAAAGACCAGCAGCCGCCGGCCCAATCCTGAGCCCTGCCGCGTCGGCGCGACGGCAATATTGTCGAGGAGCAGATACTCCGGCCTTGGCAGGAGGACGATTATGCCGGCTATCGTGGATCCTTCCTCGATCACCCACACTGCGCCCTCCGAGACACGCGCTCCGTAATCGTCAAGAATCGGCCCGGGCGGTCTTCCGATACGCGGGATATATTGCCGATACGCCTGCTCGACGATTTGCGCGATCACCGGCGCATCGGCGGCGATCACGGCGCGGATGCGAGGTTCACCCATGTCGGTTGTCATGACCGGAAAGCGCCGGCCGGGTCGAGGAACCGTTGCATGAACATGAGATCGAGCCAGCGGCCGAATTTGTGGCCGACCTCGCGAAAGTGGGCAACCCGCTCGAACCCCAACCGCTGGTGAAACCGGATCGAGGCGTCGTTTGCCGCATCGATGCCGCCGACCATCACATGCTTCCCGAGTGCCAGCGCCAACGGGAACAAGGCCTCGACAAGGGCGCGCCCGACACCTCGACCGCGGACGTTGTACCGCACATGCACCGAGTGCTCGACCGTGTAGCGATAGCCGGGCCATGCCCCGCGCCACTCGCCGAACGAGGCAAATCCGAGAACCTCGCCATCGTGGCCGACCGCGACCAGCACGGGAAAACCCATCGCGCAGCGCGACGAGAACCATGCCCGCCGCTCGTCGAGTGTGGCGGGCTCCAGCGCATAAACCGCCGTCGAGTTGGCGATCACCTCGTTGTAGATCGCCAGGACGGCCGGAAGATCGCCCTCTGTGGCGGCACGCACGATCGGCATCGCTTCGACCTCCCGGGTTCATATGATATAGTCACGATTATGTCTATTATATTAGATCACCTCGATAGCCGTCTAGGGGCGCGCATCAGGATCGAGCGCGAGAGGCGGGGCTGGTCGCTGACCGACTTGGCCCGGCATTCCGGCGTCTCGCGTGCGATGGTCAACAGAGTCGAACGCGGGGAGGCCAGTCCGACCGCCTCGCTCCTGGGTCGGCTGTCCGGGGCGTTCGGACTCACTCTATCGACATTGCTCGCCCGGACCGAGGCGGCCCGTGCCGGGCGGCTCGTCAGGGCCGACGACCAGCTGCGATGGACGGACCCCGCCACGGGATATGTTCGCTGCCAGGTCGCCCCGGGACCCGGGTCTGACCTTCCTCTCGATCTTGTCCAGGTCGAGTTGCCGGCGGGTGCCTCGGTCGCCTTCCCCGCCGCGGCTTATGCCTTTGTCCGTCAGCTTGTCTGGGTGCTGGCCGGAAGCCTCATTTTTGTAGAGGGGGAGGTCACGCACAGGCTGAGATCCGGCGATTGCCTGGAACTCGGGCCAACCGCCGACTGTACTTTCCGCAATGATCAGGACAGTACCTGCCGCTACGCGGTCATCGTCCTGCGGCAACCCCACCAACGGTGAGAAACGTTTGCCGCGCGGCGGTGTGCGACCAATACGCTCCACAGCCGATAGCCTCGTCGCGGCACCGCCGGGGCTAGCCGCGCTTCCCGAAGAGACCACGGGCGATCGCACCGACGACCCCGAGCACGCCGGCGCCGGCGGTTTGCGCGTCGTCTGGCTCGCCTGCTCGGCCACGGCGCTCTCGACGACGACCGACATCGATTGCAGTCAAGGAGAGGTGCCGGAGCGGTCGAACGGACGGTCTCGAAGTGCGTTCGGTGCCGTCGCGGAAAATCCCATCGCGTCGCAAAGTGGAGTTTTCTACGGCCCTCAGCCCTCTCGACGTGAAAACATGGCCGAGAGAGTCAGCTCAACCCAGCATCCCGGTGATGATCGCGAACACGAAAGCGATCGTCGCGACCCATAGGATGTCGCCGGCAAGCGTGCCGCGGCTTGCCGAAATCGTCGGGTCGGCCCTGGTCAACATGATCGGCCTCTTGCCCAGTTGTCACCCTGCCACGAACGCTGCCGCGTCAATTTGGTTGCGTCTAGGAGCCAAGGCCCTGAGGCGCATCTCGTTGTGCGTCAACGACATGCAGAGGGCCTCTGGAATACGCCACGATGAATGTCCAAAAAATGACACACTGGAACTGCGGTAAAACTGCGGTTGGCGCCGGACTGTTGCCGGCACGAACTGACCGCGCAGGTGTTGAACGTTGGGGGACGTACTGGATAGGAGCTTTCCATGCGTCCAAATCTTGCCGTCACGACCGCTATGTTCCTCCTCTTGGGCACCGGCGTCGCCGAGGCCGCCGATTCCATTCAACTTGCGGAGACAGGTGGCTTCCTCCTGGGCAACGCTCATCGCTGCGGCGTGCTAACTGAACGGGTCGAGCGCGCCGGAAAAGTAATTCATGACCTGATCGTTACTGCCTCTTACGATTCGAGCGAGGAAGCTGCTGCCGATTCGCGCTTTGCCCAGATCTTCATGGCGAGCGCTTTCCCCTACCAAGATGGGGACGCGTTGATCCCGCCCTGCGAGGTGGTGATCGCGCAATTCGAACGCCTCGAGCGACATCATCAGCAAGCCGGCAGGCATTGAGAAATGAACCGCCCTTTATCTACCGGCGTTGTCAAGATGAGATGGCAGATTGCCGGAACAGTTTCGAAGGAGACCGGTAATGGAGAAACCGAAGAACGGGCCAGGATAACCGAAATTCAGGACTTGCTCATGGACCGATCGCGCACGGCGGCGGGCGCTCGCGAATATTGAGTGGTGCATTGAACGCGGTCGGTTCTTGATCAAGGAGCTTGAAGCAGTCCGGGATGTGAGGGTCGATTGACCTGCGAGGGTACCCCGCGCATCGCGACTACGGTTTCCCCGGCCCAGATCGCGTCCTAGCGCCTCGGCGCTGTCGCGCACGGTTGCCGGTGCGGCGCAGCGGAGATCGCAGATGCATAGTCAGGAATCTAAATCTATTCGCTTCAACTGCTCACTGTATTCCGGCTCTCAGCTTCGCTGCGTCCGCAATAACGATATTAGGACGTCATCGGCGTTTTCGGCTGCCAGTTAGGCCCCTCTTTTTGGTGCGTGGCCGATGATCTTTCTGACCGCCAGCGCCTTGAGTTTCTCGGGAGAAAATCGGTTTGCAGCAGCCACGCTGCTGGCCGGCAGGTGCAGCGGGGTCTGCAGCGTCAGCAACAGCGATGCGATCCTAATGGAGCTGGTAGGGCTCGGCGCATGAAGCTGCCGGTGCCGACGAGCCGCGCTGTTTGCTGTGCTAATGTTAAGCAGCACGCTGTTCGTCGCGGAATTGCGGGGTATCGCGCACGCTGCGTGGCGGGGCGACCGTCACGAGGATTTCGCATTCGTCCGATGGTACTTGTACCGCCAGGAAGCGGCCTTCGCGGCTGCGTACCACGTAGAAAGTTATGCCCATGCCTCGTGCGAGCGCTTTGGCGTGATGGCGGGCTCTCTCTTCGGTCATCAAACTGGCTCCTCGCTCCAAATGGCGCGCGTCGTGCTAACGGTATGAAGCGCGGGCCGTCCCGCGGCTATTGGGATGACTCTTTTTTGACACTGATAACTGTGGTGGGTGGCGCCTTTCGAGTGCAGTAACGGAATAACGCTCGCTGATGACGGAGGCGCTGGTGGACCGCAGTAGCGCGTTGCCGCATATTTGTTCGGTAAGCGAGCGAAAATCGGGAGATCGACCGGTCGAGAACCGTGACCCCGACCTTCGGTTGGGTACCGGGCGTCTTGGATCGTGATATCGCTCTTGCCGCTCGGGTTCTGGGCAGAGATCTGGGCGGCCGTCGCCTCATTGACTTCGGCTGCGTTGGGATTGCCTAGTTCACCGGCTGCGCCGCGCAATTCGCTGGGGGTCGCTTTCAACGAGCGTTCCGATCAGGTACAAGAGCGCTTGATGCTCGGGATGTCGGCGGCCTCCACTCAGAAACGCGCCGATGTCGATATCGGTCACCTGTCCACCTGATGGGACGTTCGCTTTGTGCCTGACGAAAAGTCTCCCCGTCTCGGACTGGCGAGCTAGATACCACCTATCCCCATTCGGGCTCGTGTAAAGCTCTCTTTTCTGCGCTGGCATGTCGCTCCTCGGCTCGGGAAAATGCTACCTGGACAAGTTGTGCCGTCGGTACTCCGCATTGTTTCCCGATTAGCTAAATCAAGAACGCCAGGACCAAATTCACCTTCCCTCATTTGAGAGGTAGTAGAAGCATCGATCCCGTTCAATCGGATTTAACATTCGATAGCAGCGTTCGCGCGCCCTACGCTCCTGCCGCCATCGCTCTTCCCGCCTCTCCTCCGATCCGGAGCCGTAATATCCTTCACGCTCGCGCCATTCGTCTCGCGGTTCCGGAGGTAGAGGCGCTCCCGGGCCGATCTGAACAGAAAATCCTGGTGCCGGCCGTACCTGCACTTAGGCATGGGTTGGCTGCGCATATAGGCGCCGGCGATCAGGAGCGCAGTAAAGGCGCCGAGTGCGGTCTTCATGGCCGCTCCTTTCGAACTGTGATCCGCACTACTGAACAACGGATTGGGTTCTTTCGATCCATACCCGCCGCCGGGCCGACGGATCGCGGCCGAAATCATTGGCTTATTGGTTCTCGCGTCGCCACTTCACCAGACGGCAGCTGGTCCCCGTGCTCCGCAGCCGTGGTACCTGACACAGCTTCAGCACATATCCCCGCGCTTCACTCTGAAAAAGGCATGAATTTTCCGGAAGCAGGTATATGGCAACCATCCAGCGCCGGCCGCCTGTAAAAGGCTGCTTCCGACGAAACCGAGGAAGCTGCTGTCTCGGTGAAGTACGCTTAAACGCTGCCGGCGGTCACGGAGCCGTTTCGGGCTTTCATGCAGAGGCCAGCCAGGGCCGATTTCCTCTGTCCGTTACATTGCGCCGACATCGCCGTCACCGCTCCTGTCGTGGATATTCCCCGTTATTGTCCGGTGAATAAGGAGCATACGGCGCTTGGACGCATCCGACGAGCGTCAAGATGACCAGAACCGCGGCGAGCCATCTATGCAGGTTCATTGGAGCATCGAAGCCGGGAGGCGAGCCTGTCCGGGAATGGCGATCCGGACACGCACTGGCAATCTGCGTTCGGCCTTTCTAAATCATGAATCTGGAACCAACAGCGGTGCTTCGCTGTTTCATTCGACAGGACGATCGAGATTTCCCCCCTAAGGTGATCGTCCCCTCTCCGAAACCCCGGTGTCCCCCCCACGCCGGGGTTTCATTTTCAGCTGGTAGTCACCTCCTAAGCCTGCCTCCTCACGCGTTCCATGAGACGATACGCCGCTCGCGTTGGCTCGGCTTTGTCGAGCGGCCGCTCGTCGAACGCGGAGAAGCTAGCGCCGCGCGGAGCGCGGGTTCGGGCGCAATCGCTTCAGGGGAGCTGAGGAGGGCGAGGCCACATCGAGTGGCCGCCGCATGCCCTTTGGGCGCGGGGCCTTGCCGACCGCGCCGCCGGCCGATCAGGCGGCTTGCAATTGGCGGCCACCGGCGGTGCTGGGTACCTGCCCGTCCTTCATGCCCATCAGCGCCCGCAGCGACGCGCGACCGCGCGACAGGCGGGAGCGGACGGTGCCGACCGGAATGCCGAGAATCTTGGCGACCTCCTCGTAACGCATTTGTTCGAGCCCGACGAGTAGGATCACCTGGCGTTGCTCCTCCGGCAGGCTGGCGATCGCTCGATCGAGGTCGCGCAGCTGCAACGAAGCCTCGACGTTGGATGGAGCGGTCAGGACCGGAGCCACATCCTTGACCGGGACGGCGGCCCCTTCGCGCATCGAGCGGCGGGCATCATTTACGTTCTGATTGTGAAGAATGGTGAAGAGCCAGGCGCGCAGATCGGTTCCCGCCTGCCACAGATGCTGCTTGGCGATGGCGCGCAGCAGGCAACTCTGCACCAAGTCATCGGCCCGCGACGCGTCATGGGTCAGAGCCCTTGCATAACGTCGCAAACCCGGGATTTCGGTTTCGAGGAGCTGTGCGAAGTCGCTCATCAATGCACCCTGGGAATGTTCCGACCCCGAGCTTCGCGAGGCCGTTGGAAGACTAGAATATAAAGCAACCCTGTATGTATGCTCATGGCGATTCAAAGAAATATTGTTATGTTGGGTAACAGAGTTTATCGGGTTGGTAACGGTTTGATACGATTGGATAATCGGGGCGGCGGTTTATTCGGCGCCAATCGACCGATTTCTTGTAACCAGTAACGGAATTACTTCTAGGATGCCAACGGAATTATTCCATAAGGATCCCAAGTAATCAGAAAATCAAAATATTCGCGAGGTGATTTGACGGCGCGAGCCACGGTGGAGTCATGAAGCACGGAAGAGTCCGGCAGCATGTTTTGCCGCGATCGCCAAATGTGTCGGGTCATGCCCCCAACAGCGCGGCTTGTTTAGCGCCACGAGTCGCCGAAACTAGACCGTTGCGGTCGATCCTTACCGCCGATGGGCGCGATTTCGGCGCAGCGTTGGAGCCGTTCGCCCCTGAGCTCAGAGAAAAACCTGAATTCGGGCGCAAGATAAAAACCGCGCGGCGCCCATTAGGTTGCGTCCGGGAGACGAGGCGTTGATGGGCATCTCGTTGCGCGCGTAGCGACCGCGAAGCTGTGTCCGTCGGTCGTGCCCGCATCAATGTCCAAAAAAAGACACGGCGAAAAGCCTGCAAATCCGCATTTGGCGCCGGACTGTTGCCGGCACGAACTGACCGCGCAGGTGTTGAACGTTGGGGGACGTACTGGATAGGAGCTTTCCATGCGTCCAAATCTTGCCGTCGCGACCGCTGTGTTCCTCCTCTTGGGCACCGGCGTCGCCGAGGCCGCCGACTCGACTCGACTGGCGGAGACAGGTGGCTTCCTCCTGGGCAACGCTCATCGCTGCGGCGTGCTAACTGAACGGGTCGAGCGCGCTGGAAAAGTAATTCACGACCTGATCGTCGCTGCTTCTGACGATTCGAGCGAGGAAGCTGCTGCCGATTTGCGCTTTGCCCAGATCTTCGTGGCGAGCGCTTTCCCGTACCAAGGCGGGGACGCGTTGATCCCGCCCTGCGAGGTGGTGATCGCGCAATTCGAACGCCTCGAGCGACATCATCAGCAAGCCGGCATGCACTGAGAAATGAACCACCCTTTATCTACCGGCGTTGTCAAGATGAGATGGCAAATTGCCGGAACAGTTTCGAAGGAGGCTGATCATGGAGCAAAACAAACACCTCAAGCCCGAAGAACGGGCCAGGATAACTGAAATCCAGGACTTGCTCATCGACCGATACGTGGAGCAAAACGAAGCGCTCGAAGAAGGCAAAAGGTGCCGAGCGATAGAGCTCGAGTTCGAAGTTAAAGAGCTGTTGCGCGAAAATCAGGCGGTGGGCGGTTGCCTGGTCGGCCTGAGCGATGGAATCAGACTAACCGCGCGGGCTGTGTAGGGAGTGAGGAGACTGAATCATGACTAATTTGACCACGTTGGCGCTCCGGAGGGGCAAGATCCCGGGGCTGTGCGTCGCGCTCTCGCTCGCAGTTGGCATCTTCACCGAGAATGCTGCTGCGCTTGAGGCGGATCCGCAAAACAATGTGCGGGGTTTTTACGATACGCTCCTGACGACAATGAGGAACAGCCCAACTCTCGGGCAGAGCGGTCGTTATGCAAGACTGGCCCCGGTCGTCGACCGGGTCTTCGACGTCCCCTCCATGACGCGACTGGCCATAGGTCCATTCTGGGCAACCCTCTCCCCGGCTCAGCAGCAGCAGCTGGTCGAGGCGTTCCGGCACTACATCGCGGCGACCTACGCCGCCCGGTTCGACAGCTATTCGGGGCAGCAGCTGCAGGTCACCGGCGAACGGCCCTACAATGCGGACGTCATTGTCCAAACCAGGATTGTCAAATCGGATGGTGATACGACCACCCTCGACTATCTGATGCGCCAGAACCAGGGCTCGTGGCAAATCTCCGACGTCTACCTTGACGGCACGATCAGCCAGGTGGCGATACAGCGCTCGGAGTTCCACTCGATCCTCCGACGCGACGGCGTTGACGGCCTGGTCATGGCGTTAAACCGCAAGGTCGACTTGCTCGGTCGGGGCGTGGCCAAAGCGTCGTAGCTGGTCTATTCGCGTGCTTCGGCTCATGCATGGGCGGAGGGTTCCGGTAGTGTCCTTTTTTTGGCTCCTCTTCTCAGGCTCCACTGTAACCGCCTGGCTGGTCGGATACGGCATGGGATACCTGAGAGGCGTAAGGGACACCATTCCCGCCGATGTTCGCGATGGCGACACTGGCTTCAGCGGAGATTGGACCGGCCGAGAAACCGGTGCTCGGGTGCCGAGCCGGGATGCGGCGACTGCTTATGCCGAGCCGATACTTCGGCGACAATTAACGAGCGACGAGGGGCGCCTAACCAATGCCGACTAGGCTGGCGCTACTGGACCCGGCCACGTTTTTCCGTCGGCTCGGAGATCATGAAAATTTGGAACTGGTAGCTATCGTTTGGTGTTCTAGTCACGAGGGCGATCGGATATCCCCCTCCCTGATCGCTCGTTTCAGAAACCCCGGTGTCCCCCCCGCCTGGGTTTCTTTTGGGGCGCGGCACAACGCGATTCGGGCGTCACCGCCCCGCACCGAGAGCCGCCAAGGCGCCTCTCCGGATCGCAGTACCCTCAACCAGCGGCTAGCGCGCCGCAAGACTGTTCCCGCCGCCGCTGTTGTAGTCGAAACCAAACAAGACCATCGCGCGTTTATCAGGTGAGGCACAGGAGACCTGGGAGAGCTGAGACAGGAGGAAGCTGGTGAATAGGCACACCGTGCCGCACTACCGCTACGCCGCCGAGTACCGGAGGCGCCACGACGCGATATCGCGATCCAACCAATCCGAGCGCGAGAGCCCTCTCGCCCCAGGAGTCGCGCTGATTATAATCGTGCTGTCGTCGCTCGGGCTTTGGTGCGTTATCTGGTTGGCGGTTTCCTCATTAGCCTCGGCCCTGTCGCTGTAGGAGAGCACCGACGCGGCTGGGAGCGTGAACTGCGAATTGCCCCCGATCCGCCAGGCTGTTCTTGCCCGCCTTCACGACGTCCGGCGCAGTCCCCCAAGAGGCTCCGGGACCCCCTATCCGGCTCAATACGAACGATGGGCCACGTGAGTGTGGTAGCGGTGATATGGACGTCGAGGTGTGCTAGCAGCGCCCGCTATGGCGCCCAGGCCCCCGCCGACCGCCGCACCGATGCCAGCACCATGCCCGCCGCCCGCGATCGCGCCGATTATAGCGCCAGTGCCGGCGCCGACCAGACCGCCGCTCAGTGCTCGATCCGCGGGATTGTACGGGTCCGCGAAGGCTGTGGTCGCCAACATCAATCCCGCGCCGATCACGCTGGCTATGGTCGATTGCTTTGTCATTTGCTTTCTACCGAGAAGCTATGGAATGGAGCCGGCCTGTTTATCAGCTCGCGATCGAGACCCAGCTCAAACTCACCATGCAACGGAATAAACAAATGGCACGGGGTTGCAGTTCCAGTCTCTAGGAACGCGAACTGGGTGCTCTGGACGAGGGGTGGAGATGGCGCATTATGTCGGCAATCTGACGCCTAAGATGGCCTGCGAGGCGTTGCGTGGCGCCGGCCTGTCCTGTTCCCTCGACGAGATTCTCATCGTCGCGCGCGAAGAAAGATGGGCCGTCGTGCTGCCGGGCGAGCGTCTTGCCTGGTTTCCCGCATCGCAATCGGCGAGCCGTCGGCTCGCCGTCGAACGCCGGGTCCTGCGCTTGATTGCCGAGCGCTGCTCCTTTCGGGCGCCGCGAACCCTTTTGGTGTCGGAATCCGGCTTCGAGGTCCGCCAAATGGTTCCCGGCCGCTGCGATCCGTGGGGCCTCTTCGAGCGCTGCAAGCGGGATTCCGGGCTGGCCCAACGGGTCGGCCGGTCGCTCGGTGCCATCCTCGCGGAGCAGCATACGGCGATCGGCGAAGCGGAGGTGACGGGTTGGCTTCCTTGGCGGGTCGCCTGGCCGGAGGGGAGCGATTGGATCCGCGAACGCCTTCCCGGCGTGGTGGAACACGACGATCTCGTGGTCGTCATGGAGCGCACCATCGAGCGCTACGAGGCCGTGGCGGTCGATGTCGGCGACCGCGTTCTCGTTCATGGCGACGTCGGACTTCACAATCTGGCGCTCGATCCGCAAACCGACACGGTCAACGGCATCTTCGATTACGACGGCGCGGCCTGGGCGGACCGGCATCACGACGTCCGCTATCTCCTCTTCGATGTCGGGCGCGAGGACATGCTGGATGCCGCGCTCGAGGTTTACGAACCCGCGATCGGCCGAACGCTCGACCGCGACCGCATCCGGCTCTACAACGCAGCATGCGCGATCAGCTACCTGGCGTTCCGGTCCGGCACTCCCCCGGACCAGAAGTCATGCGGGAGGACGCTTGCCGAAGACCTTCGCTGGGTCCGAACGGCTCTCTCGAGGCTGACCTGAGGGTTCCGTGGTGCTTCCCTCTTAGGGAGAATTCGGCTCCCTGTACGGCCGATTCAAATCCCTGTTCGGTCGCTTTGGGAATTTGGCAGGGGATTTGTGATATTCCAATCGCTTACCGTCGCCGGATCCGGCTCCAGCTGGCCCGAAAACGGCTTTTTGCCAGTATCTTCCC
>Ga0074045_10004791_pt1 | contig 11903 bp, 7 predicted proteins | sample BogForMeECP23OM2_FD_94442 | JGI IMG/M metagenome (GOLD analysis project Ga0074045, IMG submission 94442) | Bog forest soil microbial communities from Calvert Island, British Columbia, Canada - Bog Forest MetaG ECP23OM2 | ecosystem: Environmental > Terrestrial > Soil > Wetlands ...
ATTCTCGCTAAAATATTCATAAATAAGGCCTTAACTTCAAAGTATTCATAAATAATGACTTAGCTCGACTCTCCGCTCAATTCCCTTGAGAATCCGTAGTTTTCCGGAGCGGGTGGTTGGCGGCTGTTGCCGCAAATGTTGTTTTCAAAGAGCGACGTCAACGGTCGGTGTCTAAGCGCCTTGTGGGAGGCGGGCACACAGATCATGATTGTCGCGCGCGGTGCGCTGGGTGTATGTGATGGCTGATACAGTGGGTTTGTGATGAAAAAGATCGGAGGGCTGGATTGCGGGAGTCGGGATGCTCGCGGTATCCGGCAATAAGGTTCAACCAACCCCGAGTTAGTAAGTGTCCGAGGAAGCAGGAGGAGGAATCAAATAAAAAGCGCGTCGTCCAAATCGGCGAGGCTGACCGTGCACGCAGATTCTCAGTGAGTGAAATCGCCTGATAGCGTCAGTTGACGAAATCCGCTTCCCAACCCTTTCATCAAGCCTGTTTTGCCTGTACACGGTCATGCGCATAGACTTGCACCGAATGTGCCGCCTCTCGATTGTTAGCTCCATCGTTCTTCTATGTGCAGGTGGTTTTGCGTTCGGCCAAGAGAAACCAACCGCCTCTCAGGACTCGCAGCCGTTCTTGAAAAGGTGCAGCGACACCAACCCTCCGCCCTGCGCCGACAAAGCGCCCGCCGTTACCGACGCACCGGGTCCTGAGTGTTCGAAGGAAGCAGACAAAGCACGGATTAATGGAAAGGTAGTCCTGACAGTTGGGGTCGGCACCGATGGGCTCACTCACGATATCTCCGTTGTTAAGTCCGTCGGGTACGGACTAGACGAGCACGCTATTGAGGCCGTGAAGAAGTGGAAGTTCAAACCTGGCGAAGCTTCGGGGAAACCCGCTCCGGTTCAGATTGATGTCGAGTGGGAGTTCCACTGTCTTCCCGATAACCGAAACATTGGGGGTAGAAAAGACGGGAACTGGTACTCCCTCGACACTGAAAAGGAGATGGGCAAGCGATACTCCGCCCAGCTTGAACGGGATTTCAAACTCATGGATGACCGTGCCATCACGGACTATGTCGCTCGAATTGCAGACAATGTTGCGAAAAATTCAGATGCTCAGTTGCCCATCACAGTTCGGCTGTTGGATAGCGACCAGTTGCAGGCTACGACACTGCCCGGTGGTTACCAGTACATCACTCGTGGACTCCTGCTCCAATTGGAAAATGAGGGTGAGCTGGCAAGCGTGCTTGCGAGGGGAATCGCCCACACCCGCCTGCGTTCCGGCTTGCGACTGATGACCAGAGAAATGTGGGCGAAGAATGCAGTTCCGCCCATCGTCGGATTACGTGTACAGCCCAATATCTTTTCGGAAGTTTCCGACCCTGTGCCTATGCTGAGTTTTAGAAGGCAACTTGAACTAGAGGCGGACTATTTTGGCGTGCAGTACGTCTACAAAGCTGGCTACAACGCTGAAAGTTTTGTTCACGTTGTGGAGCGGATATGGCCTGCCAGTGGTTTAAGCACCAAAGCGCAAGCGTCTAGTCCATTCCCCCCAACACCTGACCGACTGAAGGCGCTGCGTAAGGAAATTGCCGACCTGTTGCCAAATCAAGATGGAAAAACTGTGTCAACGCCAGAGTTCGAGGTCTTTAGGGAACGTCTCCGCGCTTGGAGACCAAAGGAGCCCGTGCCGACGCCAACTGGCGAGAAACCTCTGCCCCACGAATAGTAGCTGGCGAAAAATCTCAATTACACTCATCGACCCCGACCGGCCAATTCTCAATGAGTAGCCGGAATTGATTTTGCGGCACTGCGGTGCGGCCGAAGCCGCGCCCTTTCAAAACAGAGTCAGGACCCAATCAAGGGGCACCCGCGACTTAGTCCGGCAGAAAGAAATCAGAGTCAACGTCAAAGGCAGCGGGCGAGGGCGCCCGCTCTACACTGGAGAGTTGGGGGCGAGTTTGGTTCGCCCCCGGTTGTGGTTTAGGCTGCGGATTCCTTGCCTTTGGATTTGTGCGACTTCACCGCTGCAGCTGCGTGGATGCCAGCCGCTCCGGCAGGTTTTCCGGTAAGCGCTGCTTCTAACGGGACTCCATCGGGTGAGCCGAGTCCGGTGCATGGATCCCATCCCTGAGCTGCTTTGAACGCGCCGTTGTTGCCTTGGGTTATGTCGTGGAATCCGGAGGCTTCAACCGCTTGCGCGTAGATTAGCGGGTTCAGGAAACCGATGGGCTTTCCCATTTTTTGATTGATGCGCGCCACCAGCCCTGCCCATAAAGGCGCGACCGCACTGGTGCCGCCGAAGACAGCACTCTCTCCGTCGACGAGGATGTTATAGCCGGTGTTGGGGTCGGCGTCGCCGGAGACGTCGGGTACGCCTCGGCCGCCACCCTGAACGATTGGCGCCGGCACCCCGAAACCATCCTGCCAGGTTGGAAGCGGGAAAACATTGCTGACCCCGCCGCCGGTCGCTCCTCCATTCGGTTGGTCGTTCCAGACGGTTTCGTTGACAATCTGTTGGTTCGAAGTTTGCAAAGTGGTGCCGCCGCAGCCCAGTGCGAACGAACTGGAAGCGGGAAAATCAACGTGGTTGTTGCCGTCGTTGACTCCGTCGGAGGAACCATTGTCACCCGAGGCGACACAGACGGTTACGCCCATGGCCGCTGCCGCCTGGAAGGCGTCGTCGAAGTTGGTCATGGCCTGAGAGGTCCAATTCGATTCGGCGGACCCCCAGCTGATGGAAATGGCTGAGGGTTGATTGGCGCTGTCGTGCACGGCGGTGGTGATCGCGTCCAGAAAACCCTGATCGGTATTCGGGGCAAAATAGACGACGATCTTGGCGGCCGGGGCAATCGCGCCTGCCACTTCTATGTCGAGCATGACTTCGCCATCAGCGCTGTCGGGAGTGGTTGGGCTATTGCTGCCTCCGTCGACGGAGACGGAGATGACTTGCGGCGGGGCGATCTTAAGCGAACCGAAATAGTTGCTCAGGTCATCGAGTTGAAAGCCTCCGCCTAACTCGATGAGCCCGATGCACTGGCCGGTTCCGTCTGCTGCCGGGTAGTCATAAAGCTGGGCGACTTCATTGGGATCATGCGAGGCGGTGGAGGCAGGGGTTTTATGCTTATGCTTGTCAGGCTGCGGCAAGCGCCGGAAATGGGGTTCTGCCTGTGGCCGGTTGTCGAGGCCAAACACTCCAGTGATGATCTCCGCATAATCGGCCGGCACGCTGATGGCGCCGACACGGCCGCGGAAATTGCCCTTGGGGTGGCTGTATTCCTTGAGTTCCACGTTGAAGGCTTTCTGGAGATTGCTTACGGTTCCGGAGAGCATTACGGTGCGGCGCGCGAGTTCGGTGCCGGTTTCGCGGATCGTCAGCCCGTATTCCTGGGCAAACTTCTTGATTTGGTTCAGGTCAGCAGGATCGGCGCCGTGGGCATTCTCGAAATCGGTGCGCGACATCTGCTTGAAGCCCGGTTGTTCGAGGGCACTCCTCAACTCCCGATGCTTGACCTCTGACTTTGGTCGAAGCCGGATGGAGACCTCGATGGTTTGGTCCGGATGCGAATTGTGGATCAGGCGCGCACCACGGACTGGCTGGCGTTCACTGCCTGAAATTACGCTGAATTTTCGAGTGGAAGTCACAGATACTCCTTCGTTTCGGGGGAACAGACCGGCCAGGAACTAGTCGCGACTGGGAGTCGCACAGAAGGGGAAGTCCGGGTTCGTCCCGCCGTTCAGATGGGTCCCGAAACGGGTTGAGCATATCAAAAAATAAGAAATTATCAATGGAAATTGGGCCGCTGAATTAGGGGGCCGGTGCGATATTTTCCCATTTTGGAACCATGGAGCGGAGGCTGCTAGGAGTCGTTCTGCACCACGCCTGGGCGGAGGAGAAAGTAGAGGAGGGTAAGGGCGATCAGGAAGGTCAGGCCGGCAATCAGGTTAATGCGGGAGTCCCACCAGGTTTTGGCGGTGGATGCAAGGACCACGGCCAAGCCGATGATGGATCCCCATTTTCCCAGAGGGGAACGAGCGGGAATCAGGGCGGACTGGGCGGCGGTGAGCCGGCGACGGAAGTTGATGTGGGCGGCCAGGGAGATGATCCAGGAGAGCAACATGCCGAAGAAAGCGCCGCGGAGAATGTACTCGAAGGCTTTGGCTGGGGCCCAGCGTTCGAGCGCCAGGGCGACGATTATGCCGTACGAGGAAACCAGCAGCGCCGCGGTCGGGGTGCCGCGTTTGCTTAAGCGGCCCAGCGCGCGAGGAGCCCATCCGGTGCGGGCTAGCGAGAAGAGCATGCGCGAAGAAATGTAGAGGGCGGCATTGGCTCCAGAAAGCGCGGCGGTAAGGACCACGAAATTCATGAAGTGAGCAGCGCCCGGAAGGCTGACGGATCGGAAGACGGTAACGAAAGGGCTTTCGGTGACGCCGGCGCGGTTCCACGGCATGATGCCGACGAGGATCGTGATGGCTCCCAGATAAAGGAAGGTGAGGGCAAGAAAAGTCATGCGAACGGCGCTGGCAATGGCCTTGGCGGAGCTGGATTCGCCGGAGGCTACGGCCACGAATTCCACGCCTCCGAAGGTGTAAATGGCGAACGTGATAGCCAGGAGTGGGGCGGCGGGTCCGAGAGGGAAGAATCCGCCCTGGGTGGTGTATTGGGGAGCGGCGCGCCCGATGAGGAGCAAGGCAGCACCGAGCACGATGAAACAGGCAATGACCGCGACCTTGATCATGGCGAACCAGAACTCGAATCGCCCGTAGGAGTGGACACTAAGCAAATTAGTGGAGAGCAGGAAGACGGAAAAAGCTGCGACCCAGAGAAGGGCAGGTACGCCTGGGAACCAGAGCCGCATATAGGTGGCGGAGGCAACCATCTCGGCTCCGATGGAGACGGCGACGGCCAGCCAGTAGCCGGCGCGGGAGATGAATCCAGCCCAGTGGTTGAGGTAGAGGTCGCCATAGACTCCGAAGGAACCCGCAGCGGGATGGGTGCTGGCGAGTTCGCCGAGGGCCAGGGTGACGGTCCAGCTGATGAAGGCGGCGAGGACGAAGCTGAGAATAACGGCAGGTCCGGCGAGTTCGATGGCGGCGGCGGTGCCGAGCAGGAGTCCGGTGCCGATGGAACCGCCTACGGCGACCATGGTCATCTGTCCGGCGGTCAGTTGGTGGCGGAGGCCGGACTCTGGGTTTGCGGGCGGAACGGGCATGAGGGCTCGTATTCGTATACCAGAGGAGGTGGCCAAATGGCGGAAAAAAGACTGGGGAGCGAGCCCCTCATGACTTTCGTAATCACCGAGCGGGGGAACCGCGTTGCTGGTGGGGGGGGTGAATCCTAGAATCAAGGACGGAACTCTCTGTCCGAAGACCGCCCATGCCGGAAAACCCGAATCGTGCCGAAATCGCCCGCCGCGTAGACAAGGCGGAGAAGCTCTTGCAGAAGGGTAAGACGGCCGACGCGCTGGCGGAATACCTGCAAATCCTGGAAGGCGATCCGCAAAATGACAACGTGCGGCAGGTAGCAGCCGACCTGTGCATCTCCCTGAACAAAGGAGCGCAGGCGGTGCGGCTGCTGGGAGAGTTGTTTGATCGGCAAGTGGCGGCGAATGATGCGACCCGAGCGAGCCTGACCTACAAGAAGCTGGCGCGGTATGCCAGCCCGACCTGGGAACAGAAAGTGCACTTCGGGCAACTGCTGGAGAATTCCAACAAGAAGCTGGCGATTGGGACGTATGAAAATGCGCTGGAAGACTTGCAGCGGCAGGGGAAAAAGGAAGAAGCGCTGCTCGTCCTGCGGCGGATTGTGAGTCTGGAGCCATCCGAGTCCAACCATATGCGGGTGGGGGAATTGTCCGCGGAACTGGGCGAGCACGTGATGGCTGCGCAGTCATTTTTACAAGTGTACGAACTGGCCCAAGCTGCCGGGCGGGACGGCAGTTCGTGGGTGGAGCGGGCGTTCACGGAGAATCCGGCGGATTCAAAGATTGCAGTGGCTTATGGCAAGAGCCTGCTGTCGCGGGGCGAGGCGGGGGCGGCGATTTTTATTTTCGAGCCCATGGTGCAAGGCGGAGACGAATCTCCGGAACTGCGCGACCTGTATGCGGATGCGCTGCTGTCCGCCGGGCGCTGCCTGGAGAGCGAGCCGATGATCTGGCAGTTGTTCGAGCAGAATCCGGCGCGCATGCACCAGGTGGTGGGGCTGATCGGAAAGATGATCGACTCCGAACTGGATGCGGAGGCGGTAGCGCTGGCGCGGAAGCTGGAAGCCTTTCAGCGGCGGCGCGGGGAACGGCGATCGTTCATCACCACCATGCAGGAATTGCTGGCGGCGCATCGTCCGTCGGTGGAAATGCTGGAATTTCTGGCGGAGCTGTTTAACGCGTCGAACCGCGAAACGGATTACGCGCAGGCGCTGCTGAAACTATTTGATCTGTGCTGCACCAAGCATGATTACCAGAAAGCGGCCGAATGCCTGGACCGGGCGGCGGAAGTGGATCCGTACGAGCCGGGACATCAGAAACGGCTGGAGGAGTTGCGGGGCAAGATCGCCGATCAGCGCTTCAACGTAATCGCATCGCGGTTCACGACGGTGAAGAAAGAACGAGAAGAGCAGGCGATCAAAGTGCAGGAGCCGACGCTAGGAGCGGCCGCGCTGCAGGATCTGATGTTGCAAGCCGAAATCCTGGTGCAGTACGGGATGCGCTCGAAGGCCGTCGAGCGTTTGCAGCGCATTCAGGAACTGTTCCCGCGTGAGGAAGAGCACAACCACGACTTGCAGAAACTCTATATGGCGGCCGGCATCCAACCGCAATATGCGAAGTCGGCAACGCCATCCACGCCGCCCGTGCCCACTGCCGCGAACAGCGATCTGGCAGCAGCGGCGGTGACGCCTGCGGCTCCTGCGCCAGCGGGGGCGAGCGAGACGGCCGACGTCAGCAGTTTGGCCAGAGTAGCGGAAATCACACGCAAGCTGTACCACCAGGGGAACGCCGAAGGGGTGCTGAAGACGGCGGCCAGCGAAATCGGCGGGAACTGGCGAACGGCGCGCTGTATTGCGGCTCTGCGCAAGCCGGGCCTGCCGCCATCGGCCGTGCAGGAATATCACATGGATGGTCTGATTCCGGCGAGTTCGGCTTCGCTGGTGAGCCTGGTGGAAACCCTGCAGGATCTGGCGGTGGCGCGAGGCACGGTGACGATGGGCGATGCGGGGAACGCTCCGGAGTTGATCGGTGTGCGCAGCGCGATCGAGGAATTGCAGATCAAATCGCTGCTGGCTTTGCCGCTGACGGAAGGCAACGATCAAGTCGGAGTGCTGATCCTGACCCAGAACGCGGACCGGGTGTGGCAGCCATCGGAGGTGCTGGTGATCCGGACGTTGAGCGACCAGGTGTTGATCGCGCTCAATAACGCCGGGCTGCGCCGGCTGGTGAAGAACCTTTCAGTGACCGACGAAAAATCTGGGCTGCTGAAGCGGGCTTCGTATCTGGATCTTCTGCAGGCGGAAACCCGGCGCGGGTTGCAGCAAGGCACGATGGTGACCGTACTGCTCATGCAGTTTGGACGGCGCGGAGCGATGGTCCGGGAATATGGCGAGCAGGCGGTGACCGCGGTAATGGATCAGATCGGGCAGCTGTTTTCGCAGAACATACGCACCAACGATCTGGCCTTCCGCTATGAGGCGACAACGGTCGCGCTGCTGCTGGGCGACACGGGCGAAAAAGAGGCGCTGCTGGCGGTGGAGAAATTAAAGCGCCTGTTGGCGGAAGTGCGCTTCCCGGGCAAAGACAAGGGAGTGGAGTTCAGCGCCGGCCTGGCACAAGCGGTGATGCGCCAGCATTTCGATCCGGCGGATATTGTGACCGAAGTAGCCAACCGCGCCGATCATGCGCTGGAGCTGGCGGTGGCGCAGGGCGCGGGCAAGATTGTGACTCAAGCGCCTCAATTCGCGGCATCGGCGGCGGTAGCGTAAAGTTCAAGGCTTTCACCGCAGAGGACGCCGAGAGCGCAGAGAAAATCTTAGACCTGCAAGACCTTGAAGCCTTGAAACTCTGAAACGTTGCCTCTTCTTCTTTCCCTGCTGATAAACTCACAGGTTGGCTTCTGGCCAGCCATCTCTTCTGCATAAGTGGGACTCATGTTGAAACCTGGAGACATTGCCATTGTCAGTGGGGCGCGCACGCCCTTTGGACGCTATTGCGGGAAAATCAAAGATTACACGGCGCAGGAACTGGGAGCGGTGGCGGCGAAGGCTGCGATCCAACGGGCAGGGGTCGATCCGGAGCACTTCGATCATGCCGTGTTCGGCAACGCGCAGCAGACTACGGGCGACGCGCTCTACGGAGCGCGGCACGTCGGGCTGCGGGCGGGATTGCCGGTGGAGACTCCGGCGCTGACCGTCAACCGGCTGTGCGGTTCGGGGATGCAGGCGATTGTCAGCGCGGCGCAGATGATCCAGACCGAGGAAGCGAAGGTGGTGCTGGCGGGTGGAATGGAATCGATGTCGCAGGCGCCGTTTTCGATCCGGGGACGGGACGGATTCACGCTGGCTCCAGGCGGGAAGCTGGAAGATTCGCTGATGGTGGCGCTGCTCGATACCTATTGCGGACTGTACATGGCGAATACGGCGGAGCTCTATGGCGAGCAGCAGGGCATTACCCGGCAAGCGCAGGACGAGTTTGCATTGCGCTCGCAACATGCGGCCGATGCGGCGTACAAGGCGGGGCGTATACAAGAAGAGCTCACGCCGGTGCCGCTGCGGAATTCGAAAGGCGAGGCGACGGGAGAGATGCTGACTGAAGATGATCACCGGCGTCCGCAGACGACGATCGAAGGCTTAGCGAAGTTGCGTGCTGCGTTTGGGAAAAACGGGACGGTGACGGCAGGCAATGCCAGTGGCATTGTGGATGGCGCGGCGGCGGTGGTGGTAATGTCGCTCGACCAGGCGCAGAGAAGGAGCCTGAGCCCGCTGGGACGGATTGTGAATTGGGGAATTGCAGGCGTCGATCCGAAGCTGATGGGGCGCGGTCCGGTACCGGCTACGAAGATTGCGCTGCAGCGGGCTGGGCTGACGTTGGACTACATCGATTTGATTGAAGTGAACGAAGCGTTCGCGGCGCAGTATCTGGCGGTGGAGAAAGAATTGGGCCTCGATCGCGAAAAAGTGAACGTGAACGGCGGAGCGATTGCCTTGGGCCATCCGCTGGGCGCGACCGGGACGCGCCTCGTGATCACGCTGCTCTATGAGTTGCGGCGGCGGAAGAAGAAGTACGGGCTGGCGACGGCGTGTATCGGCGGCGGGCAGGGGATTGCTATGGTGGTGGAGAGCTTTCAGTGAGTGGTCTGCGCGAGTGGGGCAACCGGCCGTTCAATGAACTAACGGTTAGGCACGGCGCGGCGGGCCAACTCTTCTTGAGAAAAACGTTGCGATCCAATTGGGCGTTTGCCCTATAATTGTCATGTGCTCACGGAAGAAGACAAACGGTGGATCAGTGAACAGTTAGAGAAGGTGGAAACCACCCTGCTCACCGAGTTTCACAAGTGGGCATCCCCCGTCGAATTACGTCAGCGAAGCCATGCCGCAGCGCTTCGCGCGCTGGATGCCGAAGTCGAGTCTCTGTCAGACCGGCTCAAGAATCTCGAAGGCCGCTGATCGGTTCCTGGTCAGACTGGCCTAACCTTTGAACGATGCACCTGGCCTCGTTATAACGCTGCTGTACGAGTTGCGGCGGCGGAAGAAGAAGTACGGTCTGGCTACGGCGTGCATTGGCGGGGGGCAGGGGATTGCCATGGTGGTGGAGAGCTTTCAGTGACAAGGCTCAGCCGATAAGACCTCCGTTGTAGAACAGCATGATCACTCCGAAGAGCAATAGATAGATGCCTCCCGCTCCGGATAGTAGATAGCCGGGTGAACGGCGGTAAACAAAAACGGCAGGAAGCGCCAGAACTGCGGGCAATTGGATAATTGCAACATGCAGGTATAAGTTCGAAGTTCGGAAAATCAGGTGGGGAAGGTAGCGGACCAGTCCCCAGTGTGGCCACCCCGCCCAAAGCAGTGGAAGTAAAAGCGAGACCGCAACTAGTTCTACCCAAAACCACTTCGGAGCTTGGCGTTTCCGCAATCGCTCGAGGGCAACCGCCAGCCATGTGATTATTGTTAAAGCGACCAACGCGTTGGGAGTCAGGAAAAGCAAACGCTTAAGCGATTCCATGGCCGCGATACTATCAGACAAGGACAAATGCTAATGGAGATTAATAAGGTTGGCGTTCTCGGTTGTGGCTTGATGGGTTCCGGCATTGCGCAGGTCTGCGCGACGGCTGGCCTCGACGTTACTGTGCTCGAGGTCGAGCAGAAGTATCTCGACAAGGGGTTTGCTGGGATTGAGAAGTCGCTGGCGAAGTTTGCCGAGCGCGGTCCTGAGAAAGGCGGGATCACTCCGCAGCAGAAGGACGAGATCCGAGCGCGATTGAAGGGGACTACTAACAAAGCGGACCTCGCCGATTGCGACATCGTTATCGAGGCCATCATCGAGAACGTTGAGGAAAAGAAGAAGATGTATGCGTCGCTCGATGGCATCGTGAAAAAAGACGCAATCTTTGCCTCGAATACGTCTTCCATCTCGGTGACTGAGCTTTTGACGGCGACGAAACGGCCGGAACGATTCATTGGGCTGCACTTTTTTAATCCCGTGCCGCTGATGAGGCTGGTGGAGGTGGTGAAGACGATTGCCACCGCTCCCGACGTGTACGACGCGGCCTACGAGTTTGCGAAGAAACTCGGCAAGGTTCCGGTGCGCACGTCGGACAAGACGGGTTTCATCGTAAACCGGCTGCTGGTGCCGTATCTGCTGGATGCGATCCGCGCGTTTGAAGAGGGCGTGGGGTCGATCGAGGACATCGATAACGCGATGAAGCTTGGCTGCGGCTATCCGATGGGGCCATTTGCACTGCTCGATTTCGTTGGGCTCGATACGACTTACTACATTACGCATGTGATGTATGACGAGTTCAAGGAGCGGCGGTTCGCGTCGCCTCCGCTGCTGAAGCGGCTGGTGATGGCGGGGTGGTATGGGCGGAAGTCGGGCCGCGGGTTTTACGATTACTCGGACCCGGCGAAGCCGGTGGCGGGCAAATTCTGAATGTCCACCACGGAGGCACGGAGACACGGAGAAGAACTAAAGAGAAACTAAAGAAATGAATTTGGCGTTCTCTGTGCCTCTGTGGCTCCGTGGCAGGTATTGACCTTTGCGAGTCCGCGGAAGGAAATCATGGGTTACGAAAACATACTCCTCGAAAAGAAAAACGCCATCGCCTACGTCACCGTCAACCGGCCGAAGGTGCTGAACGCGCTCAATATGGCCACGATGGAAGAGTTGCGGGCGGCGTTCACCGATATTAGGTCCGACGTCTCGATTCGGGTGGCCATTTTGACCGGGGCGGGCGAGAAGGCTTTTGTTGCAGGCGCGGATATTGGCGAACTGGCGAAGCAGGACGCGGTTTCCGGCAAGGAGTATGCGCATCGCGGGCAGGCGGTGCTCGACCTGATCGAGAACCTGGGCAAGCCGGTGATTGCCTGCGTCAATGGATTTGCGCTGGGCGGCGGCTGCGAGCTGGCTCTGGCTTGCACTATGCGTCTCGCGAGCGACAACGCGAAGCTAGGGCAGCCGGAAGTGAAGTTGGGAATTATTCCGGGATACGGCGGGACGCAGCGGCTGGCGCGGCTGGTGGGCAAGGGGCTGGCGATGCAGATGGTGCTGGCCGGGGAGATGATTACGGCGCAGGAAGCGTATCGAATCGGGCTGGTGAATGAAGTGACGGCTGCTGCGGAGTTGATCCCGCGCGCCGAGGCGATTGCGGCGAAGATCATTGCGAACGCCCCGCTGGCGGTGCAGTACGCTATGGAG
>Ga0074045_10004792_pt1 | contig 11903 bp, 8 predicted proteins | sample BogForMeECP23OM2_FD_94442 | JGI IMG/M metagenome (GOLD analysis project Ga0074045, IMG submission 94442) | Bog forest soil microbial communities from Calvert Island, British Columbia, Canada - Bog Forest MetaG ECP23OM2 | ecosystem: Environmental > Terrestrial > Soil > Wetlands ...
ATGGCGGAAGTAATGGCTGTCGGTGAAACCGATGATCATGGAGGGCACGACGGTGGCTTGGTCGTGGTCTTTGGCTAGCGTCGCAATCGCGGTCATCAGCGGCGAGCGCGACGGCGACGAGATTGGCGGGAAGTTGAGGATCACGTCGAGCTTGATGGTGTCGTCGGAGATCGCTTTTTTGATGTCGCTCATGACCTTCCTGGGATCGCTGCCCGGCAGCAGCCGGCAATCGACTTCGGCATACGCCGTCTCGGAGATCACGTTGGTCTTATCGCTCGCAGACAGCACCGTGGGCGTGATCGTGTCGCGCACCCGCGCGTTCTGGCCGGGATCGGAAAGAAACGTCTTGAGATACTCGGGATCCTTCAGCGCGGCGGAGAGATCGAGAAGCTGTTTGGGGCCGTGCTCGAGCTCGGCCATCGCGCGGTAGTAATCATTCACCGGCCCGATGACGTGGACCGGCGGTTTGTACTCGCTCAATTTATCCAGCGCGCGCACCAGCCGCGTGACCGCGGTTTGCGCGGGCGGATCGGAGGCGTGCCCGGCCGGGCCGCTGGCGGTAAGCCGCAGCCACAGCGGCGTCTTTTCGGTGACGGAGACCACGTAAGCCTTGCGCTTGTTGTCGGATAGCGCGCGAATCCCGCCGCCTTCGTTGATCAAATAGCCGGCGTCGGAGAAGACGTTGCTCTCGTGATCGACGAACCATCCCGCGCCGTTCTTCCCGCCTTCTTCCTCGTCGCCGGTGGCGACAAACAGCACGTCGCGATCGAGCAGGATGCCCGCGCGCTTGATCGCAAGCATCGCCATCAGCTCGATCACGCCGGGTCCCTTGTCGTCGATCGAGCCGCGTCCCCAGATTTTTCCGTCCTTGACCGTGCCCGAGAACGGCGCCACCTCCCATTCCTTGGGATTGGCGGGCACCACGTCCATGTGGCTTAGCAGGATGATCGACTTGGTATGCTTGCCGATCCCGCGCAGGCGCGCCGCGACAATTCCGCGTCCATGCTGCGGCTCCCAGGTCGTGGCGGGAATCCCGTCGGTCAGAAATTTTTCCCTGAGCATCCGCGCCGCTTCGATCTCGTTGCCGGGCGGATTGGTGGTGTCGATCTGGATGTACTTGGAGAGCAGGTCGGTCGCTTCCTGGGTGACCTTGTCCCAATTGATCGGCTGGGGAGGCGGCGCCTTCGACACCCCCATCGACTCCGATGGCAGGATGTTGGTCGTGGCCGACGGGGCGGCCAAGGCGGAGCCGCAAAGCGCAACGCAGGCCAGGATGCATGCCGCGGCGATCGCGGCAGGTGCACGCCGGCGCAAAGTGGCATTCGAGGATGCGCGGTTCATCATGCGCCGTTGTAGTAGATTTCGATCACGGATTGAAGGGACACCGTCGCGGGCGCGCCGTCAACCATCCAATTTAATGCGGAACCCACCGTGGGTTCCGCACCTCCCTGGGCAGGGGCTGCGGCCCCTGCACCCGCAATGAGAAGACGCGAAAATCTGCGCAACGCATCTTTTCGCGACTACGCGATGGAAGAGCCGCAGGCGCGCGGTTTCTTAATACTGGCCAGCCGTGCCAACGGCCGGGCTTCGCCCTGTTAGAAGGGGGTAAGTGGGGAAGAGTCGCCGATCCTCAAGGGGCGGGGTCGAACGGATAGCGGGACTTTAGAAGTTCGATCAGATGCGACGCCTCAGCCTCGTCGATTCCGCCGCCGAAGCGGAACGTCTTCGAACCGTAGTCAAACGCTATCGCCCCTCCCAACATCGACCGTGACGGAGAGTTCCAGGCAAAACTGCGGTTCATCGGAGTACGGTCGATTCGAAGATTCTTCACGCTCGGGAGGTCATATTCACGCGACCGTCCGAATCCCAAAATGTCCCGTCGGATCGCCAGACTAGCGGGAGTAAGCGATACGATTTCATGTCCCGCCACATTCCACATCCAGAAGCAGATGGCGGCGCAGCCGCCGACAGTCCAGGCTCCCAGCCATCCGAACAGGAAGAGACTTCCGCCGGAGGCCGGCGTCTTGCCGCTCGCAAGCTGACGAATTACCGAGACCTCGCCGAACACCCATCCGCAGAGCCAGAATCCGATGAAAAGAATGACCAACCAGCTCTTAGCGGCGGGGATGTTAATCACCAGCCCGTCAGGAGTGTCTGATACAGAAGCCTTGGCGGTTGGAACCGCAACCCTTGCCATCAGCGTTCCCCCTTTTCCCGATCGCGGATGTTCCTCGGAGTTGGCTATCGCAAGGCGACAACCGATAGGGTGCATTTTATCGGTGTGCGCCCGCGCAAAGCGGCATTCGAGGATGCGGTGGGCATCATGCGGCGGAGTTGAAGAATTCGATGACGCTTTGGAGGAAATCCGCGGCGGGTGCCCCGTCGAGCACTCGATGGTCGAAAGTGAGGCTCAGCCAAAGCATCGCGCGCTTGACGATCTCGCCGCGATAGACGGCCGGCTTCTCGACGATTCGCCCGACGCCGAGGATTCCAGTCTCGCCGGGATTCAGAATCGGCGTGAACGCGTCGATGCCGAACATGCCGAGGTTGGTTATCGTAAACGTGCCTCCGGTTACGTCTTCGAGTTTGAGCTGACCGGCGCGCGCCTTTTCGCCCAGGGCGCGGCTTTCGAGCGCGATCTCGCGAAGCGACTTGCGCTCAGCGCGATTCACGACCGGAACGATCAGCCCCTCATCGAGTGCGACGGCGACTCCGACGTTCGCACTTGCGAAGACGACGATCTCCGGACCTTCGAGGCGCGCATTCATTCGCGGATGGCGCATCAGGGCGCGCGCGACCGCATGAATCATCATATCGGTGTATGAAAAATCGAATTCGCGGGACAGGCGGGCGCGAAGCTCAGTCGCCGGGGTCACATCGGCTTCGGCGGCGATGGTGATCTGCGCGCTGGAGTGAAGGCTTTGATGCATCCGCTCGGCGATCACCTTGCGCACGCCACGAAACGCAACGCGATCGGCGGACGGCGCCGCCGGTGGCTGCGCCGCGGATTTGGCGGCGCGCTCGACGTCCTCGCGAGTGATCCGTCCGCCGGGACCGCTGCCTGCGATTTTATCGAGATCGACGCCGAGTTCAGACGCGAGTTTACGAGCGACCGGGCTTGCGGCGTGTCGCCCGCTCGCGCTGGCCGCGGCGGTCTGACTCGGGTTGACCGCGGCGGCCTGAATCGCGGGCGGCGGCGAGGTCACGGGTGAATCGCGATGGGCAGGGGCGGATTTGATCCGGCTGTAGCGCGCCGCGACTGTCGCGACATCCTCGCCCGCTTCCGCGATCACGGCGATCGCCAGGCCGCATTCGACGGTTGCGCCCTCGTCGAACAGCGCGATCGCGAGCGTACCCGACGCGGGCGCTTCGACCTGGTAGAGAACTTTCTCGGTCTCGACCTCGTAGAGCGGCTCGCCGGCGGTGACGCGCTCTCCCTCGGCCTTGAAGAAACGCTGAATCGTTCCTTCATGCATCGTCAGCCCGAATCTGGGCATCGTAACTTCAACTGCCACAGTCAGTTCCGCAATTGCCGGGCGCGGCTATCGTCCGACCACGCCGCGAATCGCGGCTTCGATGCGCGCCTCGTCCGCGATGGCCGCCTTTTCGAGCGGCGGACTGAACGGGATCGGCACGTCGAGCGAGGTGACCCGGCGGATCGGTGCGTCGAGGAAGTCGAAGCCCTTGTCGGCGACGATCGCGGCGATGTCCGCGGCGGCGCCGCCGCGCAGATGGCCTTCGTCGGCGATCACGATTCGATTGGTTTTCTCGACCGAAGCAAGGATCGCGTCTTCGTCGAGCGGGATCAGCGTGCGCGGATCGATTACTTCAACCGAGATTTTTTCCTGATCGAGTTTTTCCGCGACGCTCAACGCCTTCGGCACCATCGCGCCGATCGCGACCACCGTGACGTTGTTGCCGGGGCGCTTCACGGCGGCCTTGCCAAGCGGTATCAGGTGCTCGCCGGCGGGGACATCCTCGCGGGACCAGCCGAGCGCGCCGTGCTCGAAGACAATCACTGGATTGTTGTCGCGGATGGCGCTCTTGAGCAGGCCCTTCATGTCGGACGCTCCCGAAGGGACGACCAGCTTGAGGCCGGGGACGCTCAGAAATTGCGCGTACACCGTTTCGGAATGCTGCGCGGCCGCGCCGCCCATCGCGCCATACACGGCGCGGAACGTGATCGGCATGGTGGCCTGTCCGCCCGACATGTAGCGGAGCTTGGCGGCCTGGTTGCAGATCTGGTCGAAGGCGCAATAGAAGAAGCTGGCGAATTCGACTTCGCAAATCGGGCGCGTCCCCGCCATCGCGGCGCCGACCGCCGCGCCGACGAAGCCGGCCTCCGAAATCGGGGTGTTGCGCACGCGCTTGGCGCCGAACTTGTCGATAAGGCCCCTGGTCGCGCCGAACGCGCCGAGCACGACGTCCTCGCCCATCAGGAAGGTCAGCGGGTCGCGTTCCATCTCTTCGGCGATGGCCTGGTTGATCGCCTGGATAAAACTGATTTGCGGCATGACGATTCCTCCGATCGCGGGTGCTCAGGTGATCAGTTGTAAACGTCGTCGGTGACTTCCGAGGGCGCGGGCAGTTCGCTCGAGCGCGCGAATTCGACGGCGTCGGCGAGTTCCTTTTCGGTTTCGGCGACGATCCTGGTGAGTTCGGCCGAGCTTATCTTGCCGCTCTCCGCGCACCACTTCTCGAAGCGAATCAGCGGGCATTTGCGCTTCCATTGCTCGACTTCGGATTGCTCGCGATACGCGCCGTCGCCCAGAATGGCCTGTTCGCCGACGAAGTGCCCCTCCCATCGATAGGTTTTGCATTCGAGCAGGGTGGGACCTTCGCCCGCGCGGGCGCGTGCGACGGCCTCGCTGGTGTAGCGAAAGACTTCGAGCACGTCGTTGCCGTCGACGATTTGGCCGGGAATGTCGTAGGCCTTGGCGCGCACGGCGATGTCTTTGACCGAGGTCACGGTCGCCATCGGAGTGAACTCGCCGAAGCCGTTGTTCTCGCATACGAAGACGACCGGCAATTTCCAGACTGCGGCGAGGTTCAGCGACTCGTGGAAGGTGCCCTCGTTGGAGGCGCCGTCGCCGAAGAACGCCACGGTGACATCGTCCTTGCCGGCGATCACGGCGCCCAGCGCGGAGCCGGTGGCGATCGGCAGTCCAGCGCCGACGATCCCGTTGGCGCCGAGGATGCCGAGCGAGTAATCGACGATATGCATCGAGCCGCCCTTGCCTTTGCAGTAGCCGGTGCGCTTGCCGAAAATCTCGGCCATCATGCGATCGAGGCGTCCGCCCTTGGCGATCAGATGTCCGTGGCCGCGATGGGTTGAGGTGATGCGATCGGTCTTGCGCAGCGCGGCGCAGACGCCGGTGGCGGAAGCTTCTTCGCCGATGGAGACGTGGACGAAGCCGGGAATCTCGGCGGCCATCGCGAGGTCTCGCGCCTTGGACTCGAAAAGCCGGATCTTCTGCATCGTGCGGTACATCTCGAGCAACTTGTCCTTGCTGATATCCATAAAGGGTTTTTTGCCTCCGTGAGAATTGCGGGGGATGCGCGATGAATGTCCCCGGCGAGCGGAACCTATCCCCAACCGCAGCAATCGTCAAATGAGCGGGCCGGCGCGGTCGCGATCGAATTCATTGCGACATTCGACCGGAGTGGTAGGCTCAGCCGATGACACAGAAAATCGGATTCGTCGGACTGGGCGCGATGGGTCTGCCGATGGCGACGAACTTGCTCGCCGCGGGATTCCATCTGACGGTTTATAACCGCACCGCGTCGAAGGCTGAGCCGCTCATTGCCAGGGGCGCGCGCCGCGCCGAGCGCGCCGGCGACGTCGCGCATCCGGGGGGCATCGTAGTCTCGATGCTCGCGGACGATGCCTCGGTCAAGGCGCTCGTGACGGGCGAGGATGCGCTCGCGGAGCGAATCGCGCCGGATGGAATTCACCTCTCGATGAGCACGGTGTCGCCGGCGACCACGCGGGAACTTGCGGCGTATCACGCGATGCGCGGGAGCGTGATGGTGGCGGCGCCGGTGTTCGGGCGGCCGAGCGCCGCGCAGGCGAAATGGTTGTGGATCTGTGCTTCGGGGCCGGCCAACGCTAAGGCCAAAGTGAAACCGATCCTCCAGGCAATGGGGCAGGAAATATTCGACTTTGGCGACCATCCCGGCGCGGCGAATGTGGTGAAGCTCGCGGGCAACTTCATGATCGCGGCGGCGCTCGAGGCGATGGGTGAGGCAGTCGCGATGATGCGCAAGAGCGGCGTCGATCCGGCGGCGGCGCTCGAGATGCTGGCCAAAACGATCTTTGCGGCGCCGGTGTACCAGGGTTACGGCCCGGCCATAGCTCATGGCCAGTTCACACCGGCGGGCTTTCGGCTGCCGCTCGGACTCAAGGATATCGACCTGGTGCTGGAGACCGCACGCGCGGCGAACGCGCCGATGCCGACGGCGAGCCTGCTGCGCGATCGATTCATCTCGGCGATCGCCAAGGGGCGCGCCGACCTGGACTGGTCCGCGATCGCGCTGGGAGCGGCCGACGACGCCGGACTCAAGGAATCGCGCTAGCAATTTTCTTGCGGGCCTTGCGCGAGTAACGGAGTATTTCTGAAATCGATTGTTGGCTGGACGTTTTAGCGCTGCCGGGACGGGAAGCAGTGGGGCCGGAGATTCATCGTTGCTTGGTTGGCCGGGCTAATCTATCCTCGATTCAAGCGCTTGGCGCCTTCGATGTCGTTTCCCTCACAAGACCGGCGGGCTGACGAGAAACTCGGGCGAATCCTGGGCCGGGTAGGTTCCGTCCGCACGCGACTCAACTCGCTGGCGCTGCAGCACGCGATTTTCTACACGCTCGCGATCGCGATCGCGGGCGGCGCCGCTGTCTTTGCCGGTGCATACCTGCTGTCGCCGCTCGCTTTCCTGGCTGGCGCTTCGGCGCTGGCGATTATTGGCTGCGCCGGCATCGCGCGCGCAGTCGGCGCTGCGTGGCGGATGCGCGCCAGCGCGGTGCGTGCCGCCGCGATTGCCGACGAACGGGGCGAGCTGAAGGGGCGTCTCTCGACGATCGTCGCGCTCGCGAATCACCAGACCAGCGGCTCGCTGTGGGCGTACCTGGTTGAAGATACACTCGGCCATCAGGACCAATTCGCAGCCGCGCGGATCGAGCGGCGCCGCGTGTCGCGCGCGATCTATCCGCTGGCCGCAGCCTTCGTGCTGGCGGCGCTCGCGATCCCGATTTCAAAAATGAAGCACGCGCCACGGATTGCTCAGGGCAGCGGGCAGGACGAGCTGACGGTCGATCTGGACGACCTGCATCTGCGGCCGGCCGATTCGGGCGATGAATCGGGGATGCAGGTCACGGCAGACGCCGCGACCATGCGCCGGCTCGAGGACAGATTGGCCCGGGAGGGCGCGGCGGGCGGCGAGGCGGGTGGCAATTCGCTGAACCAGCTGGTAAATCGCGCGCGCGACATGGCCGGGCATTTGCAAAGCAAGCTCACCGGACAGCAGGCGGCCTCGAAGCAACGCCTCAACCTGCGGCTGGCCGACGCGGGCGGCGATCAGGATCAAAAAGAAATTCATCGCGCACCTGAGACGCAGAAGAATCGGCACAGCGACGTCGCGGGACAGTTCAAACAAGACCAGCCGAAATCCAATCGCGAGATCGATCTGCCGAGGGAAGACGATTCACGCCGGCCGAATTCCGAGCCTTCGCCCCGCGGCTACGGTGAGCCGGGCGCGCAAGCCGACTCCGGCACGGACAACCCCGGCAATCAGGACAATCGCGCGACCGATCGCAAAATCCAGCAAGGCGCCGAGAATGGCGGCAACGGCGGCGCGGCGCACGGAATCGGCGCCGATCCCGACAGCCTGTTCGGCGCACCTGCGGCGCCGACACTCGGCAGCGAGGGTTTCCAGATCGCAATCGAAGCGCGGCCCGTCGATCACGGTGCGAAGGGCGCCGGTCACGCCTACGTTGCGCCCAAAGTGCGCACGCCGCTCAGCCTGAACCAGGAGCCGGACGAGCCGGTGGCGCGCGCCGCGGTGCCGGCCGAAGATCGAACTACTATCAAGCGGGTATTCGAAAGATGAGCGACGTGCAGGCGGAAACGCCGACGGTGGCGGATTTCGCCCGGACGTTTAGGCGTATCCAGGCCGAGATCCACAAGCTGATCATCGGACACGAGCAGGCCGTCGAGGAGTTGCTGTCGGCGCTGTTCGCCGGCGGCCACGTGCTGATCGAAGGCGTTCCCGGCACGGGTAAAACGACGCTGGTCAAAACGCTGGGGTTGGCGCTCAATCTGAGCTTCAACCGAATTCAATTCACAGTCGATCTGATGCCGGCCGATATCACCGGCACGCGCGTGATTTTGTCGGGCGACGACGGGCGGCGCGAGTTCACGTTTCAGCCGGGTCCCGTGTTTTGCCATATCCTGCTGGGCGACGAAATCAATCGCGCGACGCCCAAGACGCAGTCTGCCCTGCTCGAGGCGATGGCCGAGTTGCAGGTGACGGTATCGGGCACCACCTACCGCCTCAAACCGCCGTACTTCGTGATGGCGACGCTGAATCCGATCGAGATGGAGGGCACCTATCCGCTGCCTGAGGCGCAACTCGATCGCTTCCTGTTCAAAGTCCGCTTGAACTATCCCGACGAGGGCGAACTGACTCGAATCATCTCGTCGACGACCGGGCCCGAAGAAGCGGGGATCGAGGCGGTTTTCCACGCCACCGAAGCGGCCGAGCGAATCGAGGCGCTGAAAAGGCTGGTGCGCGAAGTGATGGCGGCGCCGGCGATGGAGACCTACGCGGCGCGACTGGTGCGCGCCACGCAGCCGCAGAACTCGCGCTTCGTGAGTGACGAAGCCAGGGCCGTGCACGACGAGATGGTCAATCGCTACGTGATGTTCGGCTCGAGCCCGCGCGGTGCGCAGGCGCTTATTCTGGGCGGCAAGGTGCGCGCGCTGCTCGACGGGCGCGCCAATATCGCGCGTGAAGATATCGAGCACGTGGCAGTTGCCGCGCTCGCGCATCGCATCATGCTCAACTACGCCGCGCTATCGGACGGAATCGACGCCGCGCACATTGTCGAGCGCGTCATCAAGTCGGTTCGCGCCGGGAAGCTATAGGCGGCCGGCGATGCTCGAAGCACGCGCTTTCGAGCCGGAATTTTTGCGCAAGCTCGACCGCCTGGTGCTGGGCATCAAGCGTGCGCGCACCGTGCGCGCGGGCCAGCGTGCGCTGGGCAGAATCCAGGGGGTCGGAATCGAACCGGAAAATTTCAAGGCGTACGCGCCCGGCGACGATTTGCGCTTCCTCGATTGGAACGCGTTCGCGCGGTTTGACGAATTGATGCTGCGAACCTACCGCGTCGATCGCCAGGTCGAGGTTACCGCGCTGGTGGATGCCAGTGCGTCGATGGGATTGCCCGAGCGCGACGACAAGCTGGGGCTCGCCTTGGCGATCGGCGCGTCGCTCGCGTACATCGGGATGGCGGACAACGACGCGGTTCGAATCGGCGCGTTCTCGATGCATCGTGGGGCGATGAAGCTCGATGCAACGCCGTTTCATCGCCGCCGCGAGTCGTACCTAAATTTCAGGCCGTTCGTGATGTCGGTGAAGGCGGGCGGCGAGACCCGGCTGGGCGCGGCCGTCGATCAATTGCTGCTGCAGCGTCGGCCGGCAGGGACGGTAGTCGTCATCTCGGATTTTCTCGTGAATGAAAGCGACGTGGAAGACGCGCTCAAGCGGCTGGTGGCGGCGCGCCATGAGGTAAAAGTTGTCCACGTGATGGGCGAGCAGGAGAGCACCGCTTCGTATCCATCAGGACTGGTGCGCGTGCGCGACGCGGAGACCGGCGAAGTCCGCGAGACGGTGCTGGGCCCGACGACGGCCGCCGCGATCCGGCGCAAGGTCGAAAAGATAGCCGTGCGGATACGCGAGATCTGCACGACGCACGCGATTACCTATGCCCGCGCGTTCGGAGCGGGCAATCTGGAAAGCATTATGGAGCGCGAACTGCCGCGGCTCGGAATTGTGAGATAATCGTGGGCCTCCTGAATCCGCAGAACTTCATTTATGGACTCAGCCTCGCGCTGTTGATCCTGATCTATCTGCGCTCGCGCCCGCGTCCGACCATCGAAGTGTCGAGCCTGATGCTTTTCGACGAAGCGCCCGCGCCGGTTGCGAGCGTCCGTCACTTTCGGATCGACCCGCTGTTCTGGCTCGAGATGGCGACGCTGACTGCGCTGACGCTGGCGATCGCGGGATTGTACGTGATGCGGCCGCGCACGCCCGGTCACGGCCGGATCCATGCGCTGGTGTTCGATCTCGGCGCCGGGATGAGTGCGCGCGAAGGCTCCGGCACGAGACTGGACCAGGCCCGCCGGGAGGCGATGAAAATAATCAACCAAGCGCCGGTTGGAGACGAGTTCAGCGTCATCGCATACGCACTGGAGGCGCAGGCGCGCCATCCGCAGACCGCGAACCTGGCTGAGCTGCGCAAGGCGCTCGGCGACCTGGTCCCCATGGCGGTGCCCGCACGCACGGCGGCTCTGCGAGCGGCGCTGATTCGCGCGCGCGGCGCCTCAGAAATCGATCTGTTCGCCGATCGGCCGCCCGCGGCTGCGATTTTGGCCGACGCCGCCTCGACGGCGCGCGTAAATTTCCACCTGGCCGGTTCCGGCGACTCCAATCTGGCGATCGTGTCGCTCGATCCCGGCATCCCGGGCTCGACGCGCGGCCGCGCCGTGATTCGCAATTTCTCCGCGCGGCCTTATCCCTGCGAACTGGCGATCGATCTCGGCAACCGCGAGGAGTTTCATCAGACCCTGATGCTCGCGCCGCGCGAACAGGTCGTGGTCCCGTTCGGACCGCTCCAGACGGGAGGTGTGCTGCACGCGCGAATCCTGACTCCCGATGCGCTCGACGCAGACAACAACCGCTACGCGTACGCGCCATCCGATGGTGCCGCGCAGGTTCTGATCCTCTCGCCCGACGCCGCGGTGCGCGACGACCTCGCGCGCGTGCTGCTCGCGGTCAACGCGAATTTCCAGATCGAGACCGCCGATCCCGTCAAGTATCTTGCGGACAAGAACGCATCCGGCCGCAGCGCGAAGCCGCTCGAACTGGCTGTCATGCACGATTGCTATGTGCCCGCGGCCGGGGCGGCGTCCACGCTGCTCATATATCCGCCGCAACTTGGGAAAAATTTGCCGTACGCGGCCGCGATCGGAATCTCCGTAAATGGAACGATTGCGAGCGCGGACATTCGCAGCGATGCGACGGGCCCAGCGCCCGGGATCGAATCCCTGACGCTGGGCGCGACGCGAATCGTCGCGATTCCCGAATGGATGGATCTGATTGCGACTGCGACCGGCCCCGCTCATTCGTCGATCCCGCTGGCCGCGATCGGGCGTGCTGCGGGCGGTCCCGCCGGCGTACTCGCATTCGACGTCCGCGATCATCTGCTGCTCGCCCCCGATCATCTCGATGCGCTGGTGCTGACGGTCGATCTGATCAAACAACTGATCGCACCGCGCGATATTTTGATTGTGCCGACCGGCGCTGAGGTGAGCGTACCCGCGACCGGAACCGCGCGCGTCACCCAGCCCGACGCAAGCGCGCGCACCGTCACGGCCGACAAATGGGGCCGCGTGCGAATCCGTCCGCTGCAGGCCGGGCGCTACACTGTCGAGTCGGGGGGCGAGACGACGCAGGTGTTCGCCAACTATTACGACGCGGCCGAGTCCGACCTCGGCGCGAAAACGCAGGCCGATGCGAACGCGCCGGCGGAAAAGGCCGCCGCCGCGTCGAATGCGCAATCCGCCTGGCAAGTACAGCCGCTGGTTTTCATTTTGATCGCGCTGGCGCTGCTCGCGCTGACGATTGAATCC
>Ga0074045_10004793_pt1 | contig 11898 bp, 10 predicted proteins | sample BogForMeECP23OM2_FD_94442 | JGI IMG/M metagenome (GOLD analysis project Ga0074045, IMG submission 94442) | Bog forest soil microbial communities from Calvert Island, British Columbia, Canada - Bog Forest MetaG ECP23OM2 | ecosystem: Environmental > Terrestrial > Soil > Wetlands ...
TATTGCAGAATGGATTTACGATCGGGAGGTCTCACTGCCGCTGTACCCGGGTATGTCCGATATGGAAGTTGAACAGGTCCTTACCATCGTTCAGGACGTTCTTAATGGTATCACTACCCCATAATTCCAATCAGGAACTCAGTCGTGCCTTCACGGAATTCAGGGCTGGACCCGTCGACACTATTACAAAACTCTTCTGGAACTTGAACGAGAATACGCTGCTCAAACTGGCACTTTCCCATAGCGAAATGGGGGAATATGTTCTCGATCTTGGGTGCGGATCCGGTGGATATTGTGCACTGCTGGCAATGAAGGATCGTGAATGTACGGGTATTGATCCTCTTTGGGAATCTTCACTAGAAAACGTAGTAAAAAACAGGGGTCCTGAAGAGCGGTATCCCGATTATATTCAGGCATCCAGTGAATATATCCCCTTACGGTCCCAGCGATATGATGTAATATTGTGCATTTCAACGCTTCAACATGTAAATAATCAGATTTCAACACTGCATGAAATCCGCCGGGTGGCAAAACCAGGCGCAACGGTTATCTTCTCAGTGCCCCAGACATTCCGGAAGGCCACATTCAATAAACTGGGGCTTTATACAATGCATTTCAATGTAAAAATCCTAAAAAAATTACTGGAGGAAACGGATTTTCATATCATTAAAATTTCCGGATGCGGTTTTTTTATGCCATTGACGGGCAAAATTCTCAACATGGTTTATCCGATTCTCGGTGAAAAAAGAAGCCATGACCTCCTTCTGGCGCTTGATTTTTTTTCAGATAAAATACCCAGTCTTGCATCCAGTATTATCATCGTAACAGAGGCCGAGAAGTGAAGAAAGTCCTTGTTGTTTCTTATTATTATCCCCCGATAGGTGGAGTCGGGGTCATACGTTCATTAAAATTTTCCAAATACCTTCACCTTTACGGTTGGCAACCCTTCATTCTTTCCGTAAAAAACCGGGATCTGTTTTACACGACTCCTGGCAAAGATGAAATCCCCCCCGATATTACGGTATCGAGAACCTGGAATATTATAAATAATATTTCCATCATAGAAGGGGGGTTGCGGCGTCTTGGGGTGGCTTCCCAATTTATCGTTCCAGACGCCTATTTCGGGTGGATTCCTACCGCAATCCAGAAGGGGATACAGATCATAAAATCAGAAAAAATTGATTTAATTTACGTATCTTGTCCCCCGCACAGCGCAGGAATCATTGGTGCCCGCCTCACCAAGGCCACCGGTGTCCCCCTTGTCGTCGACTTCCGTGATTCCTGGACAATAAATCCCTATGCCGGCCGATACCTGACAAAAATATCAAAAAATATTGATGAATTCCTTGAAAAAGAGGTAATAAAAAATGCCACATATCTTATCGCTGCTACGGAAGGGATACAAAAGGATTATCTGAAAAAATACCCTGAACTGCAGAGAAAAATACACTATATTCCCAATGGGTTTGATGCTGAGGATATTCCTAGCAGCAGACAATCCTTTGCTCAATTTACTGTTCTCTATACCGGTTATTTCTATGGATCAAGAACGCCTGAAAATCTGTTTGCGGCACTGGAAAATATTAAAAATAATTCATCAATTCCTCCAGGGGAATTCCGTTTTCTATGGGCGGGGCCGGATACGGAAATTGTTCATAAACTGGCAGAAAAATATCATTTGACAAATATTGTAGAATATTTAGGACTTGTTTCGAAAACAGAGGCAGAGGGGTTGGTGTCCAACTCCCATCTGCTCTACTTCAAGATAGGGGAGACAGACAATGATACCGTAAATAATACTATGACAGGAAAAATTTTTTCCTATATTGCTTCAGGAAGGCCGATACTGGCAGAAATTCCAAAAGGCAGTGCGGAAGAGCTGATAAAAAAATATTCGGATAAATACTATATTATCCACACTTCGGATCCTTTGGATCTGCAAACAGCAATTATCGATGCTTACCGGTGCTGGAAGGGCGGAATACGGGAAAACACAATGTCAGTCAAAAAAACGGATTTTATTAAGGAATTTGACTTTAGATACCTGACCGGAAAATTAGCCGATCTCTTTTCTTCTGCAGCCGGATTGCCCGACAATGCCTGATGCATCCGGGAGGCCTGCTCCACCAGGGAAAAAGGCTACCCGGGCCTCAAGCACATGCAGCCGGACAACGACGTCAGTTTCGCCATCCCCGCTATGCAAAATCTGCACAGACTTGAGATTTTCTTTTATCCTGTTTTCAGCACTACCACGATTCCGGCACAAAACCACCCGGCTTTAAAGCTCGTAGGCTTTTTTTGCAATTCCGGCAATATACTCAGGGTCATGCCATTTGTTTACATAGGCGATACCTTTCTCGCGATACCGTTGCAGCAAACCAGGATTTTCGATAATTTCAATAACCCGATCGTATAAAGTGAGAGGATCCGCCCGGATAAATGCATTTTTACAATCTTCCGCCATAGCAGGGGGGATAAAGTGTAAATCCTCCTCCCGTATAAAAGCAATAACCGGTTTTCCCATCTTCATGACTTCAACGGACAGGCCTCCGTACCATCCAATTAACAGCTGATCAATGATCACATCCGCCCGGGAAAAGAGAGCGAGAGCTTCGGAATGTGATTTGTTTTCAACCAGTTCCAGTACGACGCGATCGCCGTATTCAGATCTGATCCGATTGAATACATCGATAATAATATCAGATCCTTTAAGTGCCCTGCTTGTCGGTGCATGAAGAAACACGATTCGATCCATTATATTTTTCGGGGGAACTTCTCTAATTTCATTCCAGCTTGAAATCGAATACGGGAGGAACTGCGCCCGGCCCGGTAAAAAATATAATAAATCCGGATTTAGTGCAAAAATCGCATCTGCATACCGGTCAAACTTTTGAATTTTTTCCCGTTTATACGCGTCATTGTCCACCTCGAAGTTTATCCTTTTTATTTTAGTGTCGTCAAGACGGTATTTTTTTATAACACGTTCATCAATTATTTTCTGACGGGCATCGCTTCCATTATAGGTGACAATAATTTTCCCTTTTTCTTTATATAACGGCAGGTCCAATAAGGGGAGATGATACTGCGGAAAATCCAGTAACGTGGTTCCAAAATTAAAATGAAAAACATCGTACTGATTCCTGAGTTTAAGCATTTCACGGAAGATGATCGCATTATTTCTAATTCTTTTAAAGAAAGTTGTCGGGGCTCTCCCCTTAAACATGACCTTGTCTGCCGGGTATTGTAGCCACGTATCATATGTTACGAGCACATCGGATTGAAGCCCTAATTTTTTTTCACCCCGGGAAAGTCCCCACGAATGGCCTCCAACGGAGGTAGGCAGATGTAATACCTTAATAAAAAATCCACCTCATCCAGACCGGATCGTGTTTTTTATCCCTTCGTCAAAGGAGACCGCAGGCTTCCAGAGAAGTTGATGCATCTTCTTTGTATCCCCTATAATATTTCTCGGAGGAATGTCTTTCTGGATTTCAAAGACCGGCTCTTTACCAACGTATCTTCCTATTTTTTCTCCGATTTCCCGCAGCGTCAGTACATCAGATCCTCCCACGTTTATCTTCTGGCTGTCGATCAGGTTAAGTGACTGACGGATCGCTATGGCAGCATCGGTTACATAGGTCGGATTGATGCGGATTCCATCTTTTCCCTGGAGAGTGATGGGTTTTCCTTCCTTCACCGAGCTAATCAGGCGGGGAATCAGCATATTCGGCTTCTGGTAGGGGCCATATACAAAGAAGAAACGTAAAATAATGATATTCATATACGGAGTGTAGTTTTCGGCGATAATTTCCGAACATAATTTCGTTCCCAGGTAAAAACCGAGATCTTTTTTGGCTACAATCGGGTGATCCTCACAGAATCCTTCATCACTGTACCCGTATATACCTCCGGAGGAGGCATAAACAAAAGTTTTTGCCCCCGCTTTTCTGGCATAATCGAGTAATTTTAATGTCGTGAATGTGTTTACATTGAACACATCTTCGACTTTTTCCGGAAAATCACGAAAAAAATCTGACTGGGCCAGATGGACAATAGCATCAACCTCACTTGGGAACGCATCCGTTGTGAACCCTTCAGAGAGATCGCAATGGATTGTCCTCGCCCTATTGGAAAGTTCCGGATGGGATTTTCTTGTTAAAGTATAAACAATATCTTCGTTTTTTAACAAATCAATAAGATTACGCCCAATTAAGCCACTTCCCCCGGTAATAAGAATTTTTTTCATATTTATCATATAGGATTCATTTGTTTGCAGAACATTTTATGGTTATTGATCGGGAATTGGGAAATCCCTAATAATTTCATTTTTACGCGATGTAAAATACACTAATAAAGAGATCTTGTTGAATATTCAGCATTACAGCCTCTTTCCCCTAATGGTTATACCATAGAAATCGACATTTTCCTGAACAATTTGTAAACCTTCGTTATTAAACCAAGGCACAATTTCTGGTACTGTATAACGGGAACACACCTGAGGATGATACCAGTCATAATTGATGACTGAATTGTCGCTAAATGACATCTCAGGATTCCAGAAACATTTCATAAAAAAGTGATAAATGAACCTTTGCAGGTCGTAGTCTCCCCCTTTTATCTCCAAAACATCCAGATCGGGGATCCGTATTGAGATTTTTTGTTCGGATAAGACCTTTCCGAATTCAGTGATCTGGTTGCAGATATTCATTGCTTCCTCATAGGACAGAGGTGAGATAATATCCCGGACATAATCATCGACATATTCACGAACCGGTGCTTTCTTTTTATAGACGTAGATTGCAATTTCACCATTTTTGTTTAACAAATTACACAAATTCTTAAATGCTTTTTGTGGATCTGACGTGTGATGCAGTACCTCCTGGCAGTAGATAAAATCAAATGAACCAAATTCTTCCAGTTTGTTCAAGAGGTCTGCTTTGTTTATCTTTACATTCGGATAATTTTTCAGATTTTTCTCTGCTACTGGAGAAGAGACCAGATCAATTCCAAGTATTTGTGACTCAGGATTTGCATATTTTTGAATAAGAGCGGTCACCCGTCCATTGCCGCATCCTGCATCCAGGATTCTTTTTTTATCTGCTAAAAATAATTTAAATTGATCAGCATTATTAAATCCGTTTCGTTCCAGAATCCATTTAAAAATACTTGATTCTTCATTTAGTGTTTGTGAAAATGCAATATCCGGGTTATTTTCCCATTTTTCCCGGAAACTTCTTGCGACATTAGTTTCTTCTTTCAAATCGACACCTTATCCGAAATGTTACTTTTTACATATAATTAATTGATTGCAATCAGGGGGACTCTTCTTTCTTTTTTCGTCTAATTATTTCAAAAATGAACGTTTTGACTATTTCAGGTAAATCCTTCGGGATCAGCCCCAGTCTGAACCCGGTGAAAATGATCAGGCCAAATGCAATAATTTTGGCAATTTCAACCCAGCGGGTCAGGTCCAGCATGTTGACGAAAACGGCAAAGACTGATATTATCGTGATACATGCAACCGTCATGGCGAGCCGGGAAACCTCAAGGGGGATCGGGTGCAGCCTCTGCGACCAGTACAGATACATCGCTGTGAGGCATGTATAGGATGCCGTCGTTGCCATGGCTGCACCGAGTGCGCCCCACCGGGGGATAAAGAAGTAATTGAGGCAGATATTAAGTACGGCAGTTGTCCACGTGGCCCAGGTAAAGAGGTGCGTCTTCTTTTCAAGAGAAATTCCCAGTCCCGTTATCTGGGTGGTTCCCGAGAGTACCAAACCAATGGCGAGTATACTCAGAACTGATGCTGCCGGCCAGTAACTTGCAGGGGTTGTCAGGATCAGGAGCTCTTTTGCAAAGAGGATGAGGCCTATCCCAAGGACTGCAAGACAGAAAAACCAGACTGACAGCACCTGGCTTACGATCTCCCGGTAATTGGCCTCTTCCTTGTAAAGTTTGATGACAAAGGGACTCCAGGCGTTCCCGAACGCCGTATTTACAAAGGTCAGCACAACGCAGATCGTAAATGAAATACTGTACAGGCCGACCTGGGTAAGGTCCGTAAAACCGGCCAGCATGATGCGGTCGATTGACCCGAATACCCAGTACCCGATACCGGCAAAGATGAACGGGTAACCATACGATACGAGAGTTTTTGCATAAGCGGGGTCAAACGAGGGGGAGAGGTCCTTTTTGATCGCCCACAGGCCGACCGGCATGGCGATGACAATCGCAATGAGACTCCCGAGGTAGTACCCGAGCAGCCCCAGCCCGAAAATAACAATGAGGAGGAGCTGGAAGATGATGCCCGCGATGTTTTGCAGAAAGGAGACGACAAAAAATTTTGCCGGGGCAAACTGGAGGCGAATGGCATCAAGGCAGTACTGCCCGATCTGGGTGGGAATATTTGTCAGTAACGCAAGTACAAGAAAAATAAGGGGAATCCCGTAATTGGTATTCAGGTAATCACGGAAAAAAAGGAGACCCACGCAGAGAAGAGCCGAGAAGAGGATCGACCATGCGCTGATGATCCAGAGGCCGGTACTGATCAGGGCAGGCCGGTCGGTTTCGGGCGTTTCGGGATCAAAGTAAAACCGCTGGGCGGCACTGTTCAGCCCCAGGTTTAAAAAGAGCCCGACAAGCCCTGCGATGGTCCCGATAAGGCCGATAATACCATATTCCGCAACGGAAAAGAGGTGCGTGTAGATGGGAAATACTGCAAAGGCGATGACCTTGAGAATAAAATCCGATCCACCATAGAGGATGGTGTCTTTTACCAGCGCATCTTTTATCACCGGTAGTACTCTCCGGGCAGTTTATTTTCACAAAGAGGATGGTCGATGACCGGCTTCCGGTGATTATACTCAGATTTCAGGGGGTGGAAAAGGTTCATGAGGTCGACATCCTCTCCCTTCAGGATCTTCCGGTATATCGACCCGAAAAGGTATTGTGCGGTCTCTTCCGAGTGGTATTTCTCGACATACTGCCTTCCCGCTTTCCCCAGCTGTTCTCTCAGTTCCGGATGGGTCACAAGGACCCTAAGATTTTCCTTTAAGGTTTCCGGGGTTGTGGAGAGGATCGGACATTCGTTTAAATAACTGTAGAGACGAAAAACCCGGAGATACTGGTCATTACTCATATTAGTCATAACGGGTAATCCGGATGACATGCCTTCGAGCCCGCTCATTGCATAGGGTGCAATGAATTGTTCAGCCAGAATGTCCACCTCCCCCATCATTTCCCGGACCCTGTCGTTAGGAAGATTCTCACATAGGATGAGTTCTATCCGCAAGCCTTCATTTTTCAGTTTCTCCACCGCATCAATGAGAAATTCAGTTCCCTTGAATCCCCGGTGATTGGGTGTATGAAGTATTCTGACAACACCGTTCTGTCCATCGTTTTGGGAATATGTTATTTTTGGCGACCAGATATGCGTGTTGATACATAAAACCTGGGGAAGCGTTACATCCCATCTCCCGATACCTTCGAACATATATCCGGTCAGGATGATATCTGCATAACGAACCCAATATTCAACATGTTCCGCTATCTCGGTTTCCTTTCTAGCGGCGTCGGGATACGATAATAATAAACCAGTCTTAAGCAAAGCGTCGCTTAAGGAAGAATATCGGTATGCATCCGACCCATAAGGAATAATAATAACTTTTATTCTTGCCATTTTGAGTAAAAGAGCCTCAAGCTTCCATATGACCGTATCCCCCAGCGGGCCTCCATAAAATGACATGTGAAGAACCGAGGCATGCCTCACAACGTAACACATAGCAAAAATATTTTTTGTCATGTCTTTCAGCGGACCGACAAAAAATCGGGGTACGGTATCTTGCAAATAGAGGTCAAAATCACTTTTTTTGTTGATGGATAAAAATCCGTCCATGAAGGTGCAAGAACGGTACCCGGCCCCTTTCATTGCATCAGACCAGTACTTGTTGTTTATGATCGGAGTGGTTCCCCAGATCAGAGTATCCCTTGACTTGGGCGAAAACAGGACATAGAAAAACAGTACGGGCACAGAGAGAATATAAAATAGATCAAATACCAGATGCTTAACCCTTTGTATGACGGCCATATTGACTCCGCTACGTACATATCCTAACGGGATGCCTCACAGACAATTCCCGTCGGAGAAACGCATTCTTATATCCTGATTCAGCTGCCGGTCCTTCATCCAAGAACTCCTTCAAATGGACTATGCAGTATTCCTCTTTTTCCGGGTATACTTAAAGTAATATTATTTCTTTTCATTAACTCAGTTTTTGTCCAGCCAGTTAAATGTCTTCTTTAGCCCGGTAGCCAGGGAGGTATCCGGTATAGATCCAAAAAGCTTTTTCAGTTTCGTGGTGTCTGCTTCAAAATTCCCGATCTCCCCGGACCGTGCATCCAGGTAGTTGATCTTCGGATCAATGCCAAGAATCGTACCAGCGATCGCAACTATCTCCTTTACGGTGGTTCCTTTCCCGGTACCCATGTTGACGACCTCGTTCTTTACCCCGGTCTTTGCTGCTTTTACATAAAAGTCGGCAATATCGCCGACATAGATGAAGTCCCGGGTCTGGGAGCCGTCGCCAAACACGTTGAACGAACCCTCTTTTTTGAGCTTGTCATACACCATCGGGATAACTGCCCTGCTCTCAGGGTACTGCCAGGGGCCGTAGACATTAAAGAACCTGAATACCAGGTAATCGAGGTGATACAGTTCCTGGTACACCCGCAGATAATGTTCCATCGCGAATTTTGCAACACCATAGGGGGTCTTGGGTGTGCAGGGATGAATCTCATCAACAGGGTTGTATTTCACATCTCCGACAATGGATGACGCGGATGAGAATATGATCTTTCTTATCCCGCAGTTCCGTGCAGCGTCCATGATGTTGAGTGACCCCTCAATGTTTATCCGGGCATTGATTTTGGGTTTTTCGAGGGAAACAGGAAGGGGGCTTGCCGCCAGATGAATAACCACATCAGTGTCTTTCACAACACGTTCTACCTGATCATAATCAAGAAGGTCAGCCTTCCTGAACTCAGTCTTGATCGCATCGCATTCACGGATATCAGACGCGATCACCTCAATACCTGCCGTTGTCAGAGCCTCAACCACATTGATCCCTACAAAACCGGATGCACCAAATACTGCTGCTTTCATGTTTAATCACCATAGTGTTTCAGAAGATCCCTGACAGACTGTACAACATAATCCTGATCCGCTTCCGTCAGTTCATGATGAAGCGGGAGCGTGAGCAGGTGGTGGAACAGCAGTTCAGAGTTTTTCAGGCTCCCTACTTTCCGGGTATCTCTATAGCTTGGCTCAAGGTGAAGGGCATACGTCCCGATCTGGGTTTCGATGTTTTTGTCAGCAAGATCCTTTCTGAGCCGATCCCTGATGCCGTCTTTTTCAACATAAATACAATAGGACTGGAATACATGCCGGCTGTCCCGGGTCTTTTCCGGGACCCGGATCCCTTTTACCGGTCTGATGAGATCGGAATAGCGCTCTGCTTTCCTGATCCTGTCGTCAAGAATACGGGGCAGTTTTCTGAGCTGCTCCAGTCCGATTGCTGCGGCAATGTTTGACATTTTGTAGTTAGTGCCGTGGTAGGTAAACCGCCCGTCTTTGGTCTGGCCGAAATGCTTGAGTGCAACTGCCTTTTCTGCGAGCTCAGGATCATTTGTCGTAACCATCCCCCCTTCACCGGTGGTAATAATTTTCCGGGGATGGAAACTGAAGGTGGTAATATCTGCGATTGAACCAACTTTTTCCCCGTTAACCCTTGCACCTGTGCTGCATGCGGCGTCCTCAAGAACCGGAATATCATGTTCCGCACCGATTTTGTAGGTCTCAGGATCTATCGGATTTCCCCCCCACGAGACCGGAATAATACATTTAGTCTTCTTCGTGATGGCACTTTCAATGGCCTCCGGAATAATATTATACGTATTGATATCCACATCCACAAGGACGGATTCGGCTCCGGCCATATATGCGCAGTCACCGGTTGCAGGGTGTGTAAAATCAGGGACGATTATTTCATCGCCTTTTTTTATGCCTAGCACTCTCACCGCGAGATCGAGACCGGTCATACATGATGTTACTGCAATCGCATGTTTTGCATCAACAAACGCTGCGAAGGCATTTTCAAATTCTTTGGTTACCGGTCCTTCGGTCAGGTATTTTGATTCGAAGACTTTCTGGACAGCAGCAAGTTCTTCGTCGCCCACAAAGGGGCGCATCAGGAAAATTTTTGGATGAACCATTGTAGTCCCATATTTTTTGGGTTACGATATAATCAAGTTCTCGGTTAGTCGATCATGACAGGACGGTTTTTCAGATCCTGAAAATACCGGTAGCAAAAAGGTACCAACAGGAAATATTACCCCCATTTCCATGTTATGGGGTGCCCCGGATCTCTTACAATATAATCCACGATAAAAAAAGCCCGTAAAATGCTCCGTTTTGCATCTTTGGGAAGCGGTGGACAGGGTATCCGGGATCAAATGTCCACCGCAGGAATAATCCTTTTAAATGGGGAGTGTTTCCAAAAAAAACCCGAAATTTACAGAGATAATTTTTCCCTTTAGTGGTGCCCGGAGCGAGGGTTTTTCCGGTCATCCGATTACACATCCGGTCTGGCGGAGGCACCGGAAGGCTTCTGTGAGGCTGTTTTTTTCTACCGGATCTGCTGAAAATCAGTGGGTAGAGATCCTGACCCCTTACAAAGACAGGTAGTGGCGCATACCCACGAACCGGTGATGACCCGGCATAGGCTGTTCCCGGCGATCATCACCCGTGAACCGGAGACTCCTCGCGATCAGGCGATAACAAGACCCGGCGCCGGCCCGGGAACATTTTTGTTCCTTCACCAGACAGCACCGGCATTGCCCATTTCCCCGGATTCGCACAATTCGGGCATATTCCATAAGAAAATACCGTGGTTCAGTCACGCAGAAATATCAGGAGGATCAACACGATACGAGCCATACGACCGGGAACATCCGGGGCATGGGCGCAGGCGAAAAACTCTCCTCTGATTGTCCCAGCGGATAGCGGAGGCTGTCGCACTCCCGGGGAACTAATCGGAATATGGCAGGAGGATACCATGACAACAGAAAAAAATGTAACGTTCACCCGGGATTCGGACATGATCACAAGTATGAGAAAACAGGTGAGCACACTACGGCCAGCTGTAATGCGATCTGATCGCACAGCCGCATTTACCGAGAGCAACTCCCGGATTTTGCTCCAGCGGGTGCGAGACAATTGCAGGGACCGGATACGGAAACGTTTCCTGCTAAGAACACCGGTTCCGGATCCGTCCGGAAGTGATGCCGGATGACCCGGGGATACCGGCCGGTCGTTGCGATCGGCGAGGCACAGCACAAAGCCACAGCGTGGGGATTTGACCTGATCACCCTGGGGACCGTAAAGAAAATTCCTTTCGACTTTGCAATCGAAGATCATTCGCGGATAATTCTCGTCCGAGTCAGGAGACTGAAATACAGCCAGTACCGAGAGGAAGAGATCGCGAGGCCTGTGCACAGGAACTCGCCGAGATTCGTAACAAGCCAGTGCCATCAGGGATCTCGTGTGAGCTCTGGGTTCGGGGGCCGGCCCGAGCGTGGCACCGGTACCTCGTCATCCCGGATTCGGTAGCGGAAGTTTTGACAGAAAAGGCTGAAAACACAAAATGTTTGAAAAATGAGAAGAATTAACCGGTATGCGGTGAGGTTTCCGCCCATATTGCCTGAACTCGTGTTGAAGTGAGAACCGGAGATACCTGGAATGTTACCTGTTCCCGGATTCATAGTTCCTTAACTTTCAAAGAAATACATCCTCCACCGTACGAGAAAAGAACCGACAGGGTTGTTTATATCATTTCATTTTGA
>Ga0074045_10004794_pt1 | contig 11897 bp, 10 predicted proteins | sample BogForMeECP23OM2_FD_94442 | JGI IMG/M metagenome (GOLD analysis project Ga0074045, IMG submission 94442) | Bog forest soil microbial communities from Calvert Island, British Columbia, Canada - Bog Forest MetaG ECP23OM2 | ecosystem: Environmental > Terrestrial > Soil > Wetlands ...
CACCAGGGGCTGCACCTCGCGCGGCAGATTGCGCTCGGCGAGCGGCTCGAGCTGGGTCGGGGAACGGCGCGACACCGCTGCCGCGACGCGCTCCAGGGGTTGCAGTCCGCGGGCGATGATGAGCCAGATCAAAAGCCCCAGCACGGGCATGACCGCGAGCAGCGGCACGATGGTGCGCAGCGCCATGCTTGCCGCCAGCGCCTGCCGCGCGCGCATCGGCTGCGCAACCTGAATGACCTGGCTGCCGGAGAGCGCGCTGAACACCCGCCATTCGCCCGAGTCGGTGCGCAGGTTGGTGAAGCCAAGCTGGGCGTGCTGCGGCAACTCGCGCTGCGGCTGCGACAGGTAGAGCTGTACCCCATTGCGATCCCAGATCTGCACCACCAGGGCGTCGGTACCGGCCGAACTGCCCGGGCCGGTCGGCGCCGCGGCGAACGGCGCGTCGGTCAGCGAGGCGACCATCTCCTGCAGCTGGTGATCGAACAGCGCATTGGCCTCGTCGCGGGCGCGCCAGTAGGTGCCGACCGCGGCCACGGCAACGCCGGCGAGCAGGACGCCCAGAAGCCAGGCTAAAAGCTCTCGGCGAATCGACATCATCGGCTGGCCGCCGCCCGGGCCACCATCCAGCCCACGCCACGGACATTGCGGATGAACTCGGCGCCGAGCTTGCGGCGCAGGGCGTGGATGTGCACTTCCACCGCATTGCTCTCCACCGGGTCGCTCCAGCCGTAGAGCTTGTCCTCGAGCTGGGCGCGCGACAGGATCGCGCCGGGGCGGGCCAGCAACGCCTCGAGCAGGGCGAACTCGCGTGGCGACAGCGCCAGCGGCGCGCCCTGGAACGATGCTTCATGCGTGGCCGGATTGAGCTCGAGCCCCCCGTGCGCGAACAGCGGCCCGGCGCGCCCGGAACTGCGCCGCAGCAACGCCCGCAGGCGCGCCGCCAGTTCGTCGAGGTCGAAGGGCTTGACGACATAGTCGTCGGCGCCGGCGTTGAGGCCGGCGACGCGATCGGCCACCGCATCGCGCGCGGTGAGAATGAGCACCGGCCGGGTATCGCCGCCGCGGCGCATCGTGCCCAGCACGTCGAGTCCCATGCGCTTGGGCAACCCGAGGTCGAGCACCATGGCCTCGTGCACGCGCTCGGCGAGCGCCAGCTCCGCAGCCCGGCCGTCCTCGACCCAGTCGACGACGAAGCCGTCCTGGCGCAGCCCCTGGCGGACGCTGGCGCCGATCATCGGATCGTCTTCGGCGAGAAGCACGCGCATGGCGCGCCTTAGTCCTTGTCCTTCGGCTCGAAGTCGAGCGAGGCGGAGTTCATGCAGTAGCGCAGTCCGGTCGGCTGCGGACCGTCCTCGAAGACATGGCCCAGGTGCGCGTCGCAGGCCGCGCACATGACTTCGGTGCGGCGCATGAAATGGCTCGTGTCCACCTCCGTGCGCAGATTCTCGCCGGCCACGGGAGCGTAGAAGCTCGGCCAGCCGCAGCCGGCTTCGAACTTCGTTCCCGACTCGAACAGCGGCGCGCCGCAGCACACGCAGCGGTAGACGCCGTCGGCCTGCGTCTGCCAGTACTTGCCGGTGAAGGGCGCCTCGGTTCCCTTCTGCCGCGTCACCCAGTACTGCTCCGGGCTTAGCTTCGCCCGCCATTCGGCATCGTCCTTCTTGACCTTGGCGCTCATCGATTGCTCCTTGGAATTGCGCGTCTGCCTACCCGCCTAGTGAACGTCGGGCGGCGCGCCCGGCGCAGGTCGGCCTGCACCTTACACCCTATATTGGGGCACCCAGGCCTTGGAGCCAAAGCGCGGGCGCGGCGTTCCGCGCCCGACGCAGGGGCAAGTTATAATTCACCTTTTCGCTCCAGCTTCCCTTGACCGCCGCTTCCTCCGTCGCCGACCGCGCGACGCTCCGCCACGATGTCCGGATCATCGGCCTGGTCGGCTCGGTGCACTGCCTGTCGCACCTGTTCCAGCTCACGCTGCCGCCGCTGTTCCCGCTCATCAACGCGGAATTCCATGTCGGCTATGCGACCCTGGGCGCGCTGCTCAGCGTGTTCTATCTGGCCAGCGGCGCCTGCCAGTTTGCCGCCGGATTCGCTGTCGATCGCATCGGTGCGAGGCCCGTGCTCCTGGCCGGTATCGGGCTCATGGCTGGCGGCATGCTCCTAGCCGGCTTCGTGCCTGGCGTCTACTGGCTGTTTCCGCTGGTGGCGCTCATGGGCCTCGGCAACGGCGTGTTCCATCCGGCCGACTTCGCGGTGCTCAACGCCAACGTCGACCCGCGCCGCCTCGGACACGCGTACAGCACGCACGGCATCGGCGGAAGCCTGGGTTATGCGGCCGCCCCGATCTTAAGCTACGGCATCGGCAGCGCCTTCGGCTGGCGCGTGGCGGTGCTGACGATGGGCGTGGTGGGCCTTGCGGCGCTCGCCGCGCTCGCCATGCACAAGGGCGCCTTCCGGAGCCGTCCTCATAGCAGCGGCGCAGCCGCCGCGCGCCCTCCGAGCATCGCGCTGTTCATGCAAACACCCATCCTCCTTTGCTTCGCCTATTTCTGCGTGCTGACGCTCGCCACCACCGGCATCCAGACCTTTGCCGGCACCGTGCTCAACGCCGCCTACGCCATTCCCATCGGCGTGGCGACCTCCGCTCTGGCGGCCTATCTGCTTGGCAACATGGCCGGCATCTTGGCCGGAGGGTTCCTCGCCGCGCGCACCCGCCATCACGATCGGGTGGCGGCGGCCGGGCTCGCCATCGGCGCGTCACTCATGTTCTTTGTCGCCGCGACGCCCGCGGCGGCTTCTTTGGCCGTGCCGCTGTTCACCCTGACCGGCTTCGTGCTCGGGGCCACCGCGCCGTCCCGCGACATGATCGTGCGCAACGCGACGCCCCCTGGCGCGTCGGGTCGCGTCTACGGTTTCGTCTATTCCGGCTTCGACATGGGCGCGACGGTCGCGCCGCTCGCCATCGGCACCCTGCTCGACCACGGCATGCCGCGGGCAGTCTTCGTCGCCATTGCCCTGTGCATGCTGCTCGCCATCGCCACGGTGCTGCAGGTGCGGCGCCGCAAGGTTGCGCCACGCGTCGCCGTGGCCGCGGCCGAGTAGCCCGTTCGCGGGCGCGCCGTGGATCTCGGCCTGGAAAGCAAGCGCGCGCTGGTCTGTGCCGCCAGCAAGGGCCTCGGGCGCGGCTGCGCCGAGGCGCTCGCGCGCGAGGGCGTCGCGGTGACCATTTGCGCCCGCACCGCCGACACCGTGCGCGAAGCCGCGGCCGCCATCGGCGCTCTCACCGGTCGCGCCGTGCAATCGGTCGCCTGCGACATCACCACGCCCGCCGGGCGCGCCGCGGCGCTGGCCGCGTGTCCGCAACCCGACATCCTGATCAACAACGCCGGCGGCCCGCCGCCCGGGGACTTCCGGGACTGGGATCGCGAGGCATGGCTGCGCGCACTCGACGCCAACATGCTCACGCCCATCGAACTCATCAGGGCGACCCTCGACGGCATGATCGAGCGCAAGTTCGGGCGCATCGTCAACATCACCTCCTCCGCGGTCAAGGCGCCGATCGACGTGCTCGGGTTGTCCAACGGCGCGCGCAGCGGGCTCACCGGATTCATCGCCGGCCTGGCGCGCAAGGTGGCGCGGCACGGGGTGACGATCAACAACCTGCTGCCGGGATCTTTCGACACCGACCGGCTGCGCAGCAACATCGCGCTCCGGGCGAAGGCCGCCGGCCGAACGGTCGAGGAAATGGCCCGTGTCATGCAGGAAACCAATCCGAGCGGACGCTTCGGCACGCCCGCCGAGTTCGGCGCGCTGTGTGCCTACGTATGCAGCGCCCATGCCGGCTATCTCACCGGCCAGAATCTGCTGCTCGACGGCGGCGCCTATCCGGGAACGTTCTGACATGATCGATCTGTACTACTGGACGACGCCCAACGGCCACAAGCTCACCATCTTCCTAGAGGAGGCGGGCCTGCCGTACACCATCCACCCGGTCGACATCGGCAAGGGCGAGCAATTCGACCCGGCGTTTCTGCAGATCTCGCCCAACAACCGCATACCGGGCATCGTCGATCGCTCGCCCGCGGACGGCGGAGCGCCGCTGCCGATGTTCGAATCCGGCGCGATCCTGCTCTACCTGGCCGACAAGACCGGGCGCTTCATTCCCGCGCCCTGGAGAGATCGCCTCGACTGTATCCAGTGGCTGTTCTGGCAGATGGCGAACCTCGGCCCGATGGCCGGACAGAACCACCATTTCAGCCACTACGCGCCGGAGAAGCTGCCCTACGCGATCGACCGCTACGTGCGCGAGACCGGCAGGCTCTACGCGGTGCTCAACAAGCATCTCGCCGAGCGCGAGTACATCGCCGGCGAATACTCGATCGCGGACATGGCGAGCTACCCCTGGGTCCTGCCGGAGCGCCAGCAGCAGAAGCTTGACGACTTCCCCCATCTGAAGCGCTGGAAGGAAGCCATCGGTGCACGGCCGGCGGTCGTTCGCGCCTACGCGCTCGCCAAGACGATCAACGTCGCGCCCGCCGCCGCCGATGCGCAGGCGAGGAGCATTCTGTTCGGGCAAAGCCAGGCGAGCGTCAAGTAATTGCAGCCGGCGCCCGGCCGGGAGCTTCGCCTTTAGGGCATGGCCGGGCACTAATCGCCCAGCGCGTCGTGCACCTTGCCCAGAGCGGTTGCCCACGGCTCGTCGTCGCAGGCAAGGTCGCCGTCGGGCAGCGGGGATCCGGTGGCGCGGATCGCGCCGAAGTCGCGCAGCGTGCGGTCGAGCAGATGGGTGGAAACGACGTTGCCGAGCGCGTTGAAGATGCTCTCGCAGCGACCGGGGTACTTGCGCTCCCACTCGCGCAGCAGCGCGCTGACCTGCGCGCGCTGCAGGTTTTCCTGGGACCCGCAGAGATTGCAGGGAATGATCGGAAAGTCCATCGCCTCGGCGTAGCGAACCAGGTCGCGTTCGCGCACGTAGGCGAGCGGTCGTATGACGACGTGCCTGCCGTCGTCGGAAACGAGCTTCGGCGGCATGGTCTTGAGCTTGCCGCCGAAGAACAGGTTCAGAAAGAACGTGGCCATGATGTCGTCGCGATGGTGGCCGAGCGCTATCTTGGTCGCGCCGATCTCGGTGGCCACGCGATAGAGCGCGCCGCGGCGCAGGCGCGAGCACAGCGAACACATGGTCTTGCCTTCGGGAATCAGGCGCTTGACGACCCGGTAGGTGTCCTGCTCCTCGATGCGAAACGGCACGCCTCGCGACTCCAGGTATCGCGGCAGCACGTCGGCGGGAAAGCCCGGCTGCTTCTGATCGAGATTGACCGCGACGAGCTCGAAGGCCAGGGCCGAGCGGTCCTTGAGCGAGAGCAGGACGTCGAGCAGGCCGTAGCTGTCCTTGCCGCCCGACAGGCAGACCATCACCCGGTCGCCGGCCTCGATGAGCGCGAAGTCGGCGATGGCCTGGCCCACCAGGCGCCGCAGGCGCTTGTTGAGCTTGTTGGCCTCGAAGTCGGCGCGCTGCGCTGCGCGCGCGCCGCGGATCGGCGCGGAGACGTCCACGCGACGGCAACCGATCAGCGGCCCGCTGCGGGCGCCGGCGCCGCGCGCGCACTCATTCCGAGGGCGATACGCGCCACGCCGCAGGCAATGATCTGGAAGCCGACCAAGTAGCCGATGAGCAGCAGCGAGTCGAGCGGCCAGCCGATGGCAATGCAGATCGCCAGCACGAACGAGACGATGCCGTTGGCGAGCAGCCAGCCCCAGCCCCGGTGCGGCTTGAGGCGAAACGCCAGCGCGATCTCGACGACTCCGGCGGCGGCCAGCAGCGCGCCGACGAACAGCGCCAGCGACACCGCTCCTCCGAGCGGATTTTCGACCAGCAGAAAGCCCAGTACGAGATAGACCACGCCGACGAGCAGGCGCCATCCGAACTCGGGTTCGGCTCGGGTCTTGATGGCGATGGCGATGGCGATCACGCCGGCGATGAGCGCGAACCAGCCGACGTAGAGCGTGGCGGCGACCGCGGCGACGACCGGAAAAATCAGCGCCGCCACGCCGGGGATCAGCAGCAATATTCCCAACGCGAGCGACCAGCCCGAGGACAGGCCGTGCGCAGGCGAGGGCGGGGTTTGGGCGACCGTGCTCATGGCACCTCCGTGAGGTTGCCGCCGCAGGCGAGGGCGGCACTGCACGGCACTGCGCCCGCTGCGGTGGGGGCGATGGTAGCATAGCGGGCGTTCGCCAGGCACCGCCGGCGCGCATGTCGCGGCTCTCCGCCGGTAACCTCTTCGTCACACTGCGATGCTCAAGATCAGCCACGGCTTCGACGCCGGCGCCATCGAGACGATTGCCGCGCGCCACGCGAGCGATCTGCGCGTGCACGTTCGCGCCGACTCGCACGCCGAGTTCCGGCAGTGGTTCTACTTTCGCCTGCAGGGCGTGCGCGACCAGCCATGCCGGGTGCGTTTCGAGAACGCCGGGCAGTGCACCTATGTCGACGGCTGGCCCGGCTACCGCGCGGTGGCCTCGTACGACCGGCGGCAATGGTTCAGGGTGCCGACCAGCTTCGACGGCACCACCCTCGAGATCATGCACACCCCGGATCGCGATTCGGTGTGGTACGCGTACTTCGAGCCCTATTCGTGGGAGCGGCACCTCGACCTGCTCGGGCGGGTGGAAGACTCGCCGCTTGGCCGCGTGCGCGACTTGGGTAGCACGGTCGAAGGGCGCGACATCAACCTGGTCACGGTTGGCACGCCCGGGCCGCGCAAGCGTTCGCTGTGGGTGATCGCGCGCCAGCACCCGGGAGAGACGATGGCCGAATGGTTCGTCGAGGGCATGCTCGAGCGCCTGCTCGAGCGCAGCGACCCGGTGGCCCGGACGCTGCTCGCCGGCGCGGTGGTGCACATCGTGCCGAACATGAATCCCGACGGCTCGGTGCGCGGCAACCTGCGCACCAATGCCGCCGGCGCCAACCTCAATCGCGAGTGGGGCGCGCCGACCGCCGAGCGCAGTCCCGAGGTCCTGCACGTGCGCGCCGCCATGCACCAGACCGGCATCGACGCCTTTCTCGACGTGCATGGTGACGAGAGCCTGCCCTACGTGTTCGTCGATGGCTGCGAGCGCCTGCCGGGCTTCACCGCCAAGCAGGACGCGCTGCAGCGCGCCTTCAGCACCGCGTTCAAGCGCGCCAGCCCGGACTTCCAGGATGTGCACGGCTATCCGGATGACAAGGACACCAAGGTCAATCTCACCCTCGCCTCCAAGTACGTCGGACACGCCTTCGGCTGCCTTGCGGTCACCCTCGAGATGCCGTTCAAGGACAACGCCGACCTGCCCGACGAGGTGGTCGGCTGGAGCGGCGAGCGCAGCCGCCGCCTGGGCGCGGCCGCGGTCGAGCCGCTGCTCGCGGTGCTGCCGGACCTGTGACCGCGCCCGGTTTTGTCATTTGGCGTTAACATTGCGGCGAAGGGGGAACCGCAATGCAGACACTGGTCGTCGCCAACCCCAAGGGTGGCAGCGGAAAGACGACGCTCGCGACCAACGTCGCCGGCTGGCTCGCAGGGCGCAAGCAGCGCGTGGTCCTGGCCGATTTCGACCCGCTGCGGGCGGCGACGGAGTGGCTGGCTCGGCGGCCGCCGCTTTTCCCGGCGATCGGCGGCTGGACGCCGGGCGAGGGCAAGAAGGAGCTCAAGGGCGATCCCCCGCACTGGCTGGTCATCGACACCCCTGCCGAGCTGCACGGAGATGCCTTGCGCGACGCGATGCGCCGCGCCGATATCCTGCTCGTTCCGGTGTCGCCAAGCGCCTTCGACATGGGGGCGACGCGGCACTTCTTCGAGCAGATCGGCGACTACAAGGCGGTGAAGAAGGGCCAGATCGCCATCGGACTGGTGGCCATGCGGGTCGATTCGCGCACCCACAGCGCTGGCGAGCTCGACGAGTTCCTCGGCGCTTGCGCCTACCCCTTGGTCGCGCATCTGCGGCAGACGCAGGTGTACGTCTATTGCGCCCGCGATGGCCTGACCGTGTTCGATCTGCCCCGCTCGCGCGCCGAGCAGGACTGGGAGCAGTGGCGCCCGCTGACGCGTTGGATCGCCCGCCAGGCCTCGCAGAGCGGCTAGGGCGACCGCGGTCGTCAGCTGCGCCGCGCCGGCCACTGCTCCTGCAAGGCGAGCCACAGGCCGCTGGCGACGATGATCGCCATGCCCAGTGCCGAGGCCCGGTCGGGCAGCTGGCCGAAGAGCACGAAGCCGTAGAGGGTCGCCCAGATCATCTGCAGGTAGGCGAACGGCGTGAGCAGCGAGGCCGGCGCAAGCAGGTAGGCCCTGATCACGAACCAGTGGCCAAGCCCCGCGAACAGGCCCAGCAGCACGAATGGCGCCGCCTCGGGCAAGCTCGGCGCGCCGCCGTGCAGTTGCCACGGCAGCGCGACTGACAGCCCGACCGTGCCCACGAGCGCGCTGTAGACGAGCGTGGTGTAGGCGTTTTCCCCGGCCAGCTTGCGGGTCATGAGGTAGTAGAGGGCGTTGAACAGCGCGGCGAGGACGAGCAGCAGCGCCGCCGGATGAAAGATCGCCGATCCCGGCCGGGAGAGCACCAGGATGCCGACGAATCCGGCCACCGAGGCGATCCAGCGCGTCCGGGTGGGCCGCTCGCCGAGCAGGGGCCCGGAGAGGACAATGACAAAGATCGGCGTCAGAAAGGTGATGGCCGAACCTTCGGCCAGCGGCAGGTAACGCAGCGCCCCGAAGAAGCAGAGCGTCGCCAGCAGCAGGAAGGTCGAGCGCAGGAACTGCAGCGCCGGCTGACGGGTGCGCCAGAATGCGCTCCCGCCGCGTTGCCAGGCAAACGGCGTCACCACCAGCATCTGCCCGGCGTAGCGCGCCCACACGACCAGGAACAGGCCGTGATCGCGCACCAGGTATTTTGCCGTCGCGTCGAGCGAAGACAGGCACAGGCCGGCCAACAGGAACAGCGGCAGCGCCCGGCGCAACGTGTTGGTCTCGGGCATGCGTCGGAAACCCGCTACCTTTTTTCTTCGCCGCGCCCGCTAGCCGGGCGGGGGAATGTACGCGGCCTGCCGCCGCCGGCTCACGCCGCCAACAGTTCGCGCAATACGAACGGCAGAATGCCCCCGTGCAGGTAGTAGTCAACCTCGATCGGCGTGTCGATGCGCAGCAGGACTGGCACGGCCTGGGTCGAGCCGTCGCGGCGATGAATCGTCAGCGTCACGTCCATCTGCGGACGGATTCCGCCCTCCACTCCGGTCAAGTCGAATTGCTCGTCGCCGACGATCTTGAGCGAGGTGACGCTGTCTGCGCCCTTGAACTGGCAGGGCAGCACGCCCATGCCGACCAGGTTGGAGCGGTGGATGCGCTCGAAGCTGCGCGCCACGACCACCTTGACCCCGAGCAGCTGCGTGCCCTTGGCCGCCCAATCGCGAGAGCTGCCGGTGCCGTACTCCTCGCCGGCGAACACCATCGTCGGCGTGCCGCGCGCGACGTAGCTCATCGCCGCCTCGTAGATCGAGGTCTGTTTGCCCTCGGGCTGCAGGGTCGTCACCCCGCCCTCGATGCGCGAGCCGTCGGGCTTCGGCGAGAGCATCAGGTTCTTGATGCGGACGTTGGCGAAGGTGCCGCGCATCATCACCTCGTGATTGCCGCGGCGCGAGCCATAGCTGTTGAAGTCGGGCACCGCCACGTCGTGCTCGAGCAGGTAGATGCCCGCCGGCGAGGTCGGCTTGATCGAACCGGCCGGGCTGATGTGATCGGTGGTCACCGAATCGCCGAAGATTCCGAGCGCCCGCGCGCCGCGGATATCGTGCGCGGTGCCGGCCTGCATGGTGAAGTCCTTGAAGAACGGCGGCTCGGCGATATAGGTCGAGCGGTCCCATACATAGACCTGGCCCTTCGAGGTCGGGACGCTGTTCCACAGCGGATTGTCCTTGGTGAAATCGCTGTACAGGCGGCGATAGGTCGCCGGGTCGGTGGCGTACTGCATCACTGCGCCGACTTCCTGCGCCGTGGGCCAGATCTCGCGCAGGAACACCGGCTTGCCGTCGCGACCGGTGCCCAGCGGCTCGGAGGTCATGTCGATGTTGGCACGGCCGGCGATGGCGAAGGCGACCACCAGCGGCGGCGAGGCGAGAAAATTGGCCTTGATGTTGGGATGGATGCGGGCCTCGAAATTGCGGTTGCCCGACAGCACGGCCGCGCACACCAGGTCGTTCTGGGTGATCGTCTCCTCGATCGCCGGGTCGAGCGGTCCGGAATTGCCGATGCAGGTGGTGCAACCGTAGCCGGCAAGATAGAAGTTGAGCTTTTCGAGCTCGGGCATCAGCCCGGCCTTGTCCAGGTAATCGGTGACCACGCGCGAGCCCGGCGCGAGCGAGGTCTTGATGTGCGGCGCCACCGTGAGTCCCTTCGCCGCGGCTTTTTTCGCCAGCAGCCCCGCGGCGAGCAGCACCCCCGGATTGGAGGTGTTGGTGCAGGAGGTGATCGCCGCGATGAGCACGTCGCCGTTGCCGATGTCGACCGGCTTGGCGGCCGCCGCCGGCACGCGATCGGGTGTCGGCCGGTTGTCGACCATCTCCACCACGTCGAGAGGGTGGCCGTTGTTGGGCAGCTGCTGGGAATTGTCGCTGACCGGTCGCGCCGCGACGCTGAAAAGCTTCGTCGTGTAACGGCGGGAGAGCTTGTCGGCGGCCTGATTGAAGCCGTTCTCTGCCACCGGCTTGGAGAAAAGCGTGTTGAACAAGTCCTTCATCTGCGGCAGGGGGATGCGATCCTGCGGCCGTTTCGGTCCGGCGAGGCTGGGCACGACCGTGGCCAGGTCGAGCTCGACGGTCTGCGAGTAGTCGATCGCGCCGGCAGCCGGCATCCCGAACAGCTCCTGGGCGCGGAAGTACGCCTCGAAGGCTTCGATTTCCTGCTGCGTGCGGCCGGTATTGACCAGATACTCGACGGTCTTGTCGTCGACGGCGAAGAACCCCATGGTCGCGCCGTACTCGGGAGCCATGTTGCCGATCGTCGCCCGGTCCGGAACCGGCAGCGATGCCGCGCCTTCGCCGAAGAACTCGACGAACTTGCCGACGACCTTGGCTTTGCGCAGCATTTCGGTGACCACGAGCACCAGGTCGGTGGCCGTGACGCCCGGATTGAGCCGACCCGCAAGGTGCACGCCGACGACGTCGGGCGTCAGGAAGTAGACCGGCTGGCCGAGCATTCCGGCTTCCGCCTCGATGCCGCCTACGCCCCATCCGACCACGCCGATGCCGTTGATCATCGTGGTGTGCGAATCGGTCCCGACCAGCGTATCCGGGTAGTAGATCCCGTCTTTCTGGTGCACGCCGCGCGCCAGGTACTCGAGGTTGACCTGGTGCACGATGCCGATTCCCGGCGGCACGACCTTGAAGGTGTCGAACGCCTGCATCCCCCACTTCATGAACTTGTAGCGCTCCGCATTGCGCTGGAACTCGATCTTCATGTTCAGATCGAGCGCATTCTTGCTGCCGTAGTAGTCGACCTGCACCGAATGATCGACGACCAGGTCCACCGGTACCAGCGGCTCGACCACCTTCGGATTCTTGCCCATGCGCTGGGCAACGCCGCGCATGGCCGCCAGGTCGCACAGCAGGGGGACGCCGGTGAAATCCTGCAACACCACCCGTGCGACGACGAATGGAATCTCGTCGCTGCGCGCGGCCTTGGGCCCCCAGTTGGCCAGCTGGCGGACGTGCTCCTCGGTGATCTTCTTGCCGTCGCAGTTGCGCAGCACCGATTCGAGCACGATGCGGATCGACACCGGCAGGCGCGAGATCCGGCCCACGCCGGCCCGTTCGAGCGCCGGGAGGGAGTAGTAACGGCCGCTCTTACCGCCGGCCGTGCGAAACGGCTGCA
>Ga0074045_10004795_pt1 | contig 11896 bp, 13 predicted proteins | sample BogForMeECP23OM2_FD_94442 | JGI IMG/M metagenome (GOLD analysis project Ga0074045, IMG submission 94442) | Bog forest soil microbial communities from Calvert Island, British Columbia, Canada - Bog Forest MetaG ECP23OM2 | ecosystem: Environmental > Terrestrial > Soil > Wetlands ...
ACTGCTTTATGACTTATGGGCTTCGAGGCGGCAATTTTGGTTGCCGGTATCCGATTGGTTTAACTTTCGGATAGGGTCGTGCTTGTCGTCTGCAACAGGACCATGCTGCCTGTCGCATGACCTGGATAGCGGGGGTAGGAATGGTGAATTCTCCCTAATGCCAAGCCAGGTCAAAGGCGCAGGACTGAACACTCATGATTCTACGAGTGTGTCCACAGGCTCCTGTCCCGCAGGGGTTCAGGGGTTCGAATCCCCTCCCCCGCACCATTTTACTAGTAACTCTAAATGCCGGACCACTTGCGTCAGCACGATTTATCAAGCCAGCTATGATGCTACTCGTGAAACTCGCCTATGTGCAAGGTATGGGCGGTAAAATCGCTTACAAATTACTTCACTAATTGGTTTCGGTTAATGATACAAAATATGCCAATCCGAAATTCAACTCCACCCGCTAAGATTTAACCTTAGGAAAGCATAGGGTTAGGAGGATGAGTTTTGGGTAGACCTATAGTACATTTTGAAATTCCTGCTGGCGATGTTGAGCGCTTAAAGAAGTTCTATGCGGACTGTTTTGGTTGGGTGTTTACGAATGCACAGATGCCGGGTATTGAGTATTGGTTGTTCACTACTGGTAAGAATAGTCCGGCGGGAGGGATGTACAGGAAACAGGACACCAACGAACATCCTAGAAACTATGTACACGTAGAAGAGATTGATGCCGCGATTCAAATGTTTCAGGGAGCCGGCGGAACAATCAAAGTACCTAAACAAGAGATTCCCGGGGTTGGCTTCACGGCGATCGGCTTGGATCCCGAAGGGAATGCAGTCGGCTTATTCGAACCCGTCAAGCCACCTCCGCGAAAGCGCGCAAAGCGTGCCAAGAAAAAGACAATACCGAAGAGACAGCGCCACATTGGTCGCAGAATTGCTACTCGATAGTCGTCGTCGACATAGTTGGAATTGTGAACTTTTGCGTATTTCAAACTGACATTATTCGTTGAACTCAAGATCTACTTCCCCGTCGACTAATCTTCCAACGTACGTGTCAGCTCCTGACTTACTTCAGGGTGGAACGTGAGATTTCAGCACCGGTTTACCGGTACATAAAATCGTCTCTTATTCGTGAGTTCCTAGGTCGAAGAACATCACGTAACGTCTGTTATTCCTGTCGGGTGGTAGTAGTTCGAAACCGTAGCGTTGAAAGAGCGTTATCATCTTCTGCTCGATTTCGAGTATTATGAATCGACAGCCAATGATTTCAGCCAGTTCATTTGCGAAATACACTGCCCAGTCAGTGAGGAGTTTGCCTACGCCTTCACCTTTGTATCGAATGTCTCTAGCTAGGTGTGTCAAGAGTAGGGACGGAATCTCCGGTACCCGTTCCTCTGAGTCTTGTCGCGATTCCTCTAGTTTACGGAGTGAACTCATGGCTACGGTGATGAAACCAATTAGTGTCCCTGCTGAACGAAAAACGTAGGTTACGTCAAGATTTTTTTCCCGACTCTGAACTGGTCCATCGGGGTTTTGTATAAAGTCCGCGCATCCTCCTTTTTCGCATTGAAAACCGATTAGCTCATCCGAGCTCTTCAGCAATGAAACGGATACGTCGCTTCCGTTTAGCTTGAACAGAACTTTATCTCTGCTAATTTTATTCGTATTCTCAATTGCGTGCTTGAGTCGTTCTTGCATATGCCGTGGAGCTGGCTTGTCGAGACGCTGCGTTATGAAAGCCCACTGCCACTCATTAAGAAAAGGTATCGGCTTCAAACTAAGCATCACTCCACATAGTTTCCTAGAGTATCTACAAGTATACCGATTCTGTGAGGCCGCAGTACCATTTGACCATACTTAGGTTGTTGAGAATCATCCTGAATTTTGGTTATTTGCTCGAAAGATCGAATTGTTTTGGAGGTTTGGGAATGGAGAGAGGCCTTAATTATGACGTATGTCATATTAGTCATCGGATGGATAGGTTCGTTATTGAGAAAAGTTACAGCCAAGAGTTACCTGACAAGAAGCCCACCTACATTATTCGGGTTCGATGTCCCCACCAGTACAGCCGGATATCCACGCTGTCCTTTTTGCAGAAGCAAAGAATACGCTAACCTCAAACACCTACAACAGCACATGCTATGGAAGCACTGGACGAAAGTTGAACATCTAGTACCACCAACATGACTCTAAGTATCAATCTGCTAGTAATGTGGTTCTTCTGATTGGGGAAGTTATTCATTGTAATCGATGACGGGGTGGAACGAAGGTTAAGGTTGGCTGTGGTTCTTCGCGGAGGAAGGAAAGGCGAATTGAGTTCAACAATTGAAGAGGCCGTCGAAGAATGGTTGAAGAAACATTCTCGACAGATTAAGCATGCCGTAAAACGCATTAATTAACGCTAGCCTTCAATGCGATAATTTATCAGTCTTTCAGGACGATTGGCTATCATGGCATCTAGAGAAAATGAACAACAGTGGCCACCATATGATATTCTTACTGAAGACCAGAAAAAAAGATACAGATACCTTCGAGACAATTCGCAGTGGGGCGAGGCTTTCATTTACAACGAAATGGCAAAAATTGCTCGAACACTTGAAGGAGCTAAGCCGAAGTAAGCTAACCGTCACAAAGGGAGTTCTCTCCTTACCATTGGTGCGACGAGGGTGCCCAGGATTTCGATGGCTCGCAGCATCTTCTGGTGCGGTAGTGTCGAGACGCCCATTTGGAACGTGATGCGAGAGATGCCCCCAAGGACTTCATTCACGTAAAGTATCTTTTTCGCAACGGTTCCGGCGTCGCCGATCAATAGCGCACCGGTAGGTCCGCGCTGGGCGTCGAAGTGTGTTCGGGTTGTGGGCGGCCAGCCGCGTTCCTTGCCTATCTCATTGAAAGTGTGTGCGTACCCCGGATAGAAGTCGTCAGCAGCCTGCTCGGTGGTGTCAGCTAGAAATCCGATGGAGTGAAGACCCACGGTGAGTCTCTCGGCGGAGTGACCGGCGCGGCGGCCTGCCTCGCGGTAGAGATTGATAAGAGGGCGGAATCGTTCGGGTTCGCCCCCGATGATAGCGACCATCAGAGGGAGTCCAAGCATACCAGCGCGGACGAAAGAAGTGGGGGTGCCGCCCACACCGATCCAGATGGGCAGCGGATCCTGAAGCGGACGAGGGTAGACCGCTTGACCGGTAAGTGACGCGCGGTGCTTGCCAGTCCAGTGAACATGCGTGTTCTCACGGATGGTGAGAAGGAGATCGAGTTTTTCCTCGAAAAGCGAGTCGTAGTCTTCTAGACGGAGACCGAACAGTGGGTAGGACTCTACGAATGAGCCACGACCGGCGACGATCTCAGCACGACCATGGGAGATAAGGTCTAGCGTGGCGAATTCCTGGAAGACACGAACAGGGTCGGCGGCACTGAGAACCGTGACCGCGCTCGTGAGGCGGATGTTTTTTGTACGCGCGGCAGCTGCAGCTAGAATCACGATTGGAGCAGAGTCAAGGAACTCGGCCCGATGATGCTCGCCGATGCCGAAAACGTCAAGGCCCACCCGATCAGCAAGCTCGATCTCTTCCAGTAGATTCTGCATGCGATCGACGGGCTTAAGGGTGAGACCCGTGGCTGGATCTGAGATGGCTGCTGCGAAACTATCGATGCCGATCTGCATCTTTGTGACTCGTGAAGACCGGGCTGTCTTTTCGAAATTCTTATTGGTTTTTGTCTTCGGTGGGAGTGATTGTTAGCTTGATCAGTTTCTCTGCTCTTAGTATGCTTATCTCGGTTGATTTCCCAATGGCGTCTTTTGTGAGCCGGCGATAGAGGTCGTTGTGGCCGATGATTGGTGACTTGGCGAAGGATACCACAATGTCTCCTACGACGAGACCTGCTTTCTTGGCTGGGCTGTCGGATTCAACTTCGAGTATCATCAATCCCTCTTCCTGATCGATGTCCGTCTGTTCCGCTAGACGTTTCGGAAGAGCTATCGCATCGGTGCTGATCCCCAAGTGTGCGATCCTCTTACCCTTCCTTCGTTGATGAGGGCGTCAATCGTGCTTTTCACTGAGTTGATTGGAATTGAGATACCACGGGAGTTAGCGTAGGCCACGTTAAGTCCGATCATCTTGCCTGACGCGTTGACGAGCGGGCCTCCTGAGTAGCCCGGATTCAGGGGTGCATCTGTAATGATCATGTCATCGACCGAACTGGATCCCCAACCCAGCGAGGCCTTCGCCGTAGTGACGATTCCTGATGTAGCGCTTGGACTTCCACCGAAGGGGTTGGCGAAAGCAAAGACTAGCTGACCGACTTCGACCGTTTCGGAGTCCCCAACTTCAACCGGCTTCAAGCCGGTTCGCTCGACCTTTAGCAAAGCCATATCCGAGTATGGATCGTGGCCAATCACTTTTGCCTCAAGTCTTGGGCCGTCCCCGAAACCTACTTCAACTGTTGCAGCTCTTCCTATAACATGGCTGCAGGTGAGGATGTGGCCGTCTTCAGTCCAGATTACGCCTGAACCGAATCCTCTCCTAGACCTAACCCTAACTACCGACGAACCCACTTTGTCCGCCAGTTCCGTCATCGCATCGGAAAACGATTGCAGTATTTGTAACGAAGCTGCTTTGCTCATTTGCGTATCACAACTAAAGATATACTGTCGTCTATTTACTGACGAGGACTAGTGTGAAACCAGTCACATGCTCCTATGGCCGGATTAGAGAAAACTTCATGAGGTTCTTCTTAGCGGCGAGCAATAGAACATACAGCGCAAACCGTGAACATACACATGTTGTCGGAATTAAAGTGGTCAAGACGGTTGTTTCTCTGAAAGGGAAATAACTGATTTATTTGTACCGGTAAACTGGTGCTGAAATCCCATTGTCCGCACCTAATTTCTCTTCACATCTAACGATGTAGTTTACAATCACTGTTTCTTCATTAAATCGTAGTCAATGTATATCCATATCACACTGGCCACGAATATTAGGACGCCCGCGGCCAGCCAGGGAGCGTATGTGTAACTGCTTCCTACAAGCAGCCAGTAAATATCAGCCAGGATTATTATTATTCCCATCAAGATAGCGACATACGATTTAGTTTTCGTGCTCATCGAATATTCCTTAATCAAGAGCACTCAATTACAGTTTAAATGAGTTGACCAAACTCATCCCATAAACACTCCCAAATTGATCGGAATATTTGGAAAAAATTGAGATACGATGAAAATCGAACAAACATTCTACTTCCAATTAGGAGGCACCGTGCCTTTAGACGGGAGCAGGCGTGACCGTTTTGTGAGTTTTTAGAAGCGTGGCCATTTCAATCGCGTTGTCTACTAGACTTTCTGTGTCTGAGGTGGGGGTTGCGGCTTGGAATCTGGGTTCCCATGTTTTCATAGCATTGTAATTGTTCTGTGTGTCCTCGGCGTACCAGCCTCGACTCCAGCCCACGAAGGGAAATCTTCCGAAAACGAATCCTAACTCAGACCAGAACATGAGCATCTCACCAGCGACATGTTGAACGCCGTCTTGGCCTCCGGTTATAATGAAAGCCGCTACTTTATCCTTGATCAAGTAGCGTCCGTAAGCTGGGATTTGGTTTTGAATGCAATTCATTCGCTGAACCATTTCATAATAGAGTGAGCATGCGTTTCCCCAACGAAGAGACGTTGCAACAATAACAACGTCTGCCCAGTCTACGACGCCATCATAGATTATCTTCATCTCATCAGAGGGGTCAGCTTGCGTAATATTGCACGGCCACGTGCAGGACTTCAAACCTCTACTATAGTAGCCTTCGCAATGTCGAATCTTCAACTCTCTCGCTCTAATGAGGTTAGTTTCCGCAGCATACTTCTCATTCGCATGTTTCAATCCATGCTCCAAAAGTGTTTCAGAGGTACTTGGGCGTGGGTGTTGCATGTTCATGGTGGTTGTTGAGATTCCTAAAACACGTAATTTTTCCAAGCTCAGTTACTCCTCGTCCTTGATCTTTCCACGCTAGGTTGATTGGATATATTGGTTTAGCTGGGTTGTACTACTGGGCAGTTTCTGTACAGGCCTGTAAATTGTTGGGCTACCTGTCCTGCGGCTATTGCAGCGTTGATTGCGCTTATGCTATTGAGACTGTTGGGCATGTATGAGGAGCTGACTGTGATTTTCACAACACCCCAGAGGTCACTGTAGGCTGCGTTGCCGGGGAGGGCGTATACAACGTTATGTTGTCCTGGAACCCGCGTTCCGTTCGAGTAGAAGAATGCGTAGATGGGGGCGTATACGAGTACAAATCCGTCCGCGGGATCTGTAGCATGAGTGTTCGTTCCCAGGCTGAAGTAATATACTGGCCTATCCCTGTACCAACCCTGTTGGATAGTTGTGTTATAGCCTACAGTTGTTGCGTTAGGGTTCACTACAGGATCGTTCACGATCACGTTAGTCGCTTCAAGAGTGTAACCGGACGCAAGCGCTTCATCGAATGATTTGATTGAATTAGGAACATAATTGCTAGGCACGAGGACCTTGTACACTCGCCAGAAATCGCTGTAACTCGGCAAGCCAGGTATAGTGTCAATCACATTATTCTGTCCCATCACTGAACTGTTAGGTGCATCTGCTTGGAAGAACGCAAGTATCGGTGCCGCAATTGAAACTGATGGACCAAAATCAAGGTACGTAATAATTGTCCCATTATACCATCCATGAACAAGCGTGTAGACGTCCGGTCTCATCAGATTGTTTACAGGACTAGGAGTCATAGGAGTGATTGGGGTTGAGGATGTTGACGGTGTTGCCGCATAATACCCAGCACTAAACCCGACCACTAAGACAACAATAACAGTCACAACATAGAGCACGTTTGATTTCTTCATCAATTATCAGTTCGCATAGAAATCAGAAATCGCATAAAAGACTCGCCCAGAATAACGCCAGAATCTCAACCAACTCAATCCATAAAATACAATCTTATCTTTGCGATCAATTCACCTCAACGAATACTTAACCAAACTAAAATGACCAGTCCAGCCGTCTGTGCGAATGTAATTACCATAACAAATCCGGCAACGGCGTCGGCGTAGTACATGAACATCGCGATGTATGAATAGAATGCTAGTAGATTCTGAGCTAGGAAGATTGCGGCAAAGAATAGTAGACCCGCAGTGAACTGGGCTCTAATTTTTCGAAAACTGTTACCGTAAATGGCGATCAGAACGAGCAGTAGGATTATGTTTAGGAAGGAGAAGAGTCCCGTTGCTTGATACGCGATTCCTTCCAAACTACTTCAAACCCCTCTCCACCATGCGTCTCATTATACTACTTTCTCCCAATTCTATCCCAGATTCCCATGAATTCTTGGTAGTATTGTTCAAGTTCTGGTGAGATGAAATACATTGTTCCATATCCTCCTCCTTCCTCAACTATCATCCGATTCTTCATGAGTACGTTAAGGTGGTGACGTACGGTCTTGTAATCCATCTGAAGCCCTTCCGCAAGTTGATTAGCGTTCATCGGTCGTTCCTTTAACGCAACAATGAGTCTAGCACGATTCGGCCCGCCACGATTACCGGTAAAAACCCACCAGATAATGCGTCGAACCGCAGTCGACAAACAACTCATCCCCTAAATGTTTGATGCGTGATTATGTTTCGACTGGCTAATAGCATCAATGCGAACTCACTCATGTTGCTTAAGGTCATTTTCTGGTAGCAATTTGGTAGAATTCGGTAAAATCGTTAACTGAATGCCGTGACTGTTCGCATTTATGGTGGTGAAAAGAAGAATGATAAATGTAATCTTAGATGCAGCCATAGGGTTACTGCGCGGAGGATGCGGATGTTTCTGGCCGCACGCACTTCCACAACCCCAGATGACCATACAGATTCTCGGTGGTCACGGAAATGCATACCTCCCAACACCCACAGCATAGCAAGATAATCAGCCATCAATAGACCGTCGGGGAATGTTTGTAAGGTCCCCTGAAACTCCTTTTTTCAGATAATACCGTTTCTATTCTCAAATGATCGAAATGTTCAACCATTGTATCGAACAATCCCATAATTAACTGAGTACAAGTTAGTTGACTATGTTGGAAGCAAGCTTCATATCACGTCAGATCATAGCCCTCTATGAAGAACTTCTGGCGAATAATGTATGACTATGAGCGAACAGGAGTCAAATAATTTCCTGAGCAACGGCAGGATATTGCGGGTAGCATCGGTTGGATCCGATGGGACACCACATATCGCTCCTATCTGGTACGTTTACGAGAACGGTAAGTTCTATGTTCAGACTGGACCGCGAAGCCGTAAGGCTCAGAATATTAAAGCAAACAGTAAAGTCGCTTTCTCCGTAGATGTTGGAGAAAGATTTTACGATCTGAAGGCGGTTATCGGGAAAGGAACGGCACGAATCCTAACTGAAAGAAAGTTCAACGATGAGATTGGCAAGAGGATCCTGCTGAAATATCTCGGCGACCTGAACGACCCAGCGGCCAAACAACTCGCAAACCTCGAACACATAGTCATCGAAATAACCCCAACCACCAAAACCAGCTTAGACTACTCAAAAAACCGGTAGAGAAATTACAAAGCCGTATTCAACAAAACCCCCATCAAAAATACACTAACTAGATGACGATAAGGTATCGTTACCCGTAAACTGATGCTGAAATCCCACGCTCTATTTTCGAGTAGTTCCCTTGGAAGGTAAGTTACTTCTTTGAGTCTTCAGTTTTCATTGCCATCTCTTGTCGACTATCAATTTGTTTTTGTGTGATTTCTTGGAATTGATTGCACCAGTCACGTCCCGAAACTATGAGGTTGTAGGGTTTCAACTTCGGATGAATGCACTTTCCTCTTTCTAATAGATCAGCGTTGATGGGATCGGTTGGAAGGAACCAGACACATGCAAGACAATTTTCGTATTGCCAGGTTATCCGCTTCAGACTTTTTTGAGGTTCAGTTTCGCTCATGAACTAATTTGGCACTCGTTAAGTAATTAAGGCTTAGTCGAGTAGAGGAAATTCGATAGAAATTCATCGGCGGTCTGAAGTGTGGTCCAGCTTGAATACGAAGCTATGCACAGTCGATAATTTCAGGAATTTCTACGGTACTCTGACCCTGGGATTTATAACCGCAGGTTTCTATTTGTAAAATCTGTTTCTAATCAGTTGAGGGACCCTTTTTGAAAGCCAGTGTGCGAAGGCCAGCCGCTCTCAAAATAGGATACCACTGTTTGCCTGAGCAGTATGATCCTAGTGAATGTGTAAGTCATATGGTTCAGGCAGAGAAATACGGATTTGATACGGTCTGGGCTAGCGACCATTTTCATCCATGGGTTAGCAAGGGTCAAGGTGGGTTTGCCTGGGTCCTTTTGAGCGCATTTGCCGCGATGACCAAAAAGATCCCGTTCGGCACATCTGTTACCGCTCCTACTCTAAGGTATCATCCAGCGATTGTGGCTCAAGCGTTTGCAACGCTTGATTGTCTTTTCCCAGGCCGCGTCTTTCTAGGACTGGGAACGGGAGAAGCAGTCAACGAAATGCCACTCGGTTATGATTGGCCAAAGTACACAGAGAGAGCCACAAGACTTGAGGAAGCGATTCAGATCATACTCAGTTTGTGGAAAGGAGAGACTTTGAGCACGAGAGGAAAATATTACACACTGCGAAAAGCAAAACTCTACACTAAGCCTAAGGAGAAAATTCCTCTGTACATCGCTGCTGCCGGTCCCACGAGTGCTAAACTTGCAGGAATGTATGGTGATGGAGTTATAATTCTCGCGGGAAATTTGAAACTCTATGATAACAGTTTGTCTCAAAGTGTAGATAAGGCTGCCAGACAAAACAATAGAGATCCGACGCAGATTGAACGTGTACTCGAATTGTTAGTATCTTACGACGAGGACTACGATCGGGCATTAAAAGCTGCTAGGTTTTGGGCGCCAACCATGTTGCCGATCGTCTTTAAGGCAGCGCTTTACGATCCTCATGAAATAGAATCTCTTGGTGACTACATCGGAGACGACGCGATAGAAAGAAACTGGTTGATATGCAATTCGCCGGAAGACGCGAGTAAGGTTATACTAGACTATGCTGCGCATGGATTTGATCAGATCGAGATAACCAATGCGAGTCCTGATCCGGAAGCATTTTTGAAAGACATCGGAAGCGTTCTGCCCTTCATCAGAAAAAACGCTAAGAAACGCAGAGGCCTGCCCGCGAGAATACGTCCTAAGTAACTAGAAAACTCTTAGTTTCTACGCATGTAGTAGCAAACGTTATGCCTATATGTGCGGTTGTCGTTATGGGATAAAATGTTGAGTCACATCATGAAGATCGAAGAGTCTGATCCAAAATCAGATGAAGATCGCTCGTCCTATCCTGAATCCCATATGACTAGACGACGAGCAATCAGCTTCCTCGCTGGAGGCGTCCTGGGTGCGGTCGTTATGCTCTATTTTGGTTTCCCTAGTTCTCCCGAAGTCTCTGCAGCGTCATATGGCAATAGCTCAACGTCAACATCTGAGTCTAGTACGACAACTGAGGAAAGTTCGACAACGTCGGCTAAGGGTAGCGGCGGTTGGTAAAGGTAATGGAAAAGTCGGCTCTAAGGATCTGATTCTTGTTGTGGCATTGATCAACGCTGTCTTTCACGCCATCTTAGTCCAGTTTATCGTCTATTCGGTCTCTAATGGATTGTATTTTCTGGTTACGGCAATTCTCTTTGCGGTCGGTGGTTTCGCAGCGTTAAGTTCAGGCAAATTATTCAAACCCGCAATCTTAGGACTGTTCGTGCTATCGCTTATCGATAACATATTGATCTTCATAACAGCGAGCTTTGCAACGCCATTGTCCGGGGGACAAGTGTATGGTTGGGCCACTGATTTGAACCCACCCGGACAGGTACCTGTCTTCCTTATCCAAATCCTTCTGATGATCCTGACCGCATACGTGTTGCTCTCGAAGAGAAAAACATCGTAGCCTCGACCGTTTCCGATTACTTGCGAACTGACATTCGTTCGGCTTACAAATTGGTTCTGTTAGCGCTGGACGTTATGATTTCTGCTTGACGTAGTTTAATGATTAGGCCAATATTTCGGCCAATCTGATGAGTCGATCTACTCGATCACTTATTGGCGGGTGGCGCTTTCCTATAGTCGAACTGACGCCTAATATTGAAAATCCAGTTTGTGAAGCTATGTGTTTCTTTGGAAACGCTTCATAAATCTTAATTAGCGCCATGGCGAGAGCGATCGGTTTCAGAGTGACTCTAGCGGCGGTTTCGTCAGCAACCATTTCACGTTCTCTATGAAATGCGGCTTCAACAATGCGAATGAGAGGATCAAATGGCAGGACAGTTTTGTAGGCGGTTACAAGCGCTTTCAATGAAGTGTCTGAGTTCTTGATATGTGCGAGCTCGTGAGCCATCACTGCCTCTATTTCGTCCTTATTTAGCAACGTAAGCAGCTTCTCTGACATTACGACTGTAGGTCTGTTGACGTGAACGGCAAATGAGAGTGGCATTCTTCCTCTGGAGAGTTGAATTTCCGCAGACTCGATACCCATCTTTTCTGCCAGCGAATCGAAAATATCACTGAATTCTCTGGGTGCGGGCTTAAGTTGTTCGACTTTCCTTAGAACGAATCTTGGTGATAGATTGCGCAGAGCGAGAGAGAATGGCAGGGCAGCCGCAAGCGCAAATAGTATGGCGCGTCCCAAAACTTCTCCGATTCCATCCGCCAACTCAAATTGATATTCCTTAGCGAATGCAAAGCAGAGGACCAAACTTGCCGCGATGAATAACCACAGAAAGATTGAGGATAGTAGCATGAAGCCCAAACTCCAAGAGCGGAATCGTGGACTGCTGCTACGTTTGAAGAGAGTGTATAGAATCAGCATGATGATTAACGGAAAG
>Ga0074045_10004796_pt1 | contig 11895 bp, 8 predicted proteins | sample BogForMeECP23OM2_FD_94442 | JGI IMG/M metagenome (GOLD analysis project Ga0074045, IMG submission 94442) | Bog forest soil microbial communities from Calvert Island, British Columbia, Canada - Bog Forest MetaG ECP23OM2 | ecosystem: Environmental > Terrestrial > Soil > Wetlands ...
ATGGTGTGAATAGGGTTATGACGTTACCAAAAAAGTGGACAATCGCGCTTCTGCTCGCTTTAAGCGTTTTACTCCAGTTTACGTCGAGCCGGGTGCTGGCGCACAGCTCGACCAACAACCAGGCGACCGCGGTCTTTGCCGGCGGCTGCTTCTGGGGCGTCGATGCCGTCTTCAAGCACGTGAAGGGGGTATCCAAAATTGTCTCGGGATATGCGGGGGGAGGTGCGGACACCGCGAACTACGAAACCGTCAGCACCGGCACGACGGGCCATGCTGAATCCGTGCAGGTTACTTACGATCCGTCGCGGATCTCTTACGACGATCTGTTGAAGGTCTTCTTTTACGTCGCTCACGATCCGACCGAGCTGAATCGGCAGGGCCCGGACTCCGGAACGCAATACCGGTCCTCGATCTTCTATGCGAACGACGAACAGAAAAAGATGGCAAATGACTATATTGCACAACTAGAGCAGAAAAAGGCATTTTCAGCACCAATCGTGACTGCGGTCGTCCCGCTCACCGGGTTCTATCCGGCCGAGGAGTACCATCAAAACTATCTCGCGCTGCATCCGGATCAACCCTACATCGTGTACAACGATTTGCCGAAAATCGAGCGGCTCCGAACGACTTTCCCCGGGCTTTACCAGCAGTAGCTCTCGCCTCCAAAAGGGGACGTGGTGATCGCCTCCATTGGATGCACTGCGATCGCTGGTGCAAAGCTTCATTGGCATTGTTCAAACAGATTCGCGAAATGTCGCGAGAATGTGGCAGCAGCTCTGCTCGGGAAGAATGCGCAGAGCAATAAACTCGTGGGTTTTTTTGAAGTCACCTTCCGTCGGCCGCTTGGCGAGATTATTGCTCCTCCCTCAGCTAATGCGTCGAGTTCTTCCTATTTTGGTTCTTTTCGCCTCAACCCTTGGCGCGTTCGGGTTCGGGCGAGTTACGCTCGCCACCGCCGGGGTTATCGCACAGGACCAGATCTGTGATGTCGCCGCTGATTCCGCCTTGGGTCTTGAGGATTACGCGCAAGCCATAAAACTCCACCGACGGATCGTTGCAGCTCATCCGAATGATGCCTTGGCTCATTACCATTTGGGCTTTGCCTACGGGATGGTTGGCCAGCGCGACGAGGAACTAGCGGAGTATCGCGAGGCGGCCAAGCTGGGCCTGCGGGAATGGGACCTTTACGTCAATCTTGGACGCGTCTACCTCGAAGGCGGCGATTATCCGGCGGCGAGCGACGCGTTGCGCACCGCGGTGGCGCTGGGACCGAATCATCCTGAGGCCCACTTCAATCTGGGTCTGGCGTATGAGCGGCGGGCGATGCTCCCGCTGGCCGAGCAAGAGATGCGGACCGCAGTCCGCCTTGGGTCTGATCAGGCGGAGGCAAGTAACATGCTCGCGGTCATTTGTGCCGAAGAAGGCAATCAGACCGAGGCTCGTCGGATCTGGACCGGGCTGATCCATTCCCAGCCGGACTTCACGGTCGCCCGAACCAATCTTTCGATCCTCGATCACCGCTTCGTCGCGCCGGCTCCTTTGACCGCGCCTACCGCTGTCGCCTACACCTCATCGCAGCGCTAATTCCCCTTCGCTCGGGTTGGCATCTTCCCCAAGGCTCGCTTAAATGGGGGGCAAGACCGAGGGGACTGAGGCACAGCGGACTATGGCGATTACGGTTTGGCCGGCGACGCCGGGTTTTGCGGCGGAAATTGGTGATGTCGACCTTGCCCAACCTCTGAGCGCCGAGGACTTGGCGGCGATCAAGCAGGCGTTCTGGGATTATGGGGTTCTGATTTTCCCGGGCCAGGAGCTAACCGAAGACGAGCATCTCGCGTTTGCCGGTCAATTCGGCGAGCTCGAACAAGTCGTTTTCCTGAAGATGAACGTAAAGCTGCGCTTACGTCCCGAGCTGGCCGACGTGTCCAATCTGAATCGTCACAATGAAATATGGCGCGACGAGAGCCGCTTGCGCATGATCGCCGCCGCTAATCGCATGTGGCATACTGACAGCTCGTTCAAGTATCTGCCGGCGCGCGCGTCGTTGCTTTACGCCCGGGAAATTCCGCCGGTCGGGGGACGTACCGAGTTCGCCGATCTCCGGGCGGCCTACGACGCCCTGCCCGACGCGCGGAAACGGCAGCTCGAAGGTCTCGTTGCCGAACACTCGCTCATCTACTCGCGGGAGCGTACCGGCTTCACCGGCTTTTCCGACGACGAGCGCACCAACCTCCGTCCGGTGCCCCAGGTGATGGTGCGGACGCTGCCCGAAAATCAGCGGCGAACCCTCTACCTGGCCTCGCACATCGGTCGCATCCACGGCATGGCCGACGACCAGGCGCGCGCGCTCGTCGACGAACTTATCACGCACGCCACCCAGCGCCAGTTCGTCTACAGCCATCGATGGCGCAGACACGACCTCGTGATGTGGGACGACCGCTGCACGATGCATCGCGGGGGCGACTACGACGACCTGCGCTGGGTCCGCGACCTGCATCGCGCGACCGTCTCCGATATCGCCAACACCTGCGAGCAGGCGGGCGTCGCGATCATCTCGGGGACTGAGGCCCCGACCTGAACCTGACGGCGCAGGCCGGGAAGATGCTTTTCAGGGTAGTTGCTGGAAACCGACCTGGCCACACTGGGCATCGTAGAAATAATTGTAGTCAATGATCGGATCCCGGCCCGTGTTGATAAAGTTCGCCGACGGCGGCGTGGTCCCCGCCCATTGGGCATATACGGGTGCTTCATCGGTTGGAGCGGCGGTGGGAGTAGGAGCGGGGCCGGTGTAGGGAATCGAAACTGTATAAGACATCGGCGACGTCCCGCCCGATGTGCCCACCGCAACGGTCATCCGGGTACCCGCCGGCACGTACAAATATCCGTCGGAACCAATGGTTGCGGCGGCAGCCGGAATTGGTGTAGTCGACGGATTCAAATACATCTGCGGAATGCCGACGTCCAGCAGCAAGTTGCCGCAATACTGGGTGGCCGCCAGATCAGGGAAGGAAAAACATCCGGGCATGGTATTCCATTCCCCAACAAATGTCGTACTGGGGGTTAGCGGCAGCGTGTTGTAGCCCGTGGTGTTGGGGCCCGTCAGCCCCAGGGTAATCCCCTGACTGGCGACACTCAGACCATAACCTTGACTGATATCCGCACCGTTGTCGCTGTCGGTCAGGTTGATGAAGGCATTTTGCGCCGGACTAAGGAACAGGCTGCCGGCTACCAGACCTTCCCGATCGAAGCCCACGCCCATGTAGCGCAGGGTCTCCCAATCGTCGGTCGCGGTGGTCGAGGTGCAATTCAATCCAGTACAACTGGCGTTTACGGCCAGCACCTCAATTGGAATGGTCTGTGCGGTTCCGGTGGTAGTCTGAAAAGTCACCGGCGCAAGATAATAGTAGCCGGAAAAAGTGAGACCGCTGCTGTCGTAGTACTGCGTACCGGCCGGTCCCGGGCCGATCAGCACGCCTGTCGCGCCCGGGGTTGGGACTGTCGACGGCAAATCGGTTATTGGCAGCAGCGTGCCCATCGACCCGGTATCGACCGTATAGGTGGAATACGCACTTGGTACGGGAGTCGGTGAAGCGGCATAGCCAATCGCCGCTTGCAGCTTGAAAGGATCGGGCGGCATCGAGGATGGAACAATCGTATAGCTGTTGGTCGCAGCGGCCTGAGGGGTCAGATAGGAGCATGGTTGTGGGTTCTGCCCGACTATCTGGGTCACGCCGATCGCATAGCCACCGTTGACCGCGCCGGGCTCGCCCGTGGGAATTCCCGCCGCCGGGTCGTAAATCCAGGCCTCCACCGTCAGATTGTTAGGAAAAGCGGCCCCGCTGTAAGTAAACGTAGCACTGTTGCCGGAAGTAACAATTTGTTGGGATGGACTTACGACCGCGGTCCCCGACCCGGCCGGGGGAATGCCATAGATCACCATCGTCAGAGGATTAGTGGCGCTGGGCGTGATTGGTACGCCCTGCGCGTTATAAGCGGTGAACCCAATAGTGAAGGTCGCCGCCGCCTGTGGCACCCCCGGCCCCGACCCGACCGGATTGTTCAAGCTCGGAACGGCCGGCGAAAAGCTGATCGTATCCGGCACCGGAGATGACGTCGGGGTTGCGGTCGGCGTCAAGGTCGCGGTGGGCGTTGGCGTTGCGGTTACGCTTGGTGTTGGCGTGGAGGTCGCGGTGGGACTCGGCGGAGGCGTCGGCGTTGGCGTAGAGGTGAAGGACGGTGTTGGCGTCGGCGCCGGGGAATCGGCCTGACTTGAGGACGACGAGTCACATCCGGTGGCGATAACCGCCGTCAGGACAAGGGCCGCACAGCCGAGCATAAATCGGGCAGCGGTCCATTGCTGCAGAGAACCCCACCCGAACTTCACCCGAGTCGAATCCATCATAGAATCCCATCCACCACACCGAACTTAAGCTGAGATTTTCGAAAGGCGCATAGTATTAACTCCCCGGCGCCGAGATGCTTCAGCGCAAAATAAAGCCGGCGTAACCGCCGGCCGGCGCCATCCGCGGTAGCAGCCACCACGCGCGGGCTCCGTCGGCGCGGCTCATCCCATGAGCGGACTTCTTCGCCCTCGATAGCCTGCCGATTTCTGTTCAGGCGATTACTGTTCAGGATTGATGCGAATGATCCGCTCGCCGACGAAGCAGCCCGGCGCCTAACCGCACTCCATCCTCTGCGACTAGCTAACCTGCTATTACCACGCGCCTAGTCCCCCCGCCTCGCGATATTGTGATATACTGCTAACTATCAGGCAATAACATTAATTATATGATCTAAAATCAATTCTATGCATGAATCCGAGGCGAGGACGGCGCGGTCGAACCGCGGAAACACCGAGGAAAGCGAGGTAGAGGTCCGCAGACGGCCGCAGGGGATTGGCAGGATTAAGCTGGGGGACGTTGACGTTGCGAGTTCGTCCAGGCAATCGAAGGAGCTGGACCGTAAGGTCAAGGAAAAAGCCTCCAAAGGCCTGTTACTTGCCAACCAAAGCAAGGCGCAACAGGCCGTCGCCAGTGCGGTCAACCGCAAACCTCATCACAAGGGCAGTGTTGCATCAGGGGGCAGCGCCCGCGCTGCAACCCACTCCCACGGCAATGAAGTGGCGATTACCGGCGCCACAAACAAGGCGGTCGCGGAAGGGAAAATCACCCGCACCGATCTTCAGCCTTCGCAGGTCCGCACCCAAAAGAAAGAAGCGGAAAAGAGCGCTTCCGCCGCGGCGCTGCGGGAAGGAAAGCGCAGGGCCGGCAAAGCCTCGAAAGACGCGATGATCAGGGATTACTACGGTTTGGAGGACGACGAAGAGATCACCAACGATCACCGGAAAGGTTACCGCGAGGACCAAGAAGGTAATTAGACCGCTGGGCCGGGTGGGATTAGCATCCAATCTCGACCGCGTGGCCGGCCGCGTCGATCATTGCCGCGCGCATCGCGTTCATGGCATTACAGGAGCGTTACTAAAGCCTGAGGAGCGGAGCGGATTTTAACAGCGATGAGCGAAGCAGAATCGAGAGTCGAGCCAGCCCGCCGCATCCAGTTCGCGTTTACGGACGAGCAGGACCAGTTCCGCTCGGCAATTCGGCGATTTCTGCAGGACAAGTCTCCCACGACCGAGGTTCGGCGCCTGATGGCCACCGCCGACGGTTACGATCCGGCGGTGTGGCGTCAGCTTAGCGCGGAACTCGCGCTGCCGGGGATCCACATCCCGGAGCAATACGGTGGCGCGGGGTTCGGCATGGTGGAACTGTGCGTCGTTACCGAGGAGCTGGGCCGCGCCTTGCTTTGCGCGCCCTATTTCTCCACCGCGGTACTGGCCGCCAATGCCATCCTTAACGCCGGCACCGAAGCGCAGAAGACGAGCTTGTTGCCCGACCTTGCAAGCGGCGAGCGGCTCGCGACGCTTGCGGTCACCGAGCTCGATGGCCACTGGGATCCGCGCGAGGTCGCGCTCGTCGCCACTCCCGTCGCGGACGGCTATCTGCTTGAGGGCGTCAAAAGTTACGTCGTGGATGGCCACGTGGCAGACCTGCTGATCGTGGCTGGACGCGTAGCCGGAACGGTTGGCGATGCGGGCCTGGCGTTATTCGCCCTCGGCGCGGATTCCGGCGGCGTTGAACGGCGCCTCCTCGAATCTGTGGATGCTACGCGCAAAATAGCCCGCATCGATTTTCATGGCGCGCGTGCGGCCATGCTTGGCGATTTGCACGACGGCGTAAAGCCACTCATCCGTACGCTGGACCAGGCGGCCATCGCACTCGCCAATGAAATGGTGGGTGGCGCCCAGGCGCTGTTCGACTCGGCGGTAAATTACGCGAAGTTGCGGGTTCAGTTCGGGCGCACGATAGGGTCGTTTCAGGCCATCAAGCACAAATTGGCGGACATGCTGCTGGATCTGGAACTCGCCAAGTCGGCCGCCTATTACGCAGCGCAGACCGCCGCGGCGGAGGACCCCGAATGGCCCGCATTGGCCTCTCTGGCCAAAGCCACGGCGTCCGAAACTTACCTGCGCATGGCCGCCGAATGTATTCAGATTCACGGTGGCATCGGGTTCACCTGGGATAACGACACGCATCTCTGGTACAAACGCGCCAAAAGCTCCGAGGTGTTTCTCGGCCAGCCGAACTACCATCGGGAGCTTTTGATGCAGCGTTGGGGAGTTTGAGGGATGAGCAAGATCAGCGAAGCCCAGGTGCGCGCGGAGGTAAGGACTTGGCTCGCGGCCCACTGGGACCCCGAGCTGTCCCTGGTGGCGTGGCGCAACAAACTCGCCGACTCCGGCTGGGGCATGCCCCAATGGCCTGAGGAGTGGTACGGCCGTGGCCTGCCCATCGGCCTCACGCGCGTGGTGGAGGAGGAGTTTGCCGGCGTTGGCGCGGTGGGCGTCGCCAAATCGGGGGTGCGGCTATTAGCGGCGGCCACGCTGCTCGAGCACGGCTCGGATCTCCAAAAGAAGAAATTCCTTCGCCGCATTCTCACGGGCGAAGACGCGTGGTGCCAACTGTTCAGCGAGCCCGGCAGCGGCTCGGACCTTGCCGGGGCCACCACCCGGGCGGATTTCGACGGCGACCGCTGGATCGTCAACGGTCAAAAGGTCTGGACGACCAGCGCCCATCACGCCGACTACGGGATGTTGCTTGCCCGCACCGACTGGGACGTGCCCAAGCATGAGGGCATGTCCTTTTTTGTAATCGAGATCAGACAGCCGGGCGTCGATGTGCAACCGCTCAAGCAGATGAACGGTCATGCGTCATTCAACCAGGTGTTCTTCACCGACGCGAAGGTCCGCCCCGAGTACCTGGTTTCGGCCGTCGGCGATGGCTGGAAGGTCGCCGTGACGACCCTCGCCCACGAGCGGCGCGGCGCCGACGGGTTGAGCGCACCGTCCAAACGCGGACCGCGCACCGGACGGATCTATGTCGAAGAGCGGGCGGAGATCGAAACGGCTATGGAGCCCTACCGATGGTATCCGCAGCGCGCGGGCCGGGTGGATTTGGTGATCGAGCGCGCCAGGGAGACCGGCGCCAACAGGGATCCTCATGTGCGCCAGGAAATAGCGAAGTTGATGATTCTGGCCAAGTCGGCCGAATGGACCGCGCGGCGCGCGCGCGCCGCCCAGCGCCAGGGACGCCCGCAGGGTCCGGAAGGCTCGCTCGGCAAGCTCGCCGCCAGCAACGTCGCCCGGGCCGCCGCCCACGTGCATACGTTGATTACCGGTGCGGAAGCGATGCTCACAGGACCCGGGAGCCCGCGTGACGGCATCATAGCGGAGATTCTGGTATCGGTACCCGCTACCTCGATCGCCGGCGGAACCGACGAGATTCAGCGCAATATCATCGCCGAGCGCGTGCTTGACCTACCAAAGGAGCCACGGTTCGACACCGGCCCGTTCCGGAACGTGCGCAGGAACTAGCCTGCGCGAGGACGGCCTGAAGGCGCGCGAACGCCACGGCCTAGGGAAAACCTGGACCCCCCCAAAAGGGGGGGTTGCGGAAATTGGTTCTCCGCGGCTGAGCGGCTGCGACGGCACTGTTTCCTCGATTGCGGCGAAAGTCCCAACAGTTCGATATCCGCACTAGCCAACAGATCTGATCTGGCGTTATGGCAATTGCGAACTAAATAATTCCACGCCGGCGCGATTCGGTGATGGGCACCTGCCAGCTTCGAGACGGCAACGTGGATATACTTGGCCGATGCGAAGCGGGTTAGGCAGGGGGCTTTTGGCAGTGACTGTCATCGCTCTCGCCATCGCTGGTTCCTACACGTGGTACAAACTGCGGCGGCCGGGCATTCCCGCAGGATTTGTGTCTGGAAATGGCCGCATCGAAGCCACCGAAATCGACATCGCAACCAAGTTCGCCGGACGCATCGACCAGGTGCTTGTGCATGAGGGCGACACCGTGAACCCAGGGCAGGTAGTGGTGCGCATCGACACAAGCGAACTTCTTGCACAACTCCACGAGGCCGAAGCCCAGGAACAGCAGGCGGACGACTCGCGGAAATCGGATGAGAGACTCGCCGAGCTGGCGGCGACGGAGTTCGGATTTGCGGCCAGAGATTACAAACGCTTTTCGAAACTCAGCGAAGCTAACGTAATCAGTGCCGAGCAACTCGATAATTACACCACCAAAATGGAAGCTGAACGCTCGGCTTTTGCCGCTACACGCTCCAAGGTTGCGGCCGATGTTGGCGCAATCGCTGCGGCGCAAGCCGTGATTGAACGAGTTCAAACGCAGATCAATGACGGCGAATTAAAGGCGCCGGTACGAGGCAGAGTGCTTTATCGGCTGGCCGAACCCGGTGAGGTTCTGCCCTCCGGCGGCGGGGTGCTTACGATCATCGACCTTACGGATGTGTACATGACCATTTTTCTTCCTGAACTCGAAGCAGGAAAAGTGGCGATCGGGGCCGACGCTCGTATCGTTCTGGACGCGGCGCCGCAATGGCCTGCTGCTGCGCGCGTTTCTTACGTAGCCGCGAAAGCTCAATTCACTCCCAAATCGGTAGAAACCACGATCGAGCGCCAGAAGCTGGCCTTTCGCGTCAAAGCTCAAATCGATCCGGAACTGCTCAGGCGTTTCGAGCCCTGGGTTAAAGTCGGCCTGCCCGGTGTCGCGTACATAAAGATCGATTCCAATGCTGAATGGCCAGCGCAACTCCAGGCGCGTGAACCGACCGATTTGCTGAAAATCACTCCTCATCAATGAATTCTGAAAAAAATCCAGTCGCACGACTTCACGACGTTACTCATCGTTACGGAAAGACGACCGCCGTGGAGGCTCTCTCTTTGGGAGTCCCGGCCGGCCGGCTGGTTGGTTTCATAGGTCCCGATGGAGCCGGTAAATCGACTGTCCTGGCTTTGATCTCCGGTGTGCGCAAGATCCAATCCGGCCGCGTTGAAGTTTTTGACAATGATACGGCGGATGCGCGGCTTCGCGCGGCGTTGTGCGCGCGAATCGCGTATATGCCGCAAGGGCTCGGACGGAATCTATACTCCACGCTCTCGGTCTACGAAAATATCGATTTCTTTGGAAGATTATTCGGGCAGCCGCCTGACGAGCGCGCCTCGCGAATCGGCGAATTGCTGGCGAGCACCGAATTGACTGCGTTCCGCGACAGGCCCGCCGGCAAGCTATCCGGGGGGATGAAGCAGAAACTCGGGCTCTGCTGCTCGTTGATGCACGACCCCGACCTGCTCATCCTCGACGAACCCACTACAGGCGTCGATCCGCTCTCCCGCCGCCAGTTTTGGGAGCTGCTTGAGAGGATGCGGAATCGGCGTCCCGGGATGAGTGTGGTAGTAGCAACTGCGTACATGGAAGAAGCGGAACGCTTCGAATGGCTGGTCGCCATGGACGCGGGGAAGCTGGTCGCGACGGGAACCCCCGGCGAGTTGCGTTCGCGGGTGAAGGCGGCGACCCTGGAAAGCGCATTTGTCGAGCTGCTGCCTCCCGAGCGGCGAGCGGGCCGGCGTGCTTTGGAAATCCCGCCACGCACTGCCAGCAGCCGTGAGGTTGCGATCGAAGCCAAGGGACTTATCCGGCGCTTCGGCGATTTCACCGCGGTTGATCACGTCAGCTTCCACATCGAACGTGGTGAAATTTTCGGTTTCCTGGGCTCGAATGGCTGCGGCAAAACCACCACGATGAAGATGCTCACCGGTCTGTTGCCGATAACGGAAGGAGAAGCACGCCTGTTTGGGCGCCCGCCCGAAGCGGGGGATCTGCGCACCCGCGGTCGCGTGGGATACATGTCGCAGGCTTTCTCGCTCTACAGTGAATTAACCGTCCGACAGAATTTGCAGTTGCACGCGCGTCTGTTTCATTTGCCACCCGAGACCATCGGCAGCCGTATAGCTGATCTCGCCGTACAATTTGGATTGTCGCGCTATTTTGACGAGTTGCCCGCGGGCCTGCCGCTCGGGATTCGTCAACGACTGTCGCTCGCGGTAGCGGTTATTCATCGACCCGAGATGCTGATTCTCGATGAACCGACCTCGGGCGTCGATCCGATGGCGCGCGACGAGTTCTGGCAGCTCTTGGTCGATCTCTCACGTAGGGACGGGGTCACCATCTTTCTGTCGACCCATTTCATGAACGAGGCTGAACGTTGCGACCGCATTTCATTAATGCATGCCGGCAAGGTGCTTGCCGACGGTACGCCGGAGGAGCTGATACGGTCTCGCCATGCGCAAAACCTGGAGCAGGCTTTTGTCTCTTTTCTTGAGGACGCCACGGCCGCAGGCGGCGGCGCAACGGGCCTCGGGGAAAGAAAGGACGCGGTCCTCGCAGAGCAACCTCCACCGCGTGCACACGTTCGTAGCCGACGGTTCAGCGTTGCCCGGGCCTGGGCTTATGCGCGGCGCGAGACCACGGAGCTGTTGCGCGATCCGGTCCGGCTGATCTTTGCGTTATTGGCGCCCGCGTTACTCTTGATGGTCGTCGGCTACGGGATCTCTCTGGACGTCGAGCACGTCAGCTACGCGGCACTCGACCAGGACAATTCGCCTGAAAGCAGGACGTATCTGGAGAACTTCAGAGGCTCGCGTTATTTCGATGAACATCGCGTGATTCACGATCAGGCGGAGGAAGAGCGTCGTCTGCGCCAAGGCGAGATGAAGGCGGCTATCGAAATACCACCGAGGTTCGGACGCGACCTCAAATCCGGCCGCCGGCCTGAAGTTGGCGTGTGGGTTGACGGCTCGATGCCTTTTTACGCCGATACAGCACGCGGATACGTCGAAGGGGTTAATGAACTTTACATCGACGATTTCGTGGCTCACGCAGTTCGTGAGCGGCCGCAACCAGCTCCCGTCAATATCGAGACTCGTTTTCGCTACAACCAGGACTTCAAAAGCGCGTTCGCCATGATTCCAGGCGACATCATGCTCTTTCTCATCTGGATTCCCGCGATGCTCACGGCGCTTGGCGTCGTAAGAGAAAAGCAACTGGGTTCGATAACGAACTTCTACGCGACGCCGACGACGCGGTTGGAATTTCTGTGGGGTAAGCAAGCGCCTTACGTGGTGCTCGCGATTGTCGAGTTTGCTTCCTTGACGGCTATTGCGATTTGGCTCTTTGCAGTGCCGCTAAAGGGCAGTGTACTCGCTCTTCTGGTTGGCGCGGCACTGTATGTGACCGCGAGCACCAGCTTCGGACTGCTGATCTCGGTTTTCGTTCAAACCCAGATTGCGGCTATTTTTGCCGCGGCGATCATCACTAATCTGCCTGCCACACAATACTCCGGTTGGCTTACCCGTAAGCGAGTGACCAAAGACATCTCCCTGGGCTTCGGGCGGGGAGCGCAGAATGGGTGCAGAGGAAAGCAGCCATGGGGAGTATGGGATCGACGAGCTCGGCGCGGGCCCAAGAGATGCGC
>Ga0074045_10004797_pt1 | contig 11894 bp, 10 predicted proteins | sample BogForMeECP23OM2_FD_94442 | JGI IMG/M metagenome (GOLD analysis project Ga0074045, IMG submission 94442) | Bog forest soil microbial communities from Calvert Island, British Columbia, Canada - Bog Forest MetaG ECP23OM2 | ecosystem: Environmental > Terrestrial > Soil > Wetlands ...
GAGCTTGCGGAGCTCCAGATTTCTCGGTTCGTAGGACGTGCTGCTTCCAAACAAGATGCCTCCTGCCAGCGCGCCGCCGGAAACCCCAAATCTGCCAAATCATACTGATGAGTTGAACATGACACCCCGTCTCCAAGTGGACTGAATGGACAACGTGTCGGCAATAACGGTGGTTGGATCGCCGTCGACAAGCAGCAAGTCTGCTCTGGCACCAGGTACTATGCGACCGCGGTCAATGAGTCCAAAGCGACGCGCAGGGACGGATGTCGCCGATTTGAGCGCCTCAATGGGAGTCATGCCGGCAGCAACTAAGAGCTGAAGTTCATGATGTATGCTGGCACCATGGGCAAGTCCGCCGAGGATGGGAAGAGGCTCCGACACATCACTACCCGCCAGAATGTCCACACCTGCTTTGTGGAGGGCCATGACGCCGGCAAAAGCATCTTTGAGCTTGCCTTGAGGGTAGACATTCATGCTTCGCGAGAGGGAGTCGAGCCACCTTTTGCTCAGCCTGGAACCCACGCGCTCATCAGCGGCCAGAGCCGTGGCGCTATTGCCAAATGCTGTGGAGAGAGTGACTAAGGTCGGAGTGACAAACGATCTGTGGGATGCAATTGAAGCAACTATCTCTGGGGTAGGCGGGCGGTCAAAGAACAGGTGTGCCAGCCCATCCACACCGGCTGAAATGGCCTTCTCACCTCCCTCAAGAGTCGTCACGTGGGCTATGGCCATCTTGCCAAGGCGGTGAGTTTCATTCACGGCGGCAAAGAGTGTCTCATCGCTGATCATGGGAAGTCCAGGAAAACCGACAGTGGTTCCGTCTTCAATGAAGACTTTTACATAGTCGGCTCCTTTGGCAATCTGCTCGTCTACAAATCTGACTGCCTCTTCAGGGGTCGAGACAAACGGGAAGCGGAAGAATAGCCTTATGAGCAGGTTATTGCTGGATTTCATATACTGGGACGGATGCCCGCCTGGTGGTGTGACGCCCATGCCGGAAGAGCGAACGTCCGCTACATCATCCCGTTCAGCAATCTTCCTGCGCTGTTTGAATGTCCAGTGTCCTTGCATTTCCAACTCAGTGGTAACACCAAACAGTAGCGCGTCATGAAGGCCACCAATGTCCGTGTGCACATGGGAATCGATAAGGCCAGGCAGCAGTGTCCCACCTTCGGCGTTGATAATGATTGCTCCAGTTGGAACCGGACCACCAACGGCCTGGATTCTATCGCCATTGATAATAACATTCTGACCGCTAATGACGCGCTCACCATCAAAAACACGCGCGTTGCTGATAGAAGTAATAGAAGGCTCATTCTTGGTCATACATCTATGGACGTCGTCAAACGAGTTTTGTTGCACGGTCGGCAGCAACTGGCCGTACTCTGGCCTCCGTCCACGCCCCTGCAGGAGGACCACTTCTCAGGCCGGACTAGATCGGGTGATTGTCTTTCCGATTGTTTGATTGGTCAAGTTCCGTTTATTGCAGCCTTAGGACTGTTTCAGCCGGTCGTCAATGAACGCCTTTGCCATGCGCCCTGTTGATCATCTATGTTCGGCTCTCGAAGCTTCGCGACTCTTCCTCCAGGAGGAAGCCCGCGCCCAGCGCCACATCGGACCACGCGTGTCCTGAGCCCACCGCACGGACCGTGCAAGCCAGCCGCTCTGCTTCTTGCACAAGCTCGATGACGTCCTCCACGCTTTCGGGCACGCAGATACGGAGAGGCGTCACGCTTTATTTGCCCGTATGGTTGTTCCAGGTGGTTCTGGTCCTTCACAACGACCTATCCTGTTCTCGAGATGTGCCGGTGCCAGGCATGATCGGCCATTGCCATGATGGTGAGCTGGGGATTTGTCCGTATGCTGGTGGGGAACACGCTGGCATCGGCGACGTAGAGATTCGAAAACCCATGAACCTTGAAAGAGCTGTCAACAACCCCGATATCCGGCCTGTCGCTCATGGGGTTGCCTCCCTGGGGATGCGCCGAGTTGAGAGTCAGATCCTCGGGACGCTTTATGATCGACTCGATGAACTCCTCGATCTCCTTCGTACGAACGTGTCCGGAGGTTGCAAATCGGTCGGCGGCCATCCGGCTCTCAAGAAAGGTGCTCAGGAAGACCGATTCCGCGCCCGCCGCAAAGTAGGTCTGGACCAGGAGAGCAAGGCCGCGTTTCATCCTTGAAAGGTCGTTGGCCGTCATGTGGTAGCCGACAGGGCCGAAGGTGTCCCGGAAAAAGCTCGAGCGCCTTACGCGGCCATTCGGCTCTGTTCCCACCACGACTCCCGCCATGGCGAATCTGTCATAGACCTTCATGCGATCAAAATGAGCTTCAAACCATCCCGGCACGAGAAAAGAGAAGGACATGGGCGGGCTGAAGAGGCTCTCCATGACAAAATCGCCCGCGTCGATGTACGACGCCATCTGCAATCCTTCGAACGAATCGAGGCGATCCGGAAAAAGCCCCAGCACCGGTGTCGCCGCGTTGAATGAAAAGCGCGTCCCCACGTTTTTGTTCAGGCCGCTCTTCATGAGGAGGACACTTGAACCAATGGCGCCGCACGACACAACAATGACATCCGCGGCAACAGTCACGCTGCGTCCGTCTGCCAGCTCGCACTGCACGCTCACCGCACGGTCACCGCGGGTCTCGATATTGACCGCGTGGCTCTCCACGAGAATACGGGCCCCGTGTTCGATGGCCCGAGGAATATAGGTCTCCAGCATGGAGAATCTTCGCCCATAAGGACATCCGAAGTTGCAATACCCGCACGCGAGGCATTTGTTCAGATTCAACCGAAAAAGACCGGTTCGAAAACGCTCCGCCCCGGGCATCTTTCCTGCAAGGGCATTCCACCCTCGCAAGAGCACCTCCCCATTCGAGCCGGCAGGGATGCCAGGGAGACCCGGGAGGAGAACTTCCGGAAGTGCGCGCGCCTGGATGGCTTTTTCCACGCGTGTGTATGATTCCGCAAGGTCGGCAGAATCAACGTGAGCGCCCAGAGAGTCCCATACGCGCAGCGTGTCGGCGTAGGGAGTCAGGGCTGAGTCATTGAGGCGAAAGCAGATGGCGTTATTGATGAGGGTAGTTCCACCCAGTGCCCTGCCTTGCAGAATCGTCATCTCCAGGTCAACCGTGCTTGGAAGCCCGCTTTCCTTATATAGCTGCGCGGACATGAGGGCCTCATCATGCGTAATCGCCGTGGCGGGCACATACCGGCCCTCCTCCACCAGGACGACCTTTCTTCCGGCAGCCGCTGCCTCCGCGGCAATGACAGCTCCCCCCGCGCCTGAACCTATGACACAAATCTCACACCGGATGGCTTTCTGCCCGGGGGGAACATGCGCCAGGCCGGGAAGCGGTGTCTGTATCGATATGGGGTCTATCCCGCGATACCGCGGTTGATCTGGCGGCGGAGCAAAACCGATGCTCTTGCGCACGCGGGGATCGCCATAGTATCCGAGCAGGAACAGCGTTTTGATCTTTGCCAGGTTTCGTAGAAGCCGCCCCGCGCGCGGGCCGGCGATGTAGCGCTCGATGAGTTGCCGGCGTGTCACCGCATCCAGGCGGGAAAATGGTTTGCGAAACGAAAGGAGAGGGACAAGGAACTCTATCAGGAAAAGCACAAGATGCAGGCTGGCAGTCCGTTTTGTGTGCATGTCCGCAACATGCGCGTCCAGATTGGCGGCAATCTGCTCGGCGGATATCGCTTCACCCTGGCCCTCTATGAATACCTGCGCGAACGCGACGACCGTGCGCAGTTCCCGGGAAGAAAAGAAGGACCCAGCTCTGGCGCTCTTGGATCTGGTGGGGTCTGTATTCGGCGTGACGCTTCCCATCATCGCAGGCCTCCAGGCGCGCCCGGGAGATTCCTTCGATCAACGATCCGCCATCGCACGCGCGTCACGCCGAACAGTTGTTGCAATCACCTTTGCACGCGACAGCGTGAGTAGCATACAAACACTTTGCCAGATGGGTCAAGTTTTGTGGGCGGAAGCTCGGTCTATCCCTGGCAGGCGGGCCGCCGCCTGCCCAGTGGTTGGTAATAGCGCTTCTGCCCGCAGAAAAGGCGACAAACAGTTGACGAGCGTCAGGTTTGAAGTTATCATCAACCAAGTGGTTGGTTGAAAGGAGTGCCAATGGACATCCCAGAGATAAGCCGTATATCGCCCCGTCAAGAACAGAGTGGTGGTATTCGACTTCGCGGTATTGCGTTGTTCAGCGTTCTGTTGGCGCTGATGCTGACGCTCCTGCTGGAAGCCCTTGACCAGACAGTCGTAGGTACGGCGCTGCCTCAGATCGTTGGTGAATTGAAGGGATTTGATCGCTATGCGTGGTTGGTAACCGTATATCTCCTCGCCTCCATTGCGGTGATTCCCTTCGTAGGCAAGCTGTCCGATCAATTCGGCCGCAAACGGTTCGTAATGGTTGGGGTGGTGGTATTCCTCATCGGTTCTGCGTTATCGGGAGCAGCGGCAACGATGAATCAACTGATCGCTTTCCGTGCTCTGCAAGGGGTCGGGGCTGGGATGGGAATCGCTTTGGTGTTCACCGTTGTAGGCGACATCTTTCCCCCTGCTGAACAGGCTCGATGGCAGTCGATCTTCGCTGGCGTCTATGGCTTTTCGAATGTTGTTGGTCCCAGTGTCGGAGGCTGGTTGACAGACCATGGCCCTTTGATAGGTAACTTGATCACGCGTCCAACCCGTTGGCGTTGGGTGTTTTATCTGAATCTACCCTTGGGCGTCCTCGCGCTTTTTGCGCTGGCAGTCTATCTGCCTTCAACCATATCAGGTCACCTCACGCATGACAGAGGGTGGCACGCAGTTCGCCGCATCGACTTTATCGGTGCGCTGTTGGCCGCGGCGGTTACGACATGCCTTCTTTTTGGGCTTACCTGGGGCGGCAATCAAACCTACAACTGGCAATCGGCCCATGTGCTCGGCGCCCTCATTTCCGCGGGCGCGTTGTACTTCGCGCTGATCATCGTCGAGCGATTCGTGAAGGAGCCAATGCTGCCGCTTGACCTGTTTCACAGCAGGGTCTTCGCAGTTGACGCGCTATTGGCACTGCTCGTGGGTATGATCCTCGTTCCTCTTGTGATCTACCTGCCCCTTTTCATGCAGGGCGTCCTTGGCACAACGGCCACGACCTCCGGTGCCGCTATCACACCGATGACAGCCAGCATTGTTGCTGGGTCAACGCTGACGGGTTTCGCCATTGCCCGTATGGGGCGCTACCGATTGATCACGATTGCCGGGGCTCTTCTGCTTGCCGCGGGCGTCGTCCTCATGGCGCAAATGACACCATCGACAACGCTAGGTCTGGCAAGCGTAGCCCTGATTCTTGCAGGCGTCGGGCTTGGGGCATTCTTTGGCATGTTGACGCTGGTAGCGCAGAATTCGATGCCACGCGAACGCACAGGTGTAGGAATCGGCGCGATCACCTACCTGCGGTCAGTTGGGCAGGCTATCGGTCTTGCAGGTGTCGGCACGGTGATAACTGGCGCCATCAGGAATGATCTCCCTGGCCGCCTTCCGACCGAAGCGGCGAAGTTACTGACGCCGGAAGGATTGAAGGCGGCAACCGATACTCATCTGCTGGTGGACCCGGCTTTTCGAGAATCGGTCGTTCACGCGGTTCAAAATCTGGCCGCAGCAAGTGCTCCGGCTGGCCCTCAGCGCGAAGCTATTTCCCAGCAAGCGCTGCTCGTCCTTGCGCAAGTCTTCGACGCGCTGAAGCTGTCGCTTGCATTCGCCTTGCGGCGTGGATTTCTGACGGTGTTCGTCTTCTGCGTGATCTTGCTCGTGGCGTCATTCTTCCTTCAGGATGCTCCGCTATCGAAGTCCTGGGACGAAACAGAATCCGGAGCAGCTGAATGACCGCGGTCGATTCGATGCCATTCATGGGAAAGGTAGCAATCATTACCGGGGGAACTCGCGGGATAGGTGCTTCATGCGCGAAAATGCTGGCCGCCCGTGGTGCGAGAGTGGTTGTCAGCTATCTCAAGAACAGGGATCGCGCGGACAGCTTCGTCGCCCAAATCCAGGTGGAAGGCGGTGAAGCGCACGCCATACAGGCCGACGTCCGCAACACCGAACAGATCAACCGTCTTGTCGAACAGACGATGGAAATCTATCAGCGTATAGACATTGCCGTGAGCAATGCTCCTGCCGGATGGGTTGAGAGTTCCTTTCGCGAGATTAGGTGGGAGGACTATCTATCTGTTGTCGCTGGAGAGCTCAAGGCAGCTTTCGACCTCACGCGGGCGGTCCTGCCAACAATGACCGCCCAGCACTTTGGCCGCTTGATTTACATGGCGAGCAGCCTTGCCAGGCATCCGATACCTGGCGCGTTGGCTTCTGGAACGGCAAAGGCAGCCTTGCTTGCCTTCATGAAGTTTGTAGCGCATGAGGCAGGCGCGGACGGAATAACAGCCAACGCCGTCGCCCCGGCGCTTGTGGAAACCGAGATAAATAAGCACATGCCTGACCATGAAAAGGCTAAAGTGGTCGCGGCAACACCCTTGAAGCGGATTGCGACGCCTGATGACATCGCTGGAGTGGTGGCTTTCCTCGCGAGTGACGATAGCCGTTTCCTGACAGGCAATTGCATTCCGGTGAACGGCGGCTTGGAGATGGAATAAAGCAGAGGATGAGTGATTGAATGGTTGTCGAGCATTCTGTAGTCTCGCAATGAAGAGGCGGTTTGATCGTGAGGCAGATAGGAACGACTTCAAAGACGAAAGCAAATGAAGCGAGGGCGTCGGATCACCATTTGACAACCGGCCCAGAGCGCCGTCAGCAGCTGGTTCTCGTTGCATATCGATTGATCGCTGAAAAGGGCTTCGAGGGGCTAAGAACTCGCGACGTTGCGGATCAAGTTGGTATCAACCATGCCACTCTACACTATCACTTTCAGACCAAGGAAGACCTGATCAAGGGCGTGGTGGACTATCTGATTGAGCAGTTCAGCTCCCCGAATAAAGGCTCAGCGACTGGCGACGGTTCCGCGATGGGATTGGTGCGCGCCGAATTTGCCCAGGTTCGTCAATTTCACAAAACGCCAAAAATGCTTGCTGTGTTGGAAGAGCTTTATCTTCGTGCGTTGCGTGACCGAACGATCGCAAAACTACTCGATGATATGGAAAAGGGGTGGCATTCCTATTTGGTCCAGGCTCTTCAAAGAGGAGTCCAGCAAGGAGTCTTCCGGCAGGACATGGACGTCGACCTTGGGGCCTCGGTCATTATGACCATGATAAAGGGGATTCGTACAGACGCGATCAGAAAATCCCAGCAGCAGATCGCTCGGACTACCGCCGTTTTTCAGATGCAGTTGGAACGTTGGCTAGTTGGAGAGAAATAGGCGGGCGCCAAAGTCAGAACTCTGAGATGGCGCCGCAGCCCAGAAGAGATGTTGTCCAATCTTGTGGATGAAAAAGTCTGAGCGTCCCCTCGTGCATTCATTTTCAGTGCGTACAACGATGCCAATCCGTTCGAGATTGCTGATTGTCCACGGAGGTTGTTTGTCCTTTCTTGTTGCTCTTGTCTTGACCGTTCCTACTCGTCAATTGGCATCTTCGGATCCCAAATGATCTCCCACAAGTGCCCATCTGGATCCTTGAAATACCCTGAGTAAATGCCCTGTCAGTGGTTTGTCCATTACCGTACCTCCTGCGGCTTGCGCTTTCTCAAGAAGTTCGTCTACTCCCTTTCTGCTCCCCACCGTGGACCCGAGGCTAAACTCTAGCGAACTCGCTGCGGTGCTTGGCACCCTCGCGTCTTTGGCGAGTTCTTTGCGTGGGTACAGTGCAAAGATCAAGCCACCTTGCAACTCAAAGAAAACCACTGCTCCTGCGGGCTCAGTTTCCGTTCCTTTGAACTCAGTTGCGATAATTCCCTTTGTCGGAAGACCCAGACCATCGCGGTAGAACACGAATGACTTCTCAAGATCATTGACAGCAAGAGTTATGACATTGAGCCTCGGTTTCATGCCATTCTCTCCTTTCAGGTGGGTTTGGCTCGTACGCATGTCCTGAAAGGAAAGATATCTACGGCTGGCGCTGGCTGCGCGGGAGATCTCCCGGGCCGAGACATGCTCGCACATGTACATCCGTTCAAGCACGCCTTTGCTACGCACGCAGAGCGCAGGCGGCAAAGGCACGGTGCCCTGTATTAGCGCAAGGATTGCGGCTGGCGCGTTTGCTTTCGGTTGATCCGGGGGGGAGAAAAGACGGAGTCGAACGGGGCCCTCAGGCCGCCTACACAGATAATCGAAGGGCGGCCATCCCCCCACACCTCCTTCCGTTTCATCCCGCAGAGTGGTATCATGACTTTGGGGGAAGTATGGCCAAAGCTACGATCATCTCCAACCCAGATGTCATGATGGGTAAGCCGGTAGTTGCGGGGACAAGGATCACGGTTGAGTTCATTCTGGAGGAACTTGCACACGGGCAGCCAATGGACGTTCTAGTAAACTCCCACCCAACCCTGACGCGTGAAGGGGTACTCGCCGCTCTCGACTACGCTGCCAAGGTCTTGCGGCTCGACGTGGTGGATTCCGTGGAAGCTTCTTGACGTGAGTCTGGCTTTTCTGGCAGACGAGAATGTTGAGACGGAGATTGTTCAGCAACTGAGCGCGCTTGGCTACCGGGCGACCCACACGTCGGGATCCTCCCCTGGCAGCCCGGACGCGGCGATACTGGAGGCCGCCTCCGACGCCGGGCAGGTTCTCGTCACCAACGACAAGGACTTCGGAGAGCTTGTCTTTCGCAAGCATCACCGCTCCGCGGGCGTTATCCTCGTTCGGCTACCTGGTCGCTCCCCGGACACCAAGGCTCGTCTGGTCGCGCAAGCGGTCCAGCGCTACGGAGACCGTCTCCTCGGTGCGTTCGTCGTGATCGGACCGCGCACAATACGCCTCAGGCGCGTCCCTGACTGAAAACCACGGGCCCACTCGCCGGCTTGCAGTGCCGAACGATACTGCCAAGGTCTCGCCGTCGTTCATACTCGTCAGACCTGACCCCATTGCTGTTGGCTGGACCGCAGCCTGCAGTCGCGACACCCTGGAGACGGCAGGGTGTTGGAGCCATCGGCGTCGACTGCGAGCTTCTCGCCAGCATATCCATAAGCCGCCGATGCACACTGGCGCGAGTGGCGTCGCGGATTGGCCGGCTCAATCTTCTCGTCCATAGGAAACGGATCGAATCCTCCCAATAGGGGAGAACTGGGCAACCGGCCGATCGCGCGTTCGTCCCTCCGTGTGTGACTACGTCTCCTGCCGTTCGATGATGGCAACTACCTCAGTGGCCACGTACACGCGGTTACGTTGCCGACCCGTGGCTTCCTGGACTATGCCCCTCTCAACCAACTTGTCGATATTGAGCTAGGCCGAGCGGGGAGTAATCTTCATGCGCTCAGAAACGGCCCGATTTGTGATCGCGGGATAGCTGAACAGATCATCGATGAGTTGGAGCAGCAGCGCCGAAGCCCGGGCCTGCTGCATCCGCGTGAGATAGGCCTGACGGAGGGTGAGAAGTTGATCGATCCTCTGGATTGCATCCGTTGATTGGATCGCAACTGCCTTCAGAAAGTATTTTATCCATTGCTCCCACGCCCCCTTCTGGCTCACCGCAAGGAGGTGGCGACCACCTTCCCGCTCTTGCCGTTGATGAAGTCAGCTACCTGCAATTGATATACCTCGTGACGCTAACCAATTCATTATTATACTTGGAAGCTAGCTAGAGCTTGTCGGGTAATTCAAGCGTCCGTTAGCGCGGTGTTCGGCGGGCTGCAGATGTATGTCGCGCCATCTTGTGTGCGGTGGGTTTTCTCGGCGTGCTCCGTGTGTGCGCTGTCAGGCTCTCTCTCGGGCGCCCCATCTACTGTTAGCCGCTCAGCGTCATGCCTTTGCGCCCGGCCAGTTCGCGCACTAGCTTGGTAGAGTTGAATCCCAACACTGCGCGTTGCCCGCAGGCCCCCATCATGGCAGCCGAACGGGCCGCCGGACGATTGAACCCGTACTTCGGGCTCTTGATGGTGCCGATCCCCGCCTCCACCAGTGCCCTCTCCGCGACCAGCCGCTCGCGCACTTGCCCCCTTACCGACCACGGGGTACGTCCACGGGGGGCCAGTCCCACATTCTTGACCCCCAACTCCTTCAAGGCGGAGACATTCTGCGCGCTGTATCCTCCACGATCGTAGGCGTAGGCCCGCGGCGCCTGGCCGAATAGCGCGATGTGCTCCTCGACCGCTCGCAACGCAAACTTCGTGTCCTGCAACTCGCGGCGATCCTGGGCCAATGTGGCCAATAGGTACCCACCCGCCAGTCGCCTGATGCCCCAGCTCAGCCCGAACTCCACCGTCTTGCCCACTTTGCCCCGCACGATGCTGTAGAGGTGCGGGATATGCAGACTGATGATCTTGCCGCTGGCTACGTAGCCTGTGCGGATCCAGTAGCGGATCTGCGGCAGCAGCCTGCTCATCGTGTCCTGCAACTGCACCAGCCTGGTCTTGGCCACGATCCCATATTTGCGTAGCCTTGCCCGCTGTGCAGCAGCTTCCCCCAGCGCCTTGTCCAGATGATCGTTGAGCTTTTCGACAATGGTGACCATCTGCTTCATCACCCGATCTTTGCTCTCCTTGGTCTTGGCAAACAGGCGGTATTCTCGGGCTTTCTGCCTGGCTGCTTTGAATTGACTCCCCGTCTGCTGCACAAAACCTTTTAGCCCTTGGCCCACCTTGCGGGCTGCACTGGCTACCGAGCTCAGGAAGCCACTCATGAGCCCCATCTCGTTGGGATAGGGGACCGATGCTTCCTGCGCAGTGGTATCGGCCACCAGAGTCTTGGGGTCGGCCAGCTTCTCTTTCACTGCCATGTGCACCACGTGTTGGTTGATGAGTTTGATCCCCTCTTCGCCCATCAGCTCGGTGAAGTCCTGGATGGTAGTAAAGTCCGGGGTCCATTCCGTCTCGGTCAGCCCGCACAAGTAGCGCGCGGGGGCGTAGTAACGGATGAGGTCCTCCGCCTCCCGATAGGTCAGCCTTCTGATTGCCATCAGAAGCATGGCCCCCAGGGAGGCACGCAGGTGCGGAGGGCGTCCCGCGGCGTTCTTGAGCTTGGAGGAGCGTATCTGCTGAGCTTGGTCCTCCATCTCGGTCCAGTCCAGGGTGTCGGTGAGTTGGACCAACTTGTGGTCCTCCGCGAGAGGGATGGTCGGGTGCTTGGACCGTGGCAGTAGATCGGGTTGGCGGTTGGCACTGGCAGAGTTGGGCTGCATGGGTGAGGACCTCCGGGGGAGCGATTGGCATATCGGCGGCTTGCATGGAAGTGGCGCTGGAGAACATCAAGATCACAGGCCACAAAATGTTGCCGAAGACGCTCGAAGCGAGTATCCTCGACTGAGGCCGACGGCGACGAAGCGTGGCAAGTAACATATCCGTCAGTATTATAACTGAAGGAGAGATTCTGTCAAGTCATGTCCACCAATATCGATCTTCAGCAGCGCTACCAAGAACTCAAGAGCACACTCATCCGCGTCGGCTACTTCCGCCGCGGCAGCTTGGTGAAACGCTTCATGGTTTGCGGCAAGTCCACCTGCGCCTGCCACGCTTCTCCGCCCCGGCTCCATGGTCCCTACTACCAGTGGACTCGTAAGATCCATGGCAAGACCGTGACCGTCCTCTTTACGCGCGAGCAGGCTGACCTTCTGGCCGATTGGATTGCTGCCGGCCGTGAGGTGGACCGCATCATTGCTCAGATGGAGCGGCTTTCGCTGCGCGCCACGAGTCGCCTTCTTAAGGAGTTGCGCCCTGCTATGCGAAAGACGCGGGCTACGCGCACTCGCGGGAAACGGGCTCCGAAAGGTTAGGAAATTACCCGACAAGCTCTAGCTA
>Ga0074045_10004798_pt1 | contig 11892 bp, 4 predicted proteins | sample BogForMeECP23OM2_FD_94442 | JGI IMG/M metagenome (GOLD analysis project Ga0074045, IMG submission 94442) | Bog forest soil microbial communities from Calvert Island, British Columbia, Canada - Bog Forest MetaG ECP23OM2 | ecosystem: Environmental > Terrestrial > Soil > Wetlands ...
GATCGCCGCCAGCGCGTCCTGCCCGCGTATCTCAAAGAAGTACTCCGCCAGGCTGGCCTGCTCGCTCAGCCGAACATTTTCCAGGTCCGCCGCGCTCACCTGCGCGTTGTACTGCTGCGCGCGGATCTGGTTGCGCACCCGTCCCCACAGGTCCGGCTCCCACGACAAATCCACCGGCAGCGTGGTCAGGTCGCTCTGCGATCTGTTGGCCGGCGTCGTGCCCGGCGCGCCCGCGTTCGCCGAGGCCTGCGACCGCGCGTACGACGGCCCCGTGCCCACCGTGGGATACAGTTGCGCCCGCGCCTCCGCCACCAGTGTGCGCGCCTCCATGAAGTTCGCGAAGTACTGCTTGATCGTCTGGTTGTCGATCGTCAGCTTCTCTTCCAGCGCGTTCAGCTCCGCATCCTGGTAAATCTCCCACCACTTGCCCTTCAGCATCGCGTCCTGCGGCTGGGCCACCTTCCACTCCCCCGCATCCGCCGCCTGTGCCCCCGTTGTTCCGGTCGCAACCGTTCCGGTCGTAGCCGCGTTGGCTTGCGCCGCGCCCGCCGCCGTTGTTCCGGTTGCAGCCGCGCTGGATGCAGTCCCGCCCGTCGCCGTCGCGTTGCCCGGCTGTGCCGCGCCCGGAGACTCCTTGTACGCCGCCGGTGGCGCCTGCGTCATCGCAGGCGGCTTCTGGTACTTCGGCCCCACCAGGCATCCGCTCAATAGCAGCGCCGCCAGTGCCATCGAGATTGCTGCGCGAAGAATCATTCTGCTCATAGTTTTACTTTCAGTACATCCAGTTTAATCCGAAGTCGCCGCAATCGGCCCTCCCGCGGAATCCAACCCCGAATGTCGCCGTGCCGCAACCCACAACCGTATCCGGTCGAATGTGAGATACACCACCGGCGTGGTATACAGCGTCAGCATCTGGCTCATCACCAGCCCGCCCACAATCGTAATTCCCAGCGGCCGCCGCAGCTCCGATCCCGTCCCCGTCCCAAACGCCAGCGGAAGCGCGCCAAACAGCGCCGCCATGGTCGTCATCATGATCGGCCGGAACCGCAGCATGCACGCCTCGAAGATCGCCTCCTCCGGGTTCATCCCCCGCTCCCGCTCCGCCTGCAGCGCGAAGTCGATCATCATGATCGCGTTCTTCTTCACAATCCCGATCAGCAGTATGATGCCGATGATCGAGATCACATTCAGGTCCTGGTGGAAGATCATCAGCGCCAGCATTGCGCCCACGCTGGCCGAGGGCAGCGTCGAGATGATGGTCAGCGGATGCACCAGGCTCTCGTACAAAATCCCCAGCACGATGAACACCGCCCCCAGCGCCGTCACAATCAGCATCGGCTCGCTGTTCAGCGACTGTTGGTACGCCTGCACCGTCCCCGCAAAGAAGCAGCGCACCGTCGACGGAATGTTCAGCTTCTGCTGCATCTGGTCGATGGCCAGCGTCGCGTCGCTCAGCGACATGGTCGACGCCAGGTTGAACGACACTGTCACCGACGGGAACAGTCCCGTGTGGCTCAACGACAGCGGGGTCGTATTGGCCTGCACCTTGGCCACGCTGAACAGCGGCGTGTTCCCGCTCACCGTCGAGTTCTTCGCCGAAGGATGCAGGTACACGCTCTTCAGCCCATCCGGCGTCGCCCAGTACTGCGGCGCAACCTCCAGCACCACGTAGTACTGGTTCAGTTGCGTGTAGATCAGCGACACCTGCGACTGGCCGAACTCCGAGTAGAGCGACGAGTCCAGCGAACTCGCCGTCTGCCCCAGCCGCGCCGCCGTGATCCGGTCGAAGGTGATGCGCTGGTCCAGCCCCCCATTCTGCTGGTCGCTGCTCACGTCCTGGAAGCCGGGCAGCGCCGTGATCGCAGCCAGCAGCTTCGGCCCCCACACTTGCAGGTCGTCCACGTTGTCCGACTGGATCGTGTACTGGTACATCGCGTTCGCCCCGCGCCCGCCCACCCGGATGTCCTGCGACGCCTGCAGGAACGTCGAAGCCCCCGTGATCTGGTTCAACGGTCGCCGCAGACGGTTGATCACCTCCGCCGCGCTGATCTTCCTCTGCTCCAGCGGTTTCAGAATCACAAAAAATCCGCCCGTGTTGGTCGTCCCGCCGCCCGTGAACCCAACCACGTTCTGCACCGCCGGGTCGTTCTTGATCGTGCTCTGGATCTTCTGTAGCGCCGCGTTCATCGCCGGGTACGATGCGTCCTGCGGCCCGCGCATCTGGCCCCCCAGCGAGCCGGTGTCCTGCTGCGGAAAGAACCCCTTGGGAATCTTGTACGCAATCACCACATTCAGCGCGATGATCAGCGCCAGCACCGTCAGAATCAGCCCCGGGTTCTCCAGCACCCAGCGCAGGCTCTTCCGGTAAATGTTCAGCACCCACTGAAAGACTCTGTCGAACGCCTTGTACATCCGCCCGTGCTTCTGCTCCTTCTCGCTCTTCAGCAGGTGCGCGCACATCATCGGAGTCGTGGTCAGGCTGATCGCCATCGACACCACAATTGCCGTCGACAGCGTCACCGCGAACTCGCGGAACAGCCGCCCCACGATCCCTCCCATCAACAGCAGCGGGATGAACACCGCGATCAGCGACATGCTGATCGTCATCACGGTAAAGCCAATCTCGCGCGCGCCCAGCAGCGTCGCGGCAAACGGCTCCATCCCGTCCTCAATGTGCCGCGTGATGTTCTCCATCACCACAATCGCGTCGTCCACCACAAACCCCGTCGAAATCGTCAGCGCCATCAGCGACAGGTTGTCCAGGCTGAACCCGCACAGGTACATCACCGCGAACGTCCCCACCAGCGACGTCGGCACCGCCACCGCCGGAATCAGCGTCGCCCGCGGGCTGCGCAGGAACACGAACACAACCAGAATCACCAGTCCAATCGAGATCAGCAGTGTGCGTTCCACGTTGAAGACAGACGCCCGGATCGTCGTCGTCCGGTCCATCACCACCGTGGTGTTGATGCCCGTGGGAATCGACGCCTCCAGCGATGGAAGCGCAGCTTTGATCCGGTCCACCGTGTCGATGATGTTGGCGTTGGGCTGTCGGAACACCTGCAGCACCACCGCGCGCTTGCCGTTCAGGTAGCCCCCCGCGCGCACGTTCTGCACCGAGTCCACCACGTCCGCCACATCGGACAGCCGCACCGCCTGCCCGTTGTGGTAGCCCACAATCAGCGGCTGGTAGTCCGCCGCGTGCGAGATCTGCCCGTTCATCACAATGTCCGCGCTCACGTCGCCATTGGTGATCTGCCCCCGCGCCAGGTTCGAGTTCTCCAGCCGCAGCATCGACTGCAAGCTCGCCATCGTCATCCCGTAGCTGGCCAGCTTGTTGGGGTTCACCTCCACACGCACCGATGGCAGCGCCCCGCCCCCCGCGCCCACCTGTCCCACCCCCTGGATCTGCGACAGCTTCTGTTGCATGATCGTCGACGCTATGTCGTACAGCTTGTCCGGCCCGTACACGTCGCTGGTCAGCCCCAGGATCATGATCGGCGAGTCCGCCGGGTTCACCTTGCGATACGTCGGATTGCCCGGCAGGTTGGCCGGAAGATACGTCCGCGCCGCGTTGATCGCCGCCTGCACGTCGCGCGCCGCTCCGTCGATGTTCCGGCTCAGGTCGAACTGGATCGTGATCCCGGTCGAGCCCAGCCCGCTCGACGAGGTCATCTCCGTCACCCCCGCAATGTGCCCGAACTGCCGCTCCAACGGAGTCGCCACGCTCGACGCCATGATCTCCGCGCTCGCCCCCGGAAGCCCCGCGCCCACGTTGATCGTCGGAAAATCCACCTGCGGCAGAGGAGACACCGGAAGCACCGTGAACGCGATCGCCCCTGCAATCGCCACCGCCACCGTCAGCAGCGTCGTCGCTACCGGCCGATGGACGAATGGCGCGGAGACGTTCACAACTCCTCCGCTGTCTGCGTGCCGCCGCTCCCTGTTCCCTGTTCCCTGTTCCCTGTCCCCTGTTCCCTGTTCCCTGTCCCCTGTTCCCTGTTCCCTGCCTTATGCGAGAAGCGCTGCCCCAGCTTGTCGAAGAAGATATAGATCACCGGCGTGGTGTACAGCGTCAGCACCTGGCTCACCAGCAGCCCGCCCACCATGGTGATGCCCAGCGGCCGCCGCAGCTCCGATCCCATGCCGCTGCCAAACGCCAGCGGAATCCCCGCCAGCAGCGCCGCCATCGTCGTCATCATGATCGGCCGGAAGCGGAGCTGGCACGCCTCATAGATCGCCTCCGTGCAGTCCTTCCCGTGTTTTCGCTGCAGCTCTAGCGCGAAGTCCACCATCATGATCCCGTTCTTCTCCACAATCCCGATCAGCAACACCAATCCAATAATCGCCACCACGCTCAGGTCCTGGTGGAACAGGATCAGAGCCAGAAACGCGCCCACTCCCGCCGAGAACAGCGTCGACAGGATCGTGAGGGGATGGATGAAGCTCTCGTACAGCACGCCCAGAACGATGTACACCGTCACCAGCGCGGCCAGGATCAGCAGCGGCTCATTGGACAGCGAGTTGCGGAACGACGCAGCCGTGCCCTGGAAGTCCGCCTGCAGGCTGGCCGGCATATTCATCCCCGCCTGCAGCTTGGTGATCTTCTCGATCGCGTCGCCCAGCGATGCGTTCGTCGCCAGGTTGAAGCTCACCGTAATCGACGGGAACTGTCCCTGGTGCGTGATCGACAGCGGCTCGATCGCCGTCTCGAAGTGCGAGAACGCGCTCAGCGGAATCGCATTGCTTGGCACTGAGCTGGTCGCCCCGGCCGAGTTCGCGCCCAACGCCGTCGTCCCCGCCGTCAGCACCCGCGCCGGCGGAGCCAACGTCCCCGCCGAGGGCGTATACATCGTGCTCGCCGTAAACGCATTCGACCCCGCCGACGTCGACCCGTTCCCCGAAGTGGTTGACGCCCCCGCGCCCGTCGTCCCCGACGCCGCGTTGGCCTGGATGTACATGTGGTTCAGCTTGTCCGGGTCCAGTTGGAACTGCGGCTGCGCCTCCAGAATCACGTGGTACTGGTTCAGTTGCGTGTACATCGTGTTGATCTGCCGCTGCCCAAACGCGTCGTACAGCATATTGTCCACCGTCGTCGGAGCAATCCCCAGCCGCGACGCCGTCACCCGGTCGATCACCAGCGACACCGCAAGCCCGCCCGTCTGCTGGTCGGTCGCCACGTCCTCCAGCTCCGTCAGGCCGTTCAGCTTCTTCACAAACCGGTTGGTCCACAGGTTCAGCTCGTTCTGGTCCGGGTCCTCCAGCGTGTACTGGTACTGCGTCCGGCTCACCCGGTCGTCCACCGTAATGTTCTGCACCGGCTGCATGAACAGTTGGATCCCCTCCACCTTCTTGTCCAGTTCCGGCTCCAGCCTGCGAATCACGTCCGCCGCGCTCAGGTCCCTCTGGTTCAGCGGCTTCAGGTTGATAGACATTCGCCCGCTGTTGGTGGTCGTATTCGTCCCATCCGCCCCGATGAACGACGACAGGCTCTCCACCGCGGGATCGGCCAGGATCACAGCCGCCAGCTCCTGCTGTTTGGCCGCCATCGCCTTCGACCCGATCGTCTGCGGCGCCTGCGAGATCCCCTGGATCACGCCCGTGTCCTGCACCGGGAAGAAGCCCTTGGGAATCATGATGTACAGGAAAACCGTCAGCAGCAGCGTGCCCAGCGCCACGCACATCGTCGCCGTCTGGTAGCGCAGCACCACCTTCAGCGTCCTTGCATAGAACCCGATCATCGCGTTGAATCCGCGCTCCGAAGCCCGATAGATGCGCCCCTGCTGCTCGCCCGCATGGCGCTTCAGGATCCGCGCCGACATCATCGGCGTCAGCGTCAACGAAACCACCGCCGACAATATAATCGTCACCGCCAGCGTCACCGCGAACTCGCGGAACAGCCGCCCCACCACGTCCCCCATGAACAGCAGAGGGATCAGCACCGCGATCAACGACACGGTCAGAGACATGATCGTGAACCCGATCTGTTCCGCCCCCTTCAGCGCCGCCTCCATCGGCGGGTCGCCCGCCTCAATGTAGCGAGAGATGTTCTCCAGCATCACGATCGCGTCGTCCACCACGAACCCCGTCGAAATCGTCAGCGCCATCAGCGACAGGTTGTCCAGGCTGTACCCCAGCATGTACATCACGCCGAACGTCCCCACCAGCGACAGCGGCACCGCAACGCTGGGAATGATCGTCGCCCACAGGCTCCGCAGGAACAGGAAGATCACCATCACCACCAGCGCAACCGTCAGCAGCAGCTCGAACTCCACATCGTTCACCGACGCCTGGATCGCCGTCGTCAGGTCGGTCAGCGGCGTCACCGTGACCCCCTCCGGCAGGTTCGCCTCCAGTTGCGGCAGCAGCCGCTTGATGCTCTTCACCACCGTGATCGTGTTGCCGCCCGGCTGCCGCTGCACGTTCACGATGATCGCCGGCTGCTTGCTGCTCCACGCCGCCTGCGTGGTGTTCTCCACTCCGTCCACAATGTTGGCCACGTCGGTCAGCATCACCGGCGCGCCGTCGCGGAACGCAACCACAACTTTCCGATAGTCCTGGCTCGTCACCAGTTGGTCGTTGGAGTCGATCTGGTAGTCCTGGTGCGGCCCGTCGAAGTTCCCCTTGGCCGCGTTCACGCTTGCCTGGCTCACCGCCGTGCGCAGGTTCTCCAGGTCGATCCCGTACGACGACAGCGCCGCCGGGTTCGCCTGGATGCGCACCGCCGGCTTCTGTCCGCCGCTGATGCTCACCAGCCCCACCCCGCTCAATTGCGAGATCTTCGGCGCCAGCCGCGTGTCCACCAGGTCTTCCACCTGCGACAGCGGGATCGAGTCCGAAGTGATCGCCAGCGTCAGCACGGGCGCGTCCGCCGGGTTGGTCTTGCTGTAGATCGGCGGCGACGGCAGGTTCGCCGGCAGGAAGCTCTGCGCCGCGTTGATCGCCGACTGCACCTCCTCCTCCGCAATGTCGATGTTCAGGCTCAGCGTGAACTGCAACACCAGCACCGAATTGCCCGCCGAGCTGGTCGACGTCATCTGGCTCAGCCCCTGCAACTGCCCGCACTGCCGCTCCAGCGGCGCCGTCACCGTCGTCGCCATCACCTCCGGGCTCGCCCCCGGATAGAACGTCAGGATCTGGATCGTCGGATAGTCCACCTCCGGCAGCGCCGACACAGGCAGTTGCGTGTAAGCGACAATGCCCACCAGCATGATGGCCGCCATCAGCAGCGACGTCGCAACCGGACGCAAAATAAAAGGACGGGACGGGCTCAAGGGGCGCTACTCCCACTGGGGTTGGCCGCAATCGGTTTCGTGGAGATGGAGATCGCAGCATTGTCCTGCAGCTTGTCGAAGCTGCTGGTCGCCAGCACCGCGCCCGGCTGGATCCCCGTCACCTGCGCCGTGGTTGCATTCGTCACGCCCACCGTAATCGGCGTCAGGTGCGCCTTGTTCTCCGCGATCACATACACAAACGCCGCCTGCCCGTTGTGCTGCACAGCCGCGCTGGGGATCAGCGTCGCACCAACAAGCGTATTCACCAGCAGCCGCACGTTCACAAACTGGTTGGGAAATAATGACGAATCCGCGTTGGCGAACTCCGCCCGCGCCTTCACCGTTCCCGTCGTCGTGTCGATCTGGTTGTCCAGCGTCAACAGCGTTCCCGTCGCAATCTGTTTCTGCCCGCCGCGGTCGAACGCATCCGCCTCCAGCTTCGCCCGCTTGCGCAGTTGCGGCTGGATCTTCCCCAGGTCGTCCTCCGCCACGGTAAACACCGCCGTAATCGGCTGGATCTGTGTCACCACCGCCAGAACCGTGCCCGCGCCGGCCATCACCACGTTGCCCGGGTCCACCAGCCGCAGCCCCACCCGTCCCGTGATCGGCGAAACAATGTGGCAGTACTCCACCTGGATCTGGTCGTACTGCACTGTGGCCTCGTCGTTATGCCCCGTCCCCAGGTCCTGCGCCACCAGCTTCTCCTGGTCGTCCAGCGTCTGCTTGGGAATCGCATTGCGCGCCCACGCCGCCTGGTAGCGCGCCAGGTCCATCTGCGCCTGCGCCAATACCCCCTGGTCCCGCTCCAGAATCCCCTGCGCTTGGGCCAGCGTCGCTGCGTACGGCCGCGCATCGATCTCAATCAGCGGATCGCCCTTCTGCACCATCTGCCCCTCGGTGTAGTGCACCGCCGTCACAATCCCGCTCACCTGGCTCACGATCGACGAGGTATACACCGGAGTCACCGTTCCGATCGCGTCCACATAGACGCCGATGTTCCCCTTCTGCGCCGTCACCGTGGTAATTGCCACCGCCCCGCCCATCGCGCCCCGCCGCCCCGTCGGCGCAGTCGTGACCGCCTCGTGCTGGCGCAGCACAAGAAAAAATCCCGCCGCAAAGGTCAGCAGAATGGCAATCCACACCGCCGCGCGGATTCGCCTTTGCCGCGGAGTTCGCGTGGCCGTTGATTCAGACTGTTGTGGACCGGGGCCTGCACTGGCTTGCTGATTTGGACCAGGTTGCAATTGTTTCTCCTGACCAGGCGCGCGGGGCGCACTCTCTCCCCCGCGCAACCTGTGGCGCTCTGAAGGTTGACGTGCCAGGCCCGCAATTTGTTGCGCCGTCTTCCGCCAACCCGTTGCGCCGTCTTTCGCCAACCCAAAACAGAAATACGCTTCCCCTCGATTGTATCGCAGCGCCCACAGCGCCCGCCCCGCGCGCGAAGCCCCATGCCCGCCCCGCGCCCCATGTTCGTTTGACGCCATCATTCTGGCGCAGCCCTCACGAGTCGTCATTCTGGCGCAGCCAGAATCTCCGTATTGGTTTTGCTTAAGGGCACGGCTTCAGCCGTGCCGAACAGCGCGCTTTTTTTAAAGTCTCGCGTCCCTTGATCGCATCGCGATCAAGGGACGCGAGAACGCAGAGCAGCAAAAAGCCCGCATTCAAGCGGGCCTCAGAACTTAGCAGAAGATTCATGAATCACAGTTTGGTGGAGCTGAGCGGGATCGAACCGCTGACCTCCTCGTTGCGAACGAGGCGCTCTCCCAGCTGAGCTACAGCCCCCACCCGGCGCGCGCTACGCCCGCCGCTCCCGTCCCCCGGAATGGAATCTCCCGCATCGGGACCGCCGAGCAGCGCGCCGCGCCGCCGTTTCAACTCTACGAGTGTATCATTTCACCCCCGCGTCACCGCCCGCGACACCTCCGTCCACCGCGCGTGCAGCGCCTCGCCCAGCGGTCCCCACGGCGCCTCGCCCGGCTCCAGTTGCGGCAGCACCAGCGTCACCTTGGTTCCCCGCCCCGGCCGGCTCACCATCTCCACTTCGGCGCGGCTGCCGTACATCACCTCCATGCGCTCCCTCACGTTGCGCATTCCAATCCCCCCCGCCTGATCTCCCGCCCCGCGTGCCGCCAGGCTCAGCCCGCTCTCGCGTTCCATGTCCATCCCGATCCCGTCGTCTTCCACCTCGATCATCAGCCGCCCGTCGGTCAGCATCCGGCTCCTCAGCGTCACCGTCCCTCCGCTGATGCGCGGCTCCAGCCCGTGTTTGATCGAGTTCTCGATCAGCGGCTGCAGCATCATGCTGGGCACCATCACCGCCAGCGTCTCCTCCGCAATATCCTTCACCACTCGCAGCTTCTCCCCGAACCGCACCACCTCGATGTCCAGGTAGTCGTCGGTGAACGCCAGCTCTTCGGCAAACGGCACAAACGCCTCGCGTTCCTTCAGCAGCTCGCGCAGGATGTTGGCCAGCTTCACGATCATCTCCCGCGCCAGCTCCGGCTGCGACCGCACCAGCGACGTGATCGAGTTCAGCGTGTTGAACAAAAAATGCGGATTGATCTGCCGCTGCAGCGCGTCCAGCCTTGCTTCCATCAGCAACCGGCTCTGCTCCTCCAGCTTGCGTTCGATCCTCACCGCGTTCCATATCTTCAGCGGGATCCCCACCACCACCGGAGCGCACGCGCAGATCGCCAGCTCCACCCACCAGTTCGCCGAGTGCAGCTCGAAGAACCGCGTAGGATACGCCCGCGACAACATGCTGGTGGCAAACTGCATCGTCGCAATCAGCCCCAGAAGCATGATCTGCCGGTCGAACTGCGGCTTCCTCAGGTTCCGCGTCACCCAGCGGTACAGGCTCAGGTCGATCATCGGCGAGAACGACCACACCTCCTCGCGCTCGATGAATCGCCCCACCGTCCCCGCAATCGCCCCCACCGCCAGGTTCACCGCCAGCGTCCAGTGCTCGCCATGCCACACCGCCAGCAGCGCCAGCGCCGCGCCGCCCACCATCGCAGCCCCCGGCCCCAGCAGCAGCCCCATCAGCACCGTCGCTTCGTACGACAGGTCCGCCGCCAGGAAGTTCGGCACCCGCACCCGCACCCACACTCCCAGCATCAGCGGGATCGTGATCGTCGCCACCAGCGCCAGCGTCTGCCGCCAGCTCCGGCGCGGCATCAGCAGCAGGTCCTTGAACGTGTTCGACCGCGCCAGCGACGCGGACACCGCCGCCGCCACCCCCAGCTCCACCAGCAGCGTAATCAGGATCAGGCTGTCCTTCACCTGCCCCACGCCCGCATGTCCCATCCCCGTCCCCATACCCAATACTCTACCTCCACCCCGCTATAGTCTGTGCTCAATGGCAGTGCTCAGCGGTGAGGGGTGAAGGGTGACCGTGGTGCCGGGTGCCCCATCTTCGCGACGGCTTCATCGTCGCTAAGGTGGGGTCGTCTGGCGCGCCCATGAGCCATCATTCTGGCTCATCCCCGCGTCATCATTCCACCACGCGTCGTAATTCCCCCTGCTCGTCATTCTGGCGCAGCCAAAATCTCCGTATTGGCCCTTGCCTGTCCTTCCCTTACCCCTTACCACTGACCCCTTACCACTGTTGTCAAGCCCCTCGAACCCCCAAATTCCCCCCAACCAACACCAACCAACCCACTTAATCTTTAAAATAGTTGGCATACTAGTTTCCCTCCAACGCGTATAATTAAATCAGTTAGCAAAACCAAACAGACCCGGCCAACCGCCGGGCCTTTGCTTTTAACGCGCCACGCGCCACTGGCCGTGGCCCGCAACCGTCGCGCCAAGTCCAGACTTAGTCCAGACCTGGTCCAGACCTAAACAGACTTAGTCCAGACCTAACATGCCTTTTTTGAAGACTTTAGATTTTTTCATACACAAGGGATGAATCCGCATGACCGATGCAACCGCAACCCGCCGGGCCTTCGCATTTACTTACCGCTTACCACTGGCCACTGACCACTGTCTTCTTCGCCTTTACTACGTCTCACGCGCTTAGCGCGAGCTTAACAACCATTTTTTGAATACTTTACGCTTCTACCCCCGGGGGGGAGCCACAATGACCGAGAAGAGCACCGACCCAACGCCAGACCCAACGCCCGCCGCATCTGGGCCCGCCGAACCCGGACGCAAGCGCTATCTCTGCCGCCACATCCACACCTCGGGCCGCCGCTGCGGCTCGCCCGCTCTGCGCGGAGAGCAGTTCTGCTACCAGCACCACACCACGCGCCGCCCCGCACCCCGCCACTACGGTGTCCACCCCAACCAATCCGAATTCGAGCTGCCGTCCATCCAGGACCGTCCCGGCATCCAGTTCGCCCTCGCCCAGATCATGGCCCTCATCGCCAGCAATCAACTCGACTCCAAGCGCGCCAACCATCTCCTCTACGGCCTTCTCATCGCCAGCCGCAACCTCCCGCGCGAGCCGCGCCCCGCTGCCACGCACAGCGACAGCCGAAGCTCCCGCCACGGCACCCGCTCCAGCTCCTCCGACAGCTCCGCCTTCGCCTCGAACCAGAATGGTCCCAACAACTTAGTCGAAGAACTCGTCCTCGACTCCGACCTCGGCCCCATCGCCCCCGTCGCCGAACTCCCC
>Ga0074045_10004799_pt1 | contig 11891 bp, 8 predicted proteins | sample BogForMeECP23OM2_FD_94442 | JGI IMG/M metagenome (GOLD analysis project Ga0074045, IMG submission 94442) | Bog forest soil microbial communities from Calvert Island, British Columbia, Canada - Bog Forest MetaG ECP23OM2 | ecosystem: Environmental > Terrestrial > Soil > Wetlands ...
ACGTGAAGCCCGGCCGTTCGATTCACGAGGTGGACGCCCGCAGCGTCCGCAAGAAAATGAAGGACAGAGCCTTCGCGCGCAACGTCAATCGCGAAGACATCATTCAGGGCGCGGCCGGACTGGGCGTCGACCTGGATCAACACATCACGTTCTGTATACACGCCCTGCAGGCCCGCGCCGTCGAACTGGGCTTGCAGGGCAATCCTCAGCCGCCCGCCGCGCCCCCCTCCGCCTCCGCGGTTTGAATCACGCCGGTCGCCCCGCCGGCATCGCGTTACTACGCTTCGAACAACCGGTCGAAGACCCGCCGCGTGCGCTCGCGGATCTGCAACAACTCCTGGTGCAGCGGCTGGTCGGCGAGGTGCTCGGGCACCCAGCGGGCGATCAGGCGGGTCAGGGTTTCCAGAGTCTGTTCCGACTGCGGCAGGTCGCCCTCGGTGTGGCCCGAAATGAGCCGCAGGCCGTGGTCGACGGCGCGGTAAAACGTCGCCGCGTCGGCCAGGAACTGGGCGTCGTTGTGTTCGAGATGGCCCATCTGCTCGACCACTTCGATGCGCGCCGGCGTGTTGAGCACTTTGAAAAAAATGCCTGCGCTCTTCAGCCGCAGATACATCAGCGCGAAGTCGATGTCGTAATAACCGCCTGGGGCGTTTTTCAGCGGGCTGGCTTCGCCGTGCTCGCGTTCGATGCGCTCCCGCATCAGGCGCAGCTCCTTGCGCGAGCGCCCGCTCTGCCCGTAGCGCCGCCAGTCGATCTTCTGCAGCTCGGCTAGAAAGGCGGTGGCGCGTTCCACGTCGCCCGCCACGGCGCGCGATTTCATGTAGGCAATGCCCTCCCAGGCCTCGGCCTTCTGGGCGAAATAGTCGCGGTACGCGCTTTCCGACTGCACCAGCGCCCCGCCCTTGCCGTTGGGCACCAGCCGCGTGTCGACCGCGAACATGGTGCCGTCGCCGGTGTAGGAGCCCAGCAGTGACACCAGCTTTTCGGCCACCCGGGTCCAGAAGTGCAGCTCCGGCAGGTCCGCGTCGGGCAGGATGAAAATCAGGTCGGCGTCCGAGCCGAGGTCGAACTCCTGCATCCCCAGCCGTCCCAGCGACACCACCATCATCTGGCTCCACGGCGAGTAGTCCGCCCCCGCCGGCGGATGGCTCTCGAACACCAGCTTCAGCGCCAGCCGCAGGCACGCCACGATGGCCGCGTCGGCCAGCGCCGAGGCGCGCTCCAGCGTCTCGAACACCGACGCCTGCAGGCAGATCGATTCGGCCTGAATGCGGAACATCTGCCGCAGGAAAAAGCGCCGGATCTCGCCGATCTCCTCGAGCAGCGGCATCACCTCGCCCAGCGCCATCCGCGAGCGGCCGCGCGCCCGCATGGCGCGCAGCTCCTCGAAATAGTCGGGCGTGCGCACCAGCTGTTCGGCGAAATACGGGCTGTGCTGGAAAATGTCGAGCAGGTAGCCGCACAGCACTGCATCGTGGTTCAACGCCCGCAGCCAATCGTCCCGCCGCACGATCGATTCCAGCAGATGCTCGAAGGCGGCGCGCAACCGTCCGAAGCGCGCGCGGTTGACGGCCGCGGCGAAGGCCGGCGCCCGCTGGTCCAGCAGGCGCACCAGGTTGCTCGCGCCGGGCGCGCCCGCTACCGGTTCGGCGGCCGCCTCCACCGCGGGCTGCCCCGGCGCCGCCGCGTGCTGCGCGTAGTACGCCGGTTGCTGCGCGTGGATCACCCGCGCATAGACCTCCTGCACGTGCGCGAAATGCTCGTTGAGCCGGCCCAGCAGCCTCTCCGGCGTCGGATCCTCGCCCAGCAGCATGGCCGGCATCCGCCGCGCCACCAGATCGAGTTCGTCCGGCCGCTCCGGCAGCGTGTGCGTCTGCCGGTCATGCGCGAACTGCAGCCGGTGCTCCAGGTGCCGCAGAAACTGGTACGCCCCCGCCAGGCGCGAGTATTCCGAGTCCGACAGCAGGTCCTTGTCTCTCAGACGGTTCAACGCCAGCAGCGTGCCCGAGTTGCGCAGCCAGAAGGCCCGCCCGCCGTGCACGCGCTGCAGGCATTGCACCACAAACTCGATGTCGCGTATGCCTCCCGGCGCCAGTTTGACGTCCACGCCCCCGCGCCGCTGCCGTGCGGCCAGCTTCTCGCTGATCCGCTCGCGCGCCTCCGACATCCGCTCGACGGCCGAGAAATCCATGCTCGTCGAATAGATCATCGGCTGCACCCAGTCCAGCAGCGCACGCCCCAGCTCGGCGTCGCCGGCCGCGCAGCGCGCCTTGATCAGCATCTGCAGCTCCCAGTCGCGGGCGCGCTTTTCGTAATACTGCTTCGCGCTCTCCAGCGACAGGCACACGTCGCCCAGGCGCCCATCCGGCCGCAGCCGCAGATCGACGCGGTAAATCAGCCCCAGGCTGGTGTACGTCCCCAGCAGCTCGGTCAGCCGGTTGGCGACTTTTTTGTAGAACTCCTTGTTGCTCACGCCCGGGAGGCCGTCGGTCTCGCCCGGGCCTTGGTACAGGAACATCAGGTCGATGTCCGAGCTGTAATTCAACTCCCGCCCGCCCAGCTTGCCCAGCGCCAGCACCGCGAACCCGCACCCGCTCCCATCGGCCAGACGTGGCACGCCGAAGCGGCCTTCGAGTTCGTCCCGCACCGCGCGGCAGGCGGCGCCGATGATGGCGTCGGCCAGGTTGGAGAGTTCCTCGGTGATCTCCGGCAGGCCGGCGAAGCCGAGCACGTCGCGCACCAGGATGCGCAGCAACTGGCGGCGGCGGAAGCTGGCGAACTTGAGCGGGGCCAGCGCTTCGCGCTCGCCGGAGCCGTTTTCCTCGGCGATCCAGGCCGCCAGGTCGGCCTCCATCTCGGGCGTCGAGCGCACGCGGTGCAGGCACCCCGAACTGAGGATCGAAACCAGCCAGCCGGGATGGCGCAGCAGCTCCTCGGAGAGGAATTCGCTGGAAGAAAAAACGGCGATCAGCGCCTGCAGGCCGAAGGGCGTCCAGGCGATCTGCTGGAACTCGGCCGGATGGGCCTCACAGATCCGCTCCAGCCTCAGCACCGCCGCCTGCGGATCGGCCGACTGGCTGAGCAGGATCTCCAGGCCCTGCTGCAAATCGGGCGGAATGGAATGGGCGACGGCCGATAGCGCAAATTGCGCCCGACTGGAATCGGAGTGCTGGGATTTCTCTGGCAAACCGCGCCACCCGGTCAGACCGCCTGGTCTGCCAAGGCGATTGTAACACCCGTGGCGATCGGTCCCGCGCGCACCACCGCGGCGTAGAATCCGGCCATCCCCCACACCGGCGAAGTGGGGTCGCCCGCGCGGGCGCGCTCGTCGAAAATGCGCTCCTGGATCTGCAGCCCCGGCGCGCTGTTGTAGACATCCAGCTTGCTGCACGGCGTGCGCGGCTTAGTCAGCTCGATCAGCGCCCCGCCCACGTAAAACCTCTGCCCCGCGCGCAGTTGCCGGAAATCGAGCCCGCCGATGGTCAGGTTCTCGCCCAGCGACCCGGCCTCGATCGGGAAGCCTTCCCCGCGCAGGATCTCAATGTCCTCCAGCGAGGCCAGCAGCACCGCCCGCCGCGGGCCGCCATGGTGCACCCGGTCCGCCTGCACGTCCCCCTCAATGCCGAGCGGGGTCACCCACGCTTCCGCGACCGGAAACTTGGGGACCCCGCCCTTGGAGATATTGATCTGCCGGACAACGCCCTGCACAACGACAGAATATTAGATGTCGTAGTACAACGCGAATTCGTACGGGTGCGGCCGCAGCCTTACGGCCTCGGCTTCATTCTTGCGCTTGTAGCTGATGAAGGTCTCCAGCAGTTCCTCGGTGAACACGTCGCCCTTCAGCAGAAACTCGTGATCGGCCGCCAGGCAATCCAGCGCCTCGTCCAGCGAGCCCGGCATCGACGGCACGCTCTTCATCTCTTCCGGCGACAGATCGTAGATGTCCTTGTCCAGCGGCTCGCCCGGGTCCACCTTGTTCAGGATTCCGTCCAGCCCCGCCATCAGGTTCGACGCGAACGCCAGGTACGGATTGCAGCTCGTGTCCGGCGGCCGGAACTCGACGCGCTTGGACTTCGGACTCGACGAATACATCGGGATCCGGCACGCCGCCGAGCGGTTGCGCCGCGAGTACGCCAGGTTCACCGGCGCTTCATAGCCCGGCACCAGCCGCTTGTAGCTGTTGGTCGTCGGCGCGATGATCGCCGACAGCGCGCGCGCATGCTTCAGCAGCCCGCCGATGTACCACAGCCCCACCTGGCTGAAGCCCGCATACCCGTCGCCCGCGAAGATCGGCTGCCCGTCCTTCCACAGCGACTGATGCGTGTGCATGCCGCTGCCGTTGTCGGCAAACAGCGGCTTGGGCATGAACGTCACCGTCTTGCCGTACTGGTTGGCCACGTTGCGCACCACGTACTTGTACAGCATCATGCCGTCGGCCGACTTCACCAGCGTGTTGAACTTCTGGTCGATCTCCGCTTGCCCGCCGGTCGCGACTTCGTGGTGGTGGCACTCGATCACCAGCCCCACCTGCTCCATCACGTCCACCATCTCCGCCCGCAGGTCCTGGTAATGGTCCGTCGGCGGCAGCGGGAAGTAGCCTTCCTTGTACCGCGGCCGGTAGCCCAGGTTGTTCTCCGCGCGGCCCGAGTTCCAGCGCCCTTCCTCGGCGTCCACGTAGTAAAAGCTGGAGTGCTGCGTCGTGTCGAAGTGTACGTTGTCGAAAATGAAGAACTCGGCTTCCGCGCCGAAGTACGCCGTGTCGGCGATGCCGCTGTTCTTCAGATACGCTTCCGCCTTCCGCGCGATGTAGCGCGGATCGCGGTCGTAGCTCTGGCGCGTGATCGGATCCACCACGTTGGCCACCATGCACAGCGTCGTGATCTCGAAAAATGGATCGATGTACGCCGTTGTCGCATCCGGCACCAGCAGCATGTCGCTCTCGTTGATGGCGGCCCACCCGCGGATCGAAGAACCGTCGAAGCCGAAGCCCTCCTCGAAGGCCTCCTCGTCCAGTTGGGAGATCGGGTAGGAAACGTGTTGAGAGAGGCCCGGCAGGTCGGTGAATCGCAGGTCGACTTGCTTGGCTCCCTTTTCCTTGGCGTAAGCGAGTACTTCTTTCGGGGTCATTATTATCTCCATCCGTTTGCGGTATTCGACCACAATGAAACCCCTACGTTAACAAAGCCCTCTCGGCGAGTCCACTCACCGGCGCACGAACGACAATCGGAACTTTGGATCGCGCCGATCCAAAAATCCGATGGCGCGCTCTCGCCCGCCTCAGGCCTCTTGGAACTATTGGAAAACGCAGGACTTCACCGCGCCACTGCCGCATCCCCGCAGAGCCTCTCGGCCAGCGCCTCGTAGCGCCGCCGGACCTCCGCCGAGAGACGCGGGTTGGAGGGCTCGGCGAACCGCGCCATCAGTTCCGCCGCATCGTCCGGATCGAGCGCGCGGATCGCCATCTGGAACAGGATGTTGTCTTCTTTGTAAATGTGCTGCCGCAGCAGCGTGATGTATTCCAGCGCCGCCGCCCGCACCATCGCCCGCGCCTCGCCCGTGCCGTCCCGCGCGGCGTCGAGATGCGCGCTCACCCTCGCCAGGCATTCGCGCCCCTGCGCGTGCTCTTTCAGCATGCAGCCGATGGGCCCGTATTCGCGCGGGATTCCGCGCTGCTCCAGCCGCGGAAACAGCAGCTCCTCCTCCTTGGCGTGGTGGCAGCCATCCGCGAAGTTGCGGAAGAAATCCAGCGCCTGGGTCAGAAAATCATACGGAAACGGCGGCTGGTCCAGCTCCCCAATGCGCTGCTCCAGCGCCGTGAGGACGCGTTCAATCACGCGGTGTTCCGCCATGAGTACATCGACGGGATGGGTGGTGGTGGTCATGCGATTGCCTCCATTCTCAGCATGTCCCGGCGCACCCGCCGTGTCCGTGACCGCGGTCACGCGCGGCCGGAATTCGAGACAATGACGGTCGATGGCATTGTCGGGAGAACAACTCGCCGCCGCGCGGCGCACCGGCCAGGACGCCTGCTGCGTGGCCGGACCGGGCTCCGGCAAAACGCGCGTGCTGGTCGAGCGTTTCGCCTGGCTCACCCGCGAGCGCGCCCGGCCTGAGGCCATCCTGGCCATCACCTTCACCGAAAAGGCCGCCCAGGAGATCAAAACCCGGCTGGTCCGCCATTTCGCCGATCGGCCGGAGCTGCGCCGTCAGATCGAGCGCGCTCTCGTCTCCACCATCCACGGCTTCTGCCACGGCATTCTGCGTGAGTTCGCCACGCGCGCCGGTATCGACCCCGACTTTCTCGTGATCGACGATTACGAAGCGCCGCTGGAGCACACGCGCGCCATCGACGAGGCGCTCAACCGCTTCAGCCAGGAGCGCACCGCCGACTTTCACCGCCTCGCCGAGGCCTGGGCGGCGGACGATCTCGCCTCGGAGATTCTGGCCCTCTCGGAGCGCTTGCGCCTCGCCGGCGGCGCCCGCCTCGCGCTGCAGCATTTGCCTGAGTACGACTCTGCGAAGCTCCTGCGGCTCATCGAATCGTCGCTGCGCTCGGCTGTGGAGGAATCGAGCGCGCGTACTGCCACGCAGACCGCCAGCCGCGACGCCGTTCTCGAATGGCTGTCCGATGCGGCCGGCGATCCGCTCGACCGGCTCGAGCGCCTGCGCCAGATCAGGCTGCCCTCCGGCAAGGGTGTCGAGGCCCTGAACGCCGCTCTGAAGGAAGCCCGGGAGTCTGCCAAAATCGTCGCCGCCGAGGTGATCGGCGAACGCAACCTCCCCTGCCTCGCCATTCTGCGCGACATCCTGCTGCTCTGTGAGGCCCAGTTCGCCGCGCGCAAGCGCCTCCAGGGCGCGCTCGATTTCGGCGACCTCGAGGAGCAGACCCTCCGCTTATTCCAAGCCAATGAGACCATCCGCCGCACCGTCAGCGAGCGCTTCGACGCCATCCTGATGGACGAGCTCCAGGACACCAATCCGATCCAATGGCGCATCGTCAACGCCATCCGCCGCGAGGGCCGCTTCTTCGCCGTCGGCGACATCAACCAGTCGATCTTCGGCTTTCGCGGCGCCGAACCGCGGCAATTCAAGGCCTATCAGGACGAAGTGCAGCAGCGCGGCTGGAAGATCGACCGGCTGGAGGACAACTACCGCAGCCGCCCGGAGATCTTGAAAGCGATCGAGGCGATTTGCGTCGACACCCATCTCGACGGCATCGCGCCGCATCGACTCCAGGCCGCAGGCGGCTTCGCCCCCGCCGCCGGACCGTTCGTCGAGCTCATCCGTGTGGCCGGCGGCGCGTCGGAGGCGCCCTGGGTCGCGCGCCGCATCCACGAGCTGATGCGCGAGCTGCGCGTCGGCCCGGACCAGCACCCGCTGCGCTTCGGCGACATCGCCATCCTGGCCCGCACCGCCGCGCTTTTCCACGACTACGAATCGGCGTTCCGCGCGGCCGCCATTCCGTGCCGCGTGCTGCGCGGCCGCAACTTCTTCGACGAGCCGGAAATCGTCGATCTCTTGAACCTCCTGCGCGTGCTGGTCAATCCGCTCGACCAGCCGGCCATGCTCGGGCTGCTGCGCTCGCCCATCGAAAACATCAGCGACGAGGAACTCTTCGCGCGCCGCGACGCCGGCCTCCCGCTCGCGCCCGACGCCGTGGCCGCGCGCCTGGCCTCGTTGCGCGCGCTGCGCGAGGAAGTCCCCGCCGACCGCCTGTTACAGCGCTACCTCGATGAGACCGGCCACTGGAGCCGTCTTTCGCCCGCCCAGCACGCCAACGTCTGGAAGCTCTTCCGCCTGCTGCGCGAGTTGGAGTCCGGCCGGCCCGGCCCTCTCGCCGCACATGTCGCGCACCTCCAGGGCCGGCGCACCGCCACCCAGGAACCCAACGCCCCCCTGCCCGGCGCCCTCGATGCCGTCCAGATCCTGAGCGTCCATAAGGCCAAGGGCCTCGAGTTTTCCGTCGTCTTCCTGGTCGCCATGCACAAGGGCTCCGGCGCAGCGCAAATGCAGGGCCGGCTGGCGCTCTCCATGCCTTCGGGCTCGGCCACGGGGCGCGGCCTGGGCGCGGTGTGGCGGCGCGAGGGCCAGGACGCGGCGCTCCCCGACGCCGCCATGCTGGCCGCCGACGAAGAACGCAAGCAGCGCGAGCGCCAGGAAGAAGATCGCCTGCTGTACGTCGCCCTGACCCGCGCCCAGGAGCGGCTGGTGCTCGTCTGGACCGCGACCAAGCGCCCGGATCAACGCTGGATCGGGCCGGTGGAGCAGGCGCTCCGCCCCACCTGGACCGCCCTCCCGGGCCAGCCGTCAATCGAAAACGGCGTGCGCGTGTGGTCTGTCGGCGGCGCGCCGCCGGAGCTGCTCTCAGACGCTCTGCCGCCGGCGGGCGCGGACACTGCCTCCGCGCAGGCGCCCGTGCTGGCCGTCGAGCCTCACGAGATCGCCCCGCCCGAATCCCCTTCCGTCAGCGCCACCGCCCTGGCGCGCTTCTCCGCCTGTCCCTGGCGCTACTTCCTGCGCGACATTTTGCGCTGGCCCGAAACGCCCGGCGATCGCCCGCCGGTGGAAGACGACTCGGACCGGGAATCGCTCGACGACGGATTGCCCATCACCGATTCGGACACCACCCCCGCCTCCGGCCCCGCCTTCGGCGAAATCGTCCATCGCCTTCTGGCCGGCCTCGCCTCGCCTTCTCCTCCGCCCGAAGCGCTCGCACTCGTCCGCCGGTTTCAAACCTCCGCCACCGGCCGCCGCGCTGCCCGCGCCGCCCGCGCCGGGCGCGAGACGCCGCTGTTGTTCGAATTCGAAGGCCTGCTGATCAGCGCCAAAATCGACCTGTGGTTCGAGGACCAAGGCGAGCTGGTGCTGGTGGATTATAAGACCGACAGCCACATCGGCGACGAGCGTCTCTCCGAGTACGCCACGCAGTTGGGCCTCTATTCCATCGCCCTCGCGCGCGCCTTGGGTCGCAACGTCGACCGCGCCCTGCTGGCCGATCTGCGCGCCGGCTCCGAGATCGACCTCACTCTGCGCCACTCCGACGCTGGCCGCCGCGCTCGCTTGGTCGATGAGTTCCGCGCCGCCCAGCGCCAGGGGCGTTACCCCATGCGCCCGGGGCGGGCCTGTGAATGGTGCGCCTATGCCGGCGGCGCCTGCCCGGCCGGTCTGCCCGCAAAAGGCTCCTCCGGCGGCTAAGCCTCGTGCTCGTGCTTCTGCGAGCAGTGCTTCTCGACCAACTGGATCAGCTTGGCGTGGATCTCGTCCGACAGCGGCTCCGGCTCCATGCCCTTGTACACCTGAATCGTCTTCTTGGTCGTGTCGCAGATCACCCAGCAATTGGGGCATTGCGTGATGTGGCGCTCCAGTTCCTGGCGCACTGCGGGATCGACACTTTCGTCCAGGTAATCGCTCAGCTCGCGCAGAAAGTCCTTACACGTAACCAAAAATCTGATCCCCTTTCCGCCTGAAGATCCTGGTCAGCTTCTCCCGTAACTGCAGCCGCGCTCGCAGCAGCCGGCTCTTCACCGCTGCCACCGTTAATCCCAACGCCTCGGCCGTCTCCTCCGTCGACAGTTCCTCAACATCCCGCAGGAGGAAAACCGTTCGGAAAATCGGCTTCAACCCGGCTATCGCCTGGTCGAGAATCCCGCGCAGCTCCCCTTGCGAGTAACGCAATTCCGGGTTGTCGTCCCACACGGCAATCTCTCGGACGATCGGCTCTTCATCCGTTTCGATGTTCTCATCCAGCGAAACGGTGCGATCACTTTTGCGCTTTCTGAGGCGCATTAAGCTTTCATTAACGGCGATCCGCACCAACCACGTATAGAATTTCGACTGCCCCTGGAACGAATCCAGGTGTGTAAACGCCTTCAGAAAGCTGTCCTGGAGGATGTCCTCGGCGTCCTCGTCGTTCTGCGTGATGTTGCGCGCCATCCGGTAAATTTTGCGCTCGTACCGGTTGACCAGCTCGTTGAAAGCCGTCGGATCCCCCTGGCGCGCCCGTTCCACGAGCGACGCCTCGGTCGCCGGCTGTACGCTCTCCGGCCCGGGCTCCGATTCCTGCGACGGCATGACTAGATGACTCCGACGATCAGCATAGCAGCCAACGCCGCACGGTCGCCGCCTGAATCGCGCGTGATACGCTGAAATTCACAGCCCCAAATCATGAGCAGCTCGTATTTCATTACATTGCCGGACCATAGCCGCAAGGAGGTCCCGGCTGGCGCTTCCCCGCTCGAAGTCGCCCGCTCCATCGGGTCGCGCCTGGCCGACGACGCCGTCGTGGCCCGCGTCGACGATAAGCTGTGGGACCTCGCCCGGCCCTTCGAGGGCGACGCCACGCTCGAAATCCTGACCTCGAGAAGTGGCGAAGAAGCATTGAAAGTCTATCGTCATTCCACCGCCCACCTGCTCGCCGCCGCCGTCCTCGAACTCTATCCCGGGACCAAATTGGGCGTCGGGCCGGCCATCGAAAACGGCTTCTACTACGACTTCGAGCGTGAGACCCCCTTCACCACCGAGGACCTGGAACGCATCGAAAAGAAGATGCAGGAGATCCGCGACCGCGATCTGCCCTACGGCCGCGTCATCGTTCCCAAGGAGGAAGGCCTCCGCCGCTACCACGAGCTGGGCGAGGAGATGAAGTGCGAGATGATCGCCGAGAAGGCCGGCGAAACCTTCACCGAGTACACCCTCGGCCCGCACTTCAGCGACTTCTGCCTCGGCCCCCACGTGCCTTCCAGCAAGCGGCTGAAGGCCTTCAAGCTGCTCTCCGTCTCGGGCGCCTACTTCAAGGGCGATCAGAGCCGCCAGCAGTTGCAGCGCATCTACGGCACCTCGTTCTTCAATCAGAAGGACCTCGACGCCTACCTCGTCCGGATCGAGGAGGCCAAGCGCCGCGACCACCGCGTGCTGGGCAAGCAGCTCGACCTGCTCAGCATCCAGGAGCTCGCCGGCCCGGGGCTCATCTTCTTCCATCCCAAGGGCGCGCTGGTCCGCAAGCTCCTCGAGGACTGGATGCGCGAACAGTACCTCGCCCGCGGCTACTCGCTCGTCTCCACCCCCCACATCGCCCGCGAGAGCCTGTGGCAGATCTCCGGCCACCTCGACAATTAGAAGGAATCGAGGTTCTCCGCCATGGAGCTGGACGACGGTTTCTACCGCCCCAAGCCCATGAACTGCCCCATGCACATCCTGATCTATAAGGATCGCGGACGCAGTTATCGCGACCTGCCCGTGCGCCTCGGCGAGCTCGGCACGGTCTACCGCTACGAGCGCTCGGGCGTGCTTCACGGCCTGTTCCGCGTCCGCGGCTTCACCCAGGACGACGCCCACATCTTCTGCACCCGCGACCAGGTCGAGGACGAGATCGCCGCCTGCCTCGAGTTCGCCGTCGACACCTTGAAGACCTACGGCTTCGACCGCTATAGCGCCGAGCTCTCCACCTGGGACGGCGGCAAGGGGGGCAAGTACCTCGGGACCGCGGATCAGTGGACTCTGGCCGAACAGGCCCTCCACAAGGCCGTCCAGCGCGTCGGCCTCGAAGTCAAGGTCGTGCCCGACGAGGCCGCCTTCTATGGACCCAAGATCGACGTCAAGCTGCTCGACTGCCTCGACCGCTCGTGGCAGCTTTCCACCGTGCAATTCGATTTCAACCTGCCCCAGCGCTTCGACCTCGAATACGTCGGCGCGGACAACGAAAAGCACCAGCCCGTCATGGTCCACCGCGCCCTCTACGGCTCGGTCGAGCGCTTCTTCGGCATTCTGCTGGAGCATTACGCCGGCGCCTTCCCCGTCTGGCTCGCCCCCGTGCAGGCCGTCGTCCTGCCCATCGCCGACCGCCACGTCGGCTACGCCCGCACGGTGCTCCAGCGCCTGCTCGCCGAGGG
>Ga0074045_10004800_pt1 | contig 11891 bp, 16 predicted proteins | sample BogForMeECP23OM2_FD_94442 | JGI IMG/M metagenome (GOLD analysis project Ga0074045, IMG submission 94442) | Bog forest soil microbial communities from Calvert Island, British Columbia, Canada - Bog Forest MetaG ECP23OM2 | ecosystem: Environmental > Terrestrial > Soil > Wetlands ...
GCGAAGATGACGCAGCGATGCAGGTTCTGGAATTGCGGGGCCGAGGTCCACTCGAAGCCGACGAACGTCGTGAACTTGCCGGGCTTGTAGTACTCGTCAGAGATGGCTGCGTATTTCTCCCATGACGAGCGCAGCAGTTTGGGATCGTTAAACTCCGGCAAAGGCTTATTGACGATCGTGGAACCAATGAGCTTGCGGAAGGCGCTGGCCGAAACCGTTGGGTCGGGATTGGTCATCACGGTGTACCACTCGGTCTTGGCGAAAGGACCGTTGGGGTCGATGGTGTCGCGCACGGCTCCCAGATACTCAGCGTGGTCGGTTACCGCCAGGAAGTCGAGCGGCGCGATGCGTTTTTGCGGCTTTCCCATGTACTCCACCGTCTCGCCCATCGCGTACTTGTATGAGTCCTCGGGTGTGGTCCTGGTTCCGAACGCAAATGCATCCATGGAATAGCCGGTATGCAGATGCAAGTCGCCGAAGTAGGCGTTCTTGAGTGGATTACGCGGCGGTCGGGCCTCAGGGGAGGAGACGGGCTGCGCAGCATATTTCTGCTGGGCAGCAGGCGGCGCTTGAGATTGCTTCGGTGAACAGCCCAAGAATGAAAAGATCAGCAGCGCCGAAGTCAGTAATAGAAAAGCAGCTTTCGTCCTGGACACGTTCCTATCCCCCTTACACAAGCGCAATCGTTGCTTCCCCGCTCTGCGGAATCGGGGGACGTATCTGGTGCCCTGATTTATGGGCTCCTGAGATGGCAAGAGTATACACGCTGGGAGACGGTCGAGAAGGTAACAGGCAACAAAAGTCAACGGGGCCTCAGACGATGCATTATCAAACCGGAGAATAACGGTATCAGCTGGTTCGTAGAACGCCGATCCGGCGAACAATTCCTGCGGAGCTTGTCCTTCGATTTGAAACAGCGCGGTCCTCTCAGCAACGTATCCAGCCACCGGGCAGAGATGTTTATGTCTTCCGGTTCTTTTGACTCGGCTGAAGGGTAATCCGCCGCACATCGACCGAGGTAACAGATCTCTTCTCGAGGAGAGCGTTCACAAGCGGTTCTCGCAGAATTGCGCCTTGTTCCATGGTTCCACCTTCCATGCTGATTACCTTGCGTTTGCTGTGAGATGCAACTGGAAAGTCGCACTCCCAATCGCATCTTCGCTCACTCCGCACTGCGGGGTCTTGGCATGGTCAAAATGGTTTCGCAGCGTTGGCGACTGGCTCCACTTTCAGCAAAATAATGCTCTGCGGCATCCTTTTCGGAAGGCATTCCCACCTTCCAAGTGTAGAGGATTAACCTCATGTCCGGAAGAAAAAGCCGGTGGCTGCTGTTCTACGCCTCCGGACCCAAGGAGTTAGCGCTTGACCTGCTGGCGGCGGCTGAAGCAGGGAGACCACGGCGTGTTTATGAAATGCGCTCTTGGATGCTGAAGTAGTAGTAGCGGACCTTCTTGGCCTTAATTGTGGCCAAATCGATTCGCGATATGAACCAACGCAATCGTGGGCGCGTCTCAAGCAGAAGGGGTCGCCCGCCCATTTGTCAGAATTTCGATACATAAGGATCACATGCTTTTCACTTTCGAAAAATTCGCAGCAGTTCAACACGGTTTCGCAGCTACTCCATCAGCACTCGTCACTTTCCCCCTGTAGCGCCCATGACACATCGTGTGTTCCTGCGTATAAACACTTTGTCCATCGTTGCAGAAACGCCACGACCCAATGAGCGCAGGCCAGGAAGTCGAGGTCCAATGGTGGCGACAGGAGCGTGATATGATATGAAAAGCAATTCTTGCAAACTAGCGGCGCTGGCATTATTCGCCGTGGCACTCACTGGCGCAGCCTCGGCACAAGTCAATGAGCACCTGGTGCGCGCTAACATTCCGATCGACTTCTACGCGGGAAGCCAGCTGATGCCCGCGGGAGAATACACAATCTCGGTCAATATGGCCGACGACGTCATCACCATCGACCAGGAAGCGACCGGGACCAGATCTTTCCTTCTGGGCTTAGCAGATGACGGCTCACGCGATGAGCGCACCGTGCTGACCTTTAAGTTGGTTGCAGGCGATGTGTATGCATTGCGCGAGTTGCAGGGTCCCGACGTGGGCCTGAGCTTCAACGCAAAGGCGCCGCAGGCTAGCATGAGCGCTCAGAACCAGAGCAACAAGACGGTAACCGTCATCTCCGAGGCCAAGTAGTGTAACAGTTTCGAAAGTTGGCAATTAGACCGGGCCGGGGAGCAATCTCCGGCTTGGCGTTTTGAGAGTGGTGAGAAAAACATCGGCAAACGGCGGCCTAAAGCGGATGATGGCTATGCACTAGCCAAACGGAACGTCTCTGGTGGAGGTCCGCTCTGTGTCTGGGAACACTGGGTTTGAAGTACATCGAGGCGGTTCGCTTCGGGATCGCAAAGCCTATTCCGGACGCTTTAACCCGTCGATCCTCTTGCGGCCCGGCTTTGATCCCCTACGCTCCGACTCGCGCTTCCAAGACCTTGTGCGTCGCGTTGGGCTTCCGCAGTAAATCTGCGGGGCCACAAATCCTTCCAAGTAAGACAGGCAGCCTGCAAGCCAAGTCCCTGCGACTTGCCGCAGAAGGACGAGTGGCGCAGAAACAGCAATGCGCGAGCCGTCGCGGTTGGTTTGGATCATCCCACCCACCACTTTACGACTAGGCTGTCCAACTCATCCGCCGCGCTCCCCCGCAAAGTAGTACCGCGCGGTCGATTACTCTTTGGTAAGAAGGATAGCTTTATGGGGGCAACGCTCACCCCTATCCATAAATTGACATCGAGTTTGACTCTTCTTCCGTGCCGTTCCAAGGCTTTCTAATTCCACTTCATATAAGCTCGCGCTTAATCAACACAGGAACCCGCGCCTGGAATGGTCAACAAGTTTTGACAACATCGTGACCTAGCTATCACAACACTCTAGATCGCCCTCGGTAGACTACAGAAAGCTTGAAGCAGCAGCTATCACAATACTCAGCGTTGCTGGAAGCAATTTCACGATTCCTAAGAAGAAGAAGAAGAAAGGAAACTCCAATGAAGAAAGTAAACTTGCTGGCATGCCTTTTGGTCCTAGCGCTTGGCGCCAGCGCGCAAAACCATCGCGCCGTGAGTCCTAACGCGATTCGTCCGAATGCAATTGGTCCGAATGCAACTGGTCCGCATGCAATTGGTCCGAACGCTGCGGCCGCCCAGTCGACGAAAAAGGTAGCCCCGAACGCTGTGGCCCCGAACGCTGTAGGCCCGAACGCTGTAGGCCCGAACGCCGTCGGTTCGAACGCCGTCGGCCCGAACGCTGTAGGCCCTACTGCGACGAAATAACTTCGCTGTCGTTTGCGTCCTCAAGGAGCGAACAACAGCGACCTCCAACTAAACTGACGGCGCGGGTTTTCCCTGCGCCGCCTATTTTGACCGAATAAAAACTGTTCCAGCTCAGCTATCGCTGACGCAGTTCAAGAGTTGACAAGGAGAAATCATGAAGCAGTCATGTTTGACGGTTGTACTTACTCTGACTTGCCTGCTTGGGTGGGGCGGAAGTGCCCGCGCCCAAGACGCAGACACAGTCGTTACGAATATCCCGTTCGAGTTTGTAGCCGGCGGTAAAGCGCTTCCCGCAGGCACATACAGCGTAAGCCGTGTCTCTTCTGAGACACCTTCAGCCCTAGTTATCCGCGGCTACGACACCGGCGCGTTTCTGCTCCCGATTGTTTTCGATGGAGCTCCTGCTGAGCATGCAAGGCTTAGCTTCGAGCATGTAGGGGACAGATACTTTCTCAGCAAGGTTGCGACAGCGGCGGGTGTCTATACCATCGGGACACCAGGAGCAATGACAAAGCTAACCCAGAGTAAAGATCACGGCAACGTGTCTGCCGCTGGCACTAACTAAACTAGGCAAAGGTCTCGTCCTTGATATCCCTCAGGACTCGGCAGCAAAGAGTACTCGTAGAGGGTGTTTAGAAGCTATGCTCCTGGTATCTCGCCACAAAGTAGGTCGCCATGAACGCCTTCTACGAACATCACCAGGTGGTTTGAAAGGAACGTTGTGAAGGCTTTCTCGGTATTTTTTCTGATCCCAGTTGTGGGCGCGCTTCTTGCGGTGGCGGCAGATCAGCCTCAGACACCGACCGCGGGAACCCAAGCCCCTGCCCTCAGTCTTCCCAACCAGGAAGGGGCGCAGGTGTCACTTGATCAGTTCAAGGGCAAGTGGGTTGTGCTTTACTTCTATCCCAAGGACTTCAGCTCGGGTTGCACCATCGAAGCTCACAATGTTCAACCCGACATTGATAAATAGACAAAGAAGAATGCCGTGATCCTAGGTGTCAGTGTGGACGACGTGGATTCTCATAAGAGCTTCTGCACCAAAGAAAACTTGAACTTCAAGCTGCTGGCTGATTTCAGCCATGCGGTGGTGCAAGAATACGGCTCGGTCATGGAATTTAACGGGATGACCCTTTGCCGCGCGCAACATTTTCTTGATTGACCCCACGGGCGTAATCAGAAAGGTCTACCTCAAGGTCAATCCACGGAGTCAGAGTGAGGAAGTGCCGGCGGATCTGCAAGACTTGCAGTCCGCTAAGTGAGGCTTGCACGGTCCACGTTGGGGCCCGTCGCGACGCTTTATCAAGAGATGTTGTGAAGCAAACACATGGAATCAAGTAAACGACCTTGGCTGACTGTGCCTAACGAAAATGCTGTGTGGCTCACGGCGACTGTTGTTTGCCAGTAAACAGATAGCCTCGAGGGTTCCCGAGGATCTGCCTTAGCTTCGGCGGGAGGATTGAATTGCAACCGAGCGCACGCCCGCCTCAGCGCAGTTGGGTGGCAGATTTCAAAAGGTAGCGCGGACTGCCATGTTGTCGCAGACGAAGACGCGGTATCCGACTGTGAGGCAAGCCGCATTCGACTTGTCGTTCGCGTCCCAGATGCCGAGGGAGTAGCGAGCGCTGTCGGTGACGAGCCCCGGTTCGGAAGGACCTAGTGGACAAAATCTGGACAAGAATGGCGTAATATCTTGCAACCCGCGCTCATGGTGCACGCGTAGAATCAGCAACTTACGGATACTAGAATGGCGTGGATATTCCGATCCCGACCAGTCCACCATTTAACTTCCCTGTAAGATCAGCATTTATCGGAATGAGTGAGGGATGAACGGTAGAGCGCAGCCTTTTCAAGACTGTATTCAACCGCAGTTAACACAGCGCAGGGAGGTAGCGTACGCCTTGCCAGAAGCGTGGTTTCATAGCCGGCGGAAAATACTGATGAAAACCCAGTGAAGCAGAAGGCACAAGTGCTTATCAGTTAAACGAGAAGGCGCGGTTGGGTAGTGGTGCTTTAGCGTGGAGATAGGAAAAGTTGATGGATACGTATAAGGCCGATCACGCAGAGAATAACCAAGAACACCAGGGACGGCAGCAAGAATTGCCGAGCGTTGTTCTTCACAACCGCACGCGACTTGGTCGTATGCCATCCACCACCACCAAGTCCGAGCGCGACTGACGCATTGACTAATGCGAGGATGCCAGCAATTACCATCGCCCGTCCGCTCCCAAATAACACGAGCACCAGGAGCGAACCAATCGCACATGTAACCCATGGAAGAGCTGGTTTCACCGCGCGGGGCCTCCAGGTTACTCTTCGGTCGCGACGGGAAGTATATCACCGCTGCAATATCTGCCAATGCCAAAGGTGGTGTTGCCTTGGTGCTTAGCCAAGGCCAATCAGTTCCCCCAGTGTTCACACATGATCGGTGAGATCGGCTGCCATCGCCGGGGTGATCCGTAACTAGCAAATTGCTCGTCTCCACGCTATGATCCCACTACCCGTTGAATACAACGATGGGGAGTTCGCCCACGTCAACCATTGAACGCGCACGGAATTGCCGACAAAGATCGGCGCCCGTTTCTTATGTTCGATGCTTCGCGTTTTCCTTTTCCTCATGTGGGACGAGAACAGCCGACGCCTCCGACGGCAGTGTCGGCACCAGCCAGCGAAACAGTGCGGTGGCAGCAAAAGCACCAAGGAGCTGAGCGGCGATAAAGCCAGGCACATCGGCCGGCCGAATTCCTGCAAAGGTGTTGCTCGCAGAACGAGCCAGCGTTACAGCCGGATTTGCAAACGAGGTGGATGCCGTGAACCAGTAGGCGGCGGTGATGTAGGCACCCACTGCGAAAGGAACCAATGAGTTCCGAGTTCGCACACAACCCCAAATGACCGAGAGCAGTCCGAACGTCGCACCGAACTCGCTGAAGAGTTGAGCACTACCGCTACGGGCATGCTGTGACGCAGAAAACAGCGGTTCCCCGAACATTAAGTGAGCGCCGGCAACGCCAACAAATGCTCCTGCGATCTGAGCAACCAGGTAAGCGGGTACTTCAGCCCACGGAAGCCCCCGCTGTGAGGCGTCAGCGAGCGTCACTGCCGGGTTGAAGTGTGCGCCTGATATCGAACCAAACGTAAGAATGAGTGCCACAAGCGCTGCGCCGGTAGCAATAGTGTTCGCAAGCAGAGCTATAGCGACGTTGCCCGAAGCAAGTCGCTCGCCCATGATTCCTGAACCCACAACTGCGGCAAGCAGCAACGCCGTGCCGAGAAACTCTGCCACAATCCGTCGCTGGAGAGTCGCGCTCATTCATGACCGATGCGGTCGATCTCTTTCTGAATAGCGAGCCTGTCGAGACTCGACAGTGGCAGACACATAAAGAGGGTGATTCGGCGGTCGAGCATCATGAATGCGTCACGAAAAGCGCGAGACACCTCATCGGGAGTACCTTTGACAGCGGCCGGGTCGGGAATGCCCCAGTGAGCGGTCAACGGCTGCCCTGGCCAAACGGGACAGACCTCCTTGGCAGCGTTGTCGCAAACCGTGAACACGAAGTTCAGGGGCGGCGCACCCTCCTGTGTGAACTCTTCCCAACTCTTACTGCGAAGTCCTTGGGTGGGCAGGCGAGCCGCTTCGAGCTGCTTCAACGCCTCGGGGTGTACAAATCCGGCCGGATGGCTACCCGCGCTATAACCAATGAAATTTGGGAGGCCTTTACGCTTCAGAATGGCCTCGGCCATGATTGAGCGGGCAGAATTGCCCGTACATAAGAACAGTACGTTGTAGCGTCCTTGCATTGGTGCACCTCGCGAACTGCAACGAGATCAAACCTTGGCTTTCTCGCGCGAAGATCGACCGGTTTTGGGCCTGCCAAGAGCGGAAAAAGCTTTCCATTCACTGACCGTGCAAGAACCTGCCGCAATGGCATCTCGGAGACGTTCTGTGTCCCGCTGCAACTGCTCTTCGTCCCCGAAGACCTGGCGGAGAAAATCAAACAGCAAGCGTTTGGCCGCCGCTTCTCGGGGATCGGCGAGACGGTAATAGATGCGGTAGCCGTCGCGACGATCGAGGACCATTCCGGAGTACTTCAGATACGCCAGATGGCGAGAAATGTTCGGCTGCGAATTCTCCAGAACGTACTGGATGTCGCACACGCAAAGCTCACCATGCAGCAGCAGGTTAATGATCCGCAGTCGATTGTTGTCGCCTAGGGCTTTGAAGTACTGTTCCAACGCTTTCATCGATTGAACCTCTTATCTTTAGATCCTTACCGGGTCGCGCCCGCTCCGGCCAATTGCTGCAGACGCTCCGCTCCGACTGGCGCGTCCGGCTGCCAAGGAAGCAAGAACACTCTTTTGGAGAGTTTCTTTACTTCGTTGATATAGCGCATTTCAAATCCTGCCCGCGTCGACAGAATCGGATCACTGGTGTTTGTCGCGGCAAAGCTCTGATTAATGATCCATCCATGTGGCGTAATGCCAGCCCGAGTAAGATCGGTTTGCAGCCTTGCAGCCTCGTGAACTGGAGTCGCTTCGGGCAAAACTACGATCAGGATCTTGGTAAAGTCAGGATCGCGAAGTTGGGGTAAAAGTCGGCGAACGCTGTCAGGAATGTAGGTTAAGTTCCGTTCGACATCGCGGTGATACGCGTTGGCGGCATCCAGTAGCAAAAGCGTGTGCCCGGTTGGAGCGGTATCGATCACCACGAACCCGCGATTCCCCCGATCCACCATCTCGGCGAAAGCGCGGAAGACAGCAATCTCTTCGGTACAAGGGGACCGCAGGTCTTCTTCCAGCAACGCTCGCCCCTTCCCATCTAAGCCCTCGCCCGATTCACGTAAGACCTCCTCGGTGTAAGCGCGAGTCTCAGCTGCGGCGTCGATCCGGCTCACCGTCAGACCGAGCGTGCCTCCTTCAACGGCCATGGTGAGATGAGCCGCGGGATCCGTGGTGGTCAAATGGACCGGATGGCCCAGCCGTGCCAGTTCAACTGCAATTGCGGCTGCAACCGTTGTCTTCCCAACCCCTCCTTTTCCCATGGTCATGATGACGCCTTTGTCTGGGGTGGCGATTTCAGTAATTAACTCCACGAAAGAGGCAACGGATTTAACGGTTTCATGGGCAGGACCAGAGGGGGAGGGGCCATTGGAGCTTGTTTCCAGTAACTCTCGCAGAGCATCTGCCCCAATCAAAGCTGTCGACACAAGTGGGATTTCCAATCGCGGCAGTTGGCGAATTCCAAGCGGCATTGCCGCCAGGGCCGCATAGCCACGGCTCTCGAGAGCGTCGGCAACAACGTCATTCTTCCCCCCGGCGCGAAAGCAACCATTTACGATCAGGCGCTGATTGCAAACGCCAAGAGTCTCGAGTTCCTGACGCATGCGATCGGCCTCCACTAGCGCAGAGCTCTCAGGCCTGCTCACCAGATAAACGGTGGTTCTCCCGCTGTCGCACAGAGCGCACACCGTGTTGTCGTACAGTTCATGTTGCGCTTGCAGTCCAGCCAAAGGACCTAGACAGGAAGTCCCACCGACATTTGTCTCGATGAATCCTGACCAGGCGGCGGGAAGTTGCAGCAGCCGAAGCGTGTGTCCGGTTGGTGCGGTGTCGAAGATCACATGATCGAATTGGGTGGTGGCGTGATCGTCGCCTAACAGCTTTGCGAACTCATTGAAGGCTGCAATCTCTACGGTACACGCGCCCGACAACTGCTCCTCGATGCTTTTCACGGCGGGTTCGGGCAGAATACCGCGGTAGGGACCGACCACACGTTCGCGGTATTCCTCCGCGGCTTCTTCGGGATCGACATTCATGGCGAAGAGACCTGGGATGCTCTCGACCGGAGTTGGATGTAGGCCAAGACTTGTTGTGAGCACTTCGTCGAGATTAGAGGCCGGATCGGTGCTCACCAGAAGAACGCGTTTCCCCGTATCAGCTAGCGAGACGGCGACGGCACACGCAATGCAGGTCTTGCCGACTCCGCCTTTGCCCGTGAAGAGCAGATTTCGGGTCACCTCGCCTGGAAGCTTCATTCCTTTACTCCCAAGCTGCCATGACCAATGTCGACGAGATCGCCCTTATGAGGTTTGAACACCGGCCCAGGTTCGTAGGCAACGCCAGTAAAGTTTGCGAGTTGTTCGCGGGTAGGGTAGTCGCTCTGCGCCACCACTGTCCCATCGACTAATATCATCGGCAAGCACTTCGTGCCCTGCGAGTTAAGTGCCTGCTTGACCGTGGAACTTGCGGCGAATGCGGCAAGGTCTTGCGCCAGGTTATAGCGCTCGACGTCAATACCTTTGCTCTTCAGCCACTCCAGATCGGCAGAGAAGCGGGGCAGAACAGGATCTACACTGGGCCCACATACACCCGTGGAACAACACATCGCTGGGTCATACACCTGAAGTTTCGACATTTATGAGTTCTCCTTACCGATTCTTCCTAGCATGCCGGAGTGCGGAAGTTTGCACACCGCTCCCGATTGCAGGCGCAGGCCAGTCAATTCTGCTGGCTGGGGACACCGTTTTAACCATATATTCACATACAAGCATACACATATGATACCATGCTCCCCGTGATGTGCTTCCTGGGATTTCTTGGATGGCGGGTGTGGTTTGCACGATCACCTTGTTGCTTCAAACTGACATGAGCGCGGTCTCGCTCATATCTGTCGTTGTCACCTATTTGCTGGCATCAGTAAGTCCACTCATGTTTGGCTCACACGAGGTCAACGACGGGGTTTGAGATGGAGCCGAAGGCGCCAGTAAACACTAGGATACCGGTCGGAACGCAGCCAATATCCTCGCAATCCAGAACCGCAATGCAAGACGACTGAGGCAACGGCATCATGAAATCGTTTATCACACTGGTGTTTGTCTGTATTTCCTCCCTTTTATTGGCGGCCGAGACTGTGCTGAGCGGGGCCGGTTCCACATTTGTCGAACCGATCATGGCGAAGTGGGTGGTTGAATATCAGAAGCAGCATCCCGACGTAAGAATCAACGATCTGCCTACCGGCAGCGGGGCAGGAATTGCTCAAGCCATGCGGGGCATGATCGACTTCGGTGCCACTGATGCACCGCTGTCCGATGACCAGTTGTCGAAATCAGCGACGAAGTTAAGTCATGTTCCAGTAATCATCGGGGCCGACGTTCCTGCCTACAATCTCAAGTCAGTGAATGTAGACCTGAGATTCACGCCCCAGATATTGGCCGAGATTTTTCTGGAGAAGATTACCAAGTGGAACGCCGCCGCCATTGCCGCTGTTAATTTTGGCGTGTCTCTCCCTGATGGGCGGATCGCCGTTGTGCACCGCTCGGATGGCAGCGGCAACGTTTGGACTGAATACCTTTCGAAGGCGAGTCCTGAATGGAAGCAAAAGGTCGGTCAGGGAACGAGCGTTAAGTGGCCGACTGGCATCGAGGGCAAGGGCAACGAGGGAGTCTCCGCTGCGATTCGGCAAACTGACGGGTCAATTGGGTATCTCGAACTTGCTTACGCCATCAGGGACAAGGTCGCAAACGGCAGCGTGCAGAATGTGACGGGTGAATTTGTCAAGGCAAGCGTGAAGAGCATCGCCGCGGCAGCTAGCTCGGTGAAAATGCTGCCGAACGATCTGCGAGCCTCTATCTCGAACTCTTCCGGAGCCGGGAGCTACCCCATAGCGAGCTTTTCTTGGGTCCTGGTGCCCACGAACCTGCACGGCACGGCAAAAGGTAAAGCGCTCGCTGACTTTCTGACGTGGATTGTCGGAGACGGGCAGAGATTTGCGGCAGATCTTTTTTACGCGCCTTTGCCAGAGCCCGTTGTCCAGCAAGCGCGACGAACTATAGACCAAAACAGGTAATCGGGTGCCGACGAAAATCTGGTGGACGTGTAAATGGCAAAGAACGCAATATGAAAGGACCCGAAGCGATCCCACTCCGGGTCTTTTGCTGGCGTGAGCTTGCAACTACTTCATTGCGATGACCACGACTTCGGATTGGTGGTCGAAGTTGCTCGCGGTTTGGAGTTCTTTCTCGAGCTTCGATTCCGGCCAGGCGATACCGGTACGGCTCTGTCCGTCCCAAAGGGTTGGGAGGCTCCCACGTGCATGGATGCAATCAGCAAGCGGGCTTCCTTGGTATCCAGGTTGCGCACGACTATGACATTGTCGCGCACTGCGCTGATCTCATACCCGCCGGCCGGCATGGAACCTTGATTCATGCTGAAAGCGAAGGGCACATTGGCGGTGGTGCGGCTTTGTGCCTGGGACATTGGTACGCTGATCATGAGAGCCGCCGCGAGCATCGTGAGGGCCGCGTAAACGTTGCGCTTCATAACGACTCCTTGGGGCTCCATGAGGAACCCAGATTGAATTTGCTCGCGGCTAAGCTCGGTTCGCCTTTCTGGCGTTTGAGAGCGTGCTGCAACTGATATAGGTAGTGCAAGACACGGCCACTTCGAAATCGATGAAGCGCGATTTTCCCTTTCCTGTATTTGCAATGGCATACGGCAGAGATGACCAGTCGAAAATCGATCGCCTCTTCATTCCCACCCCGATGGGTCTATCCGAATGGATATGGGCGAC
>Ga0074045_10004801_pt1 | contig 11889 bp, 12 predicted proteins | sample BogForMeECP23OM2_FD_94442 | JGI IMG/M metagenome (GOLD analysis project Ga0074045, IMG submission 94442) | Bog forest soil microbial communities from Calvert Island, British Columbia, Canada - Bog Forest MetaG ECP23OM2 | ecosystem: Environmental > Terrestrial > Soil > Wetlands ...
GCCGTGAGCGAGGCCCATCACCATTTTGGCGGTAGCCATGACGGCGCCGGTATTGCCCGCCGAAACAAAGCCCTGGGCCGTACCATCGCGGACCAGCCGGGCCGCTACGCGGATGGAACTGTCCTTCTTGGCACGCACAGCTTTACCGGCACTATCCTCCATGGTGATCACTTCACTTGCGTGCTGAACTTCGATGGGGAGAGCGCGCCAGTTACCGTGGCGGTCCAATTCTTTGGTTACCACCTCCTCGCGACCAACGAGGATGACCTTGAGGTTCAGCGATTTTACGGCTTGGAGGGCGCCTTCCACTTCCGGTTTCGGAAAGTGATCGCCACCCATGGCGTCGACGGCAATGGTCAGCATGTATCGGGGTCTTTGCCGGGATTGGGGAGCCGAAACCAAGCGGCTGGCCGACTGATGGAAAAAGTGCGGCCAGCGATGCTTCGATTAGGCCTCCACCACCTCAATCACTTCGCGCCCCTTATACTTGCCGCAGTTGGGGCAAGCGCGGTGGGCGCGGATCTTTTCGTGGCAATTGGGGCATTCAGCCATCTGCGGTACTTGCAGCCCGTCATGAGCGCGGCGGGTGGATGTACGGCGCTTTGAATGGCGTCGTTTGGGATTTGGCATGGCTATTCCTACTTTCTGATTTCGTTGACAATAAATCTCAGCTTCGGCGCAAACGCCGCCGCTAATTCCGGGGGCCCAATTCGACCCGCAGGTTCCGTAGCTGGTTCCAGCGGTCGTCGATTGTGCGCATCTGGCACTCGCAACTCTGCTGATTCCGGTTCAGCCCACAACTGGGGCATATTCCCTTGCAGGTCTCGCTGCAGACTAACTGCATGGGCAAGGCCAACAGCACTACTTCACGCAGAACTTCGTTTAGATCGAGCCGGTCGCCCTCGTAATAGGCCACTTCGGTTTCGACCTCTTCAATCTCATCTTCACCGCCGCCGGTAATCTCGTCAGCGGGGTGGTAATCCAGATCAAACCGCTTTTCGACCGGGAACGTCGCGGCTTCCAGGCAGCGATCACAGGGCGCCGCCATGGTGACCGAGAGGGTTCCCCGGATTCGAATCTGGCCCAGTGTATTACTGACCAGTTCGGCCGATCCCTCCGCATGGAGCGGCGTGGCTTGCTGCAATTGGTTCACGTATTCTATTTCGCCCGCCGGGACATCAACCGAAAAACGGACTGTTCGTAATTCTAATTCCTGGAGAGTAATGAACATGCACACCCCTCCACAGGCCGGCGGCCGACCTAAGTGTCATCCCGAAGCACGGGGCAAAGTTAAAGTATAGCAAGGGAACGGCGTTTCCGCAGGAAGCGAGAGAAGACGCAAAGAGAAGGGCAAAGAAGACGGTATCGACCCGGCATAAACAACTGAAACAAATAGGCTTGCCTCACGTTATCAAGTCGGCGATGCGGGCCATGGCGAGCTTGGCGGCATCTGGAGCACTGACGAGGCTGGAGGCCGGTATGAGGGCGCCGAAGCGGATGAGGAACCTGCCGCGCTCGGAGATGGCGGCGGGCACCACCGGAACCCCGGCACGGGCGAGGTGCGCGAGGAGCCGATCGACCCCGGGTAGCGCATCGACCCTCTGGCCGGCGGAACCAGCCACGCCTTCCGGGAACAGTCCGAGCGGGCGGCTGGCCTGCGGGACTTCACGCAGAATGCGGCGTATGCTGCGGGCCGTGTAAGCGGGCTTGTTGCCGAAGAAAGATACGGGATAGCACGCCAGGGCCGTGGCGACGCGCGGCAGAAGCACGTCGCCCGGCGATGGGAAAGAGAGGGGGCCCAGGCGAACGGGCGGCCAGTTGGCCGTGACAACCCAGCGGATGGGTGGGTTCGCGGGACCGTAATGCTTGCTGATGGCCTGGGCGAGGACCGAGGCAGCATGGATGATCCAGAGACCCTTGCGCTGGTAGTGATTCGCGACCAGGACGAAGCGAGGTGAGGCCGGAAGGTTGTCCCAGCCTTCGATCAGGGGTTGCGGTTGAATCAGTTGGTTAACGGCATAACAGAATTCGTCTACGTTGGCTTGCGTGCCGTGGAGGATATGGGGCCAGAGCCCGGCGACCAGCTTCCAGGGCACTGGGTACGAGATGGGATCAGACACGGCGTCCCTTCCAGATTGCCTTGCGGCGCGTCAGTGTGGAGAGCATGCCATTCAGCGCGATGAGCTGAAACAGGTAGATGCCGAGCGGCGCCAGAAGCACTCGCCAGGGATGCCGGCCGCCGGGCGCAGCATACCAGCCGGCGAGCCAGAGAAATGGCAGTGCGGCAAAAAGGGCGATGGACCAAGCTGGAAGGCGCGCAACAAGGAGCAGGCCCAGAACGGGCAAATAAGACGTCAGGAGAATGGAAGCGGCAATCACCTGGGCGCCCGTTGCGGGATTCACCAGCAGAAAACGAAACGAGTTCTTCTGAAAACCACGCCAGACTGCGGAAAAGCTATCGTACATGCGGACGTGACCGAGCGTAGCGGTGCGCAGAATCCGAAGCCGCAATCGATGTTGCTTGGCGAGGCGAGCGAGAGCGACATCCTCGATGACGCTGGAGAGGACAGCCTGGTGACCGCCGATGGTTTCGTAAGCGGCGCGCTCGAAGAGCAGGCATTGCCCGTTCGCGAGCGCTTCCGACGAGTTTGAGTCATTCACTCTCTTCGCGTTCACACCCGTGAAGTAGAGGGCGAGGGCATACGGCAGTAGGATCTTCTCGACCAAGGTCACGCAGTGCTGATCGAGAAAGACGGTAGCGAACTGGAGCCGGCGGGCTTCCGCGTAGTGGACCAGGGAGGCGACAAAGCCGGGCTCAAACCAAGTATCGGCATCGACAAAAAGGATCCAGCGGGTGGTGACCTGAGCGGCGCCAGCCGCACAAGCGTTGGGTTTGCCTAAGGCGCCCGCCGGGAGGGGCGGAGCGGTGACGACCCTTGCGCCGGCTGACGAAGCCCAGATCGCTGTGGTGTCTGTTGAAGAATCATCGACCACGATGATTGGCAGCCCGGCCAGGCACTCGATAACACGGCGGATTTGATGTGCTTCGTTACGAGCGGGGATGACGACAGTGACGTCAGATGCGGCCGCACCCTTGGCGAGGGGAAGTTCGGGGAGGAGGGCGAAGTTGCGGCGCGACTTCCAAAGAAAGAACGTGATGCCGAGCGCTACGCAGAGACCGATGGCTGCTACTTGATCCGCAGATATCACGGGGGTTAGTGTAACGTGGCACCCGTAATCTGTTCGAGGACACTCGACGTCTTAGGCAATTGTGTTGGGTTCACTGCGAGACCTTTGGTGTCCGCCAGTTTTTGCAAGGCCTCGGCGATCGGCGGCGCGGCGCCCGGCGCACCCCTGGTGGAGAGTTCCAGAATCCGGCCTCCCGGGAATTGCCAGAGTTCGAGAACGAGCTTGCCCAAGCCCGGCGTCGATTTGCTCTGCCAGGTGGTTGACTGGATATCCGCGATTCTCTTCACCTTGCTCCAATCGATTGAGACCTGGGCTTCTGTCAAGAGCTCCTTTTGCGACGCGCTGAGGGACCGAAGTAGATCTTCACCCGTGGCCGGCAGCTTGTCTTCGGCATAGCCGGCTTGAAGGGAGTAGGAGGGCTTTCCCCGCCCTCCGGCGAAATCCACTTCGCATTTGAACTTCTCGCGTCCCGCTGACGGGTCAGAAAACGCTTTCCCCTGTGGGTGGCGAATTTTCACGGTGAGTTCTGAGTCAACACCCCGGCGCAGCCGCAGGATAACGCCCTGCGACAAGAGGTCAAGCTGGTCGGTATCGAAGAAGTAAACATGAGTCAGCGATTTTTTCTTGGCTTTCAGCGCCGGAATCGCAGCTTGGATTCCGTCCGGAGTAAGCAAAAGCTTCACTTCCACGCCGCACTGTTCCTGGGCCGGCGAAGGGCGGCAGACCACGATAAGAGCAAAGACGCCTGCAAGGCAGGCCAAACGAGGCATGACTAAATGATGTCAGACCAATTGGGGCAAGAGTCCCCTCATGGCGAGGCCAAAACATTTGTAATGCGGATTACTTATGATTGGAGACAGGACGAAGAGCGTCATCGCAGCCCGATCAGGTTATGTTGGTACGGGACGTGCAACACTAACCGGAACCGGCGGTCCACGAATAGATGCCACATGCCATGGAACTGATGATTTCATGTACGGACGGGGGCACCTCCCTTGTCGCTCTGAAGAAAGACGCGCTGTCATTGGGCCGGGCGTCCGACAATGACTTGGCGTATCCGGACGACCCCTGGCTTTCCAAACATCACCTGCGCTTCGAACCGACCGAGGAAGGCTGGATCGTCCGCGACCTGGGCAGCCGAAACGGCACGAGTATCGACGGCGAAAACATAAAGCAGCGGCAGATCGCCCCGGGAAACTGCATCTATGCAGGACACCTGAAGCTGGAAGTCCGCGAGAGCTCGGATACCTCAAAGAGTGTGAGATTCCGTGCACCGGAGGGCAGCGCCCCAGAGAGCAGCCCTACGGTGGTCACCAACCTCGACAAGGTACTGGGGCAGACAGCGGCTCGCCGCGGGATCAGTGAGGATACGAAGGAATCCGCACTCCATGCCAACCGGAGCACGCGGGCGCTCATTCGGGCCGGCCGGGAACTGGCCAAGAACCGGCCGTTGGAAGAACTGTTCCAGGTCATTTTGGACCTTTCGCTCTCAGCGGTAGAAGCAGTGCGAGGTGTGATCCTGACGCTTGACGCGAGCGGCGGGCTCGAGGTACGGAGCACCACGGGCGAGGACTTCACCCTGAGCACGACTGTCCGCGACCGCGTGCTGGTCAGCAAAGAGTCGCTCTTAGTCAATGACGCCCAATCGGATGCCGCACTGAAGGGATCTGAAAGCATCGGCTTACAAAGCGTTCATAGCTTTATGGCGGTACCCCTGCAAACTGGCGAGCGCGTCATCGGCCTGCTGTATGTCGATATGGGTGAAGGCTTCAGCCCCTTTTCGGCAGAGGATCTGGAATTGCTGACCGTGATGGCCAATGTGGCGGCAATACGGATTGAAAACGCACGGCTCGCCCTGGTCGAGCAGGCCGAACGGCGGATGGAAGCGGAGCTGTCTCAAGCCAATGAGATACAGCGCAACCTGCTCCCCAGCCGGCCGCCCCATGTTCCCGGCTACGAGCTGGCCGGATTCAATCTGCCCTGCCGCACAGTAGGCGGAGATTACTTCGATTACATCCCCTATGCGGACGGCAGGCTCGCGATACTGGTGGGCGATGTCTCGGGCAAAGGGCTGCCCGCCTCTCTCCTGATGATGAGTCTGCACGCCCGGGTTCATCTGCTTGCCGAAACAGGGCCCGAACCTGCGCCGACATTGGCCACGCTCAACCGGACGCTCTGCGCCCACTGCCCGCCCGGCAAATTCATCACATTTTTCTATGCGGTCGTCGATCCAGCGACCGGAAGAATCCGCTACGCCAACGCGGGCCATAACCAGCCACTTATGGTCCGGGCAAACGGAACTTCCTCCTGTTTGCTTGGCAGCAGCAGGGTATTGGGCATCACCAGCGATTCTCACTACGAGGCTTATGACGCGGAACTCCAGGTGGGGGATACGTTGGCGATCTTTAGCGACGGCGTGACGGAAGTCCGTGCACCCGACGGCATGGAGGAGTACGGCGAGGAGCGACTGGCAAAGTTTCTGCTCGAACGGCAGCGAACTCCCGCGAGCAATATTATCGCCGAATTGGTTGACTATTTGCGCGAATGGTCCGGCGAGCGGACGTTTGCCGACGACTTCACGATGCTTCTGATCCGGCGTTTGGCCTGACGGGGGCATGCCTGAACTTTTGTGGAGACGACGGGAACTTTCACCAGCTTTTTCGCGTAAAGTGAAAAGAGGTACTAAATTCATGCGCGTTTCCGGCTTTCTCCTGGCCTTGGCCCTTATCACAAGCTCTGCGTCGTTGGCGGCCGTTGATGCCGGTCTGCTCGCGTTAGTTCCCCCGGATGCCCAGGTGGCCTCTGGAGTGCACGTAGACTCGAGCCGAGTCTCTCCATTCGGACAGTTCGTGCTTTCGCACGTGCAAGAGAATTCCACGCGTTTACAGGCACTGATCGACCAGACGGGCTTTGACCCGCGGAACGACGTCAGGGAGGTTTTGTGCGCTTCCAACGGCGACCAGCCGCAGCCCAGCTTTCTGGTGCTGGCCCGGGGCGCCTTCGACCCCGCCAAGATTGAGGCCGCCGCCCTAGCCAAAGGGGCCATCGTTCAGAGCTACATGGGTTTCGACATGATTCTGGGCAATGATGCGAACCATCCAAGCGGAGTAGCGTTTCTCGACAACACCCTCGCCGTGGCGGCGGACTTATCGACACTTCAATACGCGATTGCGCACCGTACAGATGCGTCCGGCGGAGTGCCGCCAAAAGTCAGTGCGGCACTGTTGGCGAGCATCAGCACAGCCAGCGCTGGGAACGACGCCTGGTTTGTTTCGCTGGTTCCGGGAGCGAATTTTTTTCCAAACGCCGCCGTGAATCTGGCGCAAGGCGCCGGCAGCCAGACTAGCGCGCAGAACTTACAGGGGGCAACCTTACAATCGATCCAGCAAGCGACCGGTGGGGTGCACTTCGGTGACCAGATCGCGGTCAGTTTCCAAGCACTGACTCGTTCGGACAAAGATGCGAGCTCACTGGCCGATGTGGTGCGCTTCCTGGCGAGCATGGTTCAGATGCAGCGGCAGAACAATCCGCGGGCAGCCATCCTGGCGACTGCACTGGACAGCATGAATCTTCAGACCAGCGGCAGCACAATGACGTTGGGGCTCAGCATCGCGGAAAAGGATTTTGAGACGCTGGCCCAGAACCTGCCGAAGATGCAAGCACCACCCAAGGCGCCGTAGGCCGGTTGGTCTCGGCCCGACGACCTTTTCAGGTAACGAAAAGGGCAGTAGCTGCGGCGACAGCACCGATAAGGGCTGAAACCACGCCCGCCAAATAGAATACGTTGCGCTTGGTCAGAATCGCCAGCGGTGAGAAAACGATGGCGATCTCCAGAAATACCTCACCGAAGTGGGCGTGAAGGGCTTGTTTGCCGCGGATATGACTCTCCGCCTCGAGTGCCCTCGCCTCTTTCTGAATCTCGTCGCTCTGCTCTCTGTACTTCTTCGCATCCTCCTTGTATTTGCCAGCGACCGCTTCGTCGGACTTAACTGTGGCTAGGAGGTCGACGGTCGTCTCGGCCGTGTAGCGACGTATCGACTTTGCCTGATAAAAAGCCCATTGGTCGGAGGCGCGCTGTTGGCCCAACAATTCGTCGGTGGTGAGAATGTGTCCAGCGACCGAAACCACCGCCAGAGCCGCCGCAATGATCGCCATGGTGGCCGCCACGCGTTTGTCGAAGGGCTCTTTGGCCTCGTGTGTGTGTTCTTCTAGTTCTTCGTTAACTGACATCGTTCAACACACTAGCATGACTGGGGTGGTCTCCGCAGCAGGCGGCTTGAGAGTACTTGAGGCGGGAGCGAGCAAGTTGGGGCAAACGCTCCTTTAGCATCTGCCTTCTAAGGAGTCTGCGTGAGAACTCCAGCCAGTCGACCAGTACAGGAATGGGAACCAAAGCCGAGACGGATCTCGGCTCAGCAGGCTGGCAGCCTGCGCCACGTGGTGACGCGCGCGGTTCTGTGCTGAAGCAGGCGGGGTTATGCCGGCTTCAGCAAGAGCGAGATTTCCTTGACCAGCCGTCGATAGTTCAGCTTACCGACATCGTGGAACGGCACCCAAGCGCCGTCGCGCCAGCTCGAGTGGTACCAGCGCGACAAAAGGCCCAGCTCTTCAACGCGGTTCCCCTCAAGGACAGGGTTGGCCAGGCGGGTGGAGATGGTTTCGCGGAGGACATGATCGATAGACTTGGATTCCGACAAGCCTTCCGAGAAATCGAGCGGCAGCGGCTGTTGCCAATAGCCAGCGATCATGGGCCAGAGCTTGATAGCGCGCTCTCCAGGACCCCGCGTGACGGCTAAACCGTTCATCTCGTCGACGGGCCGGACCAAGGGATCGCGGGTCGCAGCGGCGGCTTTGACTTTGTCGATTTGTTTGTGAAGCCGCGCCGCCTGCTCGAAGTCCATCTCCTCACTGGCGCGGTCGCGGGCGGAGAGGAGCGGCGTCATCAGGCTGGCCCCGTCGCTCTGGAGGAAGTCGGCCACGCGGCGCGCCTCGCTTCCGTACTCGGCTGGAGTAACGGCCATTTGGCAAGGCCGGAGGCAGAGATTCATTTCTCCATAGATGCAGCCTGGGTGATCGGCGTGCGGCTCGAGTTGCTCCTCGCAGCGGCGGAGTTGGAACAGGCCTTGGGCAGCCTGCTCGAAAGCCTCGGCGAGATCGCGGGTACGGAAGGGTCCGAGTGTCAACGCCGGGGGACGGGCAATCCGGTTCGCGAGACGAAGACGAGGGAACTCATCCGCCATCAACAGTGAAAGGAACCATGGTGACCGCAGCTTCAGCCTCTGCTTGTATTCAGTGGGGTAGTAGCGGCGAGCCAGACTGTAAAGGATGAGCCAGGTTTCGAGACGCGACTGTGTGGGCCAGCAAGCGACCGAATCAACTGACTGCCGGAGCTTGGCGAGAGGTTCCAGCCGGCCGGCGTCCGACTGAAACAAAAGCCTGCGGAGACGCTTTTGAAGAAAGGCTGACCAGCTCAAATACGGATCCTGGCCTACGGCTTCCAATACAAAGATCCCGGTCCGCCGTGGAAGCGCGTCCAACTCACGCTGGAGGTGGGGGTTATGCGGATCGATGAGAACGGGATCGGGTGGAACCAGCAAACTCCATGCGCTCCTAGCTGGCTCTCGCAGCGTGGTGAGAGCCGATTTGAATGCTTGCCAGGCGTGCGAAGCGCCGGGTGTGCATTTGCGATGATTGTATCCGGTGCAAGTGATTGACTCGCATTGCAAGTTTGACACTTGACAGGCGTATCGTGCAGTCTAGAATAGGTTTTACCTCGTTATGCAGGGATGCCAGCATGAGCGGACCGAGTTCCTGTACCGACGCGACGGCACAGAATATGTCCGTTGCCTCGACTGCGGCCAAGTACTTGAGGCCGAAGACTTAGACTCGGTTCCGGTCTACGAAGACGAAGAGGACCAACCGGCACCCAAGAAGCCTCGCCGTTAGTCCTCGGTGGAGCGATGGTCGTTTGGGCATGGCCTGCGATGCTAGTAAGCAGTGATGTTGCGCCCACAAAAACGGTTGCCTTTCAGAGCAGCAGAAGGGCCCCTCCGCATTGTGTCGATCGGTGGCGGAACCGGTCTGTCCACCATCCTTTCGGGCCTCAAGCGATACGCGCAAGGAGCCCAGGTTCTGTCCGCGACCGGCAACAAGCCCGTTGATATCACAGCAATCGTCACGGTAACCGACGATGGAGGCAGCTCCGGGCGACTGCGCCGGGATCTGGACATATTACCGCCGGGTGACATCCGGAACTGCATGGTGGCTCTAGCCGAGGATGAAGCGCTGCTAACCAGGCTGTTCCAGCACCGTTTCGGATCGGGATGGGGGTTGAAGGGCCACAGCTTCGGGAACCTGTTCCTCGCGGCGATGAACGAGATCACCGGCGATTTTCCCCACGCCGTGCAGCTTTCCTCGGAGATTCTGGCAATCCGAGGACGGATTTTTCCCGCCACGGCTACGAATGTGACGCTCACGGCACGGTTGAAGGACGGCACGGTGGTGGTGGGTGAGAGCAAAATCAGCAAGAGCCGTCAGCCGATCGACCTGGTCAGCATTTTGCCCAAGCGATGCAAGCCGCTGCCGGAGACCTTGGAGGCGATTGCACAAGCCGATTTGATTACCCTTGGTCCAGGCTCACTTTACACCAGCGTCGTTCCTAACCTGCTGGTGCACGGCATTCCGGAGGCAATTGCGGCCTCGCCGGCGTTCAAGGTGTATTTCGTTAACCTGATGTGGCAGCCAGGCGAAACCGTTAATCTCTCGGCATCCTTACACGTTCAGGCAATCAACAAGCATGCCCGGCGACAACTGATGGATTGCGTGGTACTCAACGTGGCCCCGATTTCAGCGGCCATGCGAAGAAAATATGCAGCTCAGAATGTCCGGCCGGTGGAGAACGACTTTGAGCAACTCGAAGAGATGGGCCTAAAGGTGGTAACGGGTGATCTGGTAGGCGACGCCAAGCTGGTACGGCACGATCCGCGGGTAGCGGCCCAGATTGTGGTGGATCTAGCCAAGCGCGCCCGAGCCCGGCGCCTGAAACGGCAACTGCTTGTGGGGCCTCAGAAAGACCAGCGATGAAAAACAATGTGACAGTAGTCATACTGGCGGCCGGGCTTGGCACGCGAATGAAGTCGAAGAAAGCGAAGGTATTGCATGAAGCAGGCGGGGACACTCTGCTGAATCATGTGATACGCGCGGCGCTGCCGCTAGCGCCAGCCGAGAAAATTGTCGCGGTGATCGGATATCAGGAGGAAGAGGTACGTCGAAGCGTTAAGACGCCCGGCGTGCGGTTTGCGGTGCAAGAAGAGCAAAAGGGGACGGGGCATGCGGTAGCTTGCACGAAGGACCTAGTTGAAGCTTCCGGTCAACTCCTGATATTGAACGGCGATGGTCCGCTCATAAAGACGCCTACGCTGGAAACATTTCTGGGAAGCGGCGGGCAGTCAGGGATCGCTGGCGGTGTGGTGACGACAGAGGTGAGGGATCCCACCGGTTATGGGCGAATCGTGCGAACTGGAGACGGCCGGATCGCGGCCATCGTGGAGCAGAAGGCAGCATCGCCAGAACAACTTGCGATCCGCGAAATCAATACCGGCGTGTATTGGTTCGACTCGGCACTGTTTTGGCAACACATCGGGGAGATTCACCCCAACAGTCAATCTGGCGAATACTACCTCACGGACATCGTGGAGATTCTGCGCAGGCAGGGACATTCCATCGCCCCCCGGTTAGTGGCCGATGAGACGGAATTGCTGGGCATCAACACGAGGGTTGAGCTGGCAGTTGCCGACCGCATTCTGCGGCAGCGGAAGACAGAAGCGTTAATGCTGGCAGGCGTAACGATCGAGAAGCCGGAAACGGTGACAGTTGACCCGGACGTTGAGGTTGGACAGGATACAGTGATCGAGGCACACGTGGAGCTGCGCGGCGCGACGAGAATCGGCGCAGAGTGCAGGATCGGAACCGGATCCATCTTTCGCGACTGCGAGGTTGCGGATGGCGTGCAGATCCTGCCTTACGTGGTGGCCGATCGGGCAAAGATCGCCCATTCGGCGTTGGTGGGGCCGTTCTCTCGTTTGAGGCCAAAATCCGTGGTGGGGGAGCACTGCCACATTGGGAACTACGTTGAATTGAAGAATACGACCATGGAAGACCGATCAAAAGCAAACCATCTGGCCTACCTGGGCGATGCGATCATCGGCGAGGCGACCAATGTGGGGGCGGGCACGATAATATGCAACTACGACGGCGTGCACAAACATCCGACAAGGATTGCAGACCATGTGTTCGTCGGGAGCAATTCAACGCTGGTAGCGCCCGTGACCGTCGGAAGCGGCTCCTACATCGCCGCGGGTTCAGTGATCACTAGTGACGTAGCGCGCGACGCGTTGGCATTAGGTCGCGCTAGGCAAACCGACAAGCCTGGCTGGGCGAAGAAGCGGCGCGAAGAGCGGAAAAAGGAGTAGAACCGTTTTACACGCTGAAGAGGGTGCTGGAAAAGGCCGAAATCCGCTTGCTGGCGCGCGGTTCCGGGCTGGAGTTTTCATTCTGTGTACGAAAGCCTGAAGGCTATATTACTAAATCTTTGTTTCTTTGGGCGGAGCAATGATTATTGCGAAACGAAACCGTCAGGACCGGGGTCCGTTCACCCCCGCCGATGAAAAGCCGAGACGAATCTCGGCTCAGCAGGCTAAC
>Ga0074045_10004802_pt1 | contig 11889 bp, 9 predicted proteins | sample BogForMeECP23OM2_FD_94442 | JGI IMG/M metagenome (GOLD analysis project Ga0074045, IMG submission 94442) | Bog forest soil microbial communities from Calvert Island, British Columbia, Canada - Bog Forest MetaG ECP23OM2 | ecosystem: Environmental > Terrestrial > Soil > Wetlands ...
ATCACGCCTCGGACCCGCGCCGTGATTCCGGTGCACTACGCCGGGCAGCCCTGCGACCTGGACGAGATTCTGCGCCTGGCTGACCGGCACGGCCTCGCCGTCGTGGAGGATGCGGCCCACGCCGTGGGCGCGGAATACGGGGGGCGGAAGCTCGGCCCGCACAGCCAGGCAGCGGCATTCAGCTTTTACGCCATCAAGAACATGACCACCGGCGAGGGCGGAATGATCACCACGAACGACAATGCGCTGGCCGATCGGATGCGCGTTCTTTCCCTCCATGGCATGAGCCGGGATGCCTGGAAGCGCTACACCAACGCCGGATCGTGGTACTACGAGGTGGTCGCGCTGGGCTTCAAGGTCAACATGACCGATCTGCAGGCGGCGCTGGGCATCCACCAGCTTCGCCGGTTGGACGGCTTCATCGCCCGGCGCCAGCAGATCGCCGGTGTTTACGACCGCGCCTTTGTGGACCTGCCCGAAATCGTGCCGCCGCCACGCCTGCGCGACCGCAGCCACGTCTTTCACCTGTATCCCATCCGGCTGCGCCTGGAGCGGCTGCGCCTGGATCGGAATCAGTTCATTCAGGCACTGAGCGAAAACAACATCGGGACCAGCGTCCACTTCATCCCGCTGCACCGCCATCCCCTGTACGCGGATCGATTCGGCTACCGGCCGGAACAGTTTCCGGTGGCCGAAGAGATCTATAACGGGCTTCTGTCTCTGCCTCTATACCCCCGCATGACCGACGGCGACGTCCAGGACGTCATCGCCGCCGTGCGGGATACGGTGCTCCAGAACCGCATTGCCGGCTGACCCACGCTGATCGGAGATTCCTTATGTCTGCCCTGCCCCGCATTGTAATTTGGCGCCAGGCTGTCCCCCGCATGCTGGCGGACTTCCTGATTGTGCATCTGTGCCTGATCGCGGCGATGGTCATTTCCGTCTTCTATCAGACTGCGGCCGGCAATCCCGGCCTGGCGCGCGAAATCACATCCGGCTTCCTGCGCTACTACACCGGCTTCTTCGGGCTGCTCTCCCCCATCTTCCCGCTGGTTTTTTTCCTGAACGGTTTCTACACACGCTCCCGCGGCTATGCCGGCCGGTACAAGGCTCTCGTAATCCTGCGTGGCGTGGCGGTGGCTCTGCTGGTCTTCTTCGGCCTGAACTACCTGCTGTTCGGGACCACCGGAGTGGGTCGCAGCGTGGGTCTTCCGTTTGTCATCTTCGTGGCGCTCGGCACCGCCGGCGCCCGTCTGCTCAAGGAGTTCGTCGAGCGCCGTTTCGACGTGAAGCCCAGAAACGTCGTGACGGATGCGGGGCGCTCCGGTTGCGTCCTGGTCGTGGGAGGAGCGGGTTACATCGGCTCGTTGCTCGTGGAGCGGCTGCTCGAAAAGGGATACCGGGTGCGCGTGCTCGATAGCCTGTTGTACGGGGACGAGCCCTTGCGCCCCGTCCGCGACAATCCTGAATTCGAGCTGCTGGTCGGAGACTGCCGCAACATCCAGGACGTGGTTCGAGCCGTGCAAGGGGTCGAATCGATTGTCGACCTGGCGGCCATCGTGGGGGATCCGGCCTGTGAACTGGATCACAAACCGGCTCTGGAAACGAATTACGCCGCCACGCGAATGTTGATTGAAGTCGCCAAGGGCAACGGCGTGCGCCGCCTGGTGTTCGCTTCCAGTTGCAGCGTCTATGGAGCGACGGACCTGGAGATGGACGAGCAATCCGCCGTCCGGCCAATCTCGCTTTACGGCCAAACGAAAGTCGACTCGGAGCAAGCGTTACGGGAGGCCCGAAGCCCTACGTTTCATCCGGTCATCCTGCGCTTCGCCACCGTGTTCGGCCTGGGCTACCGGCCGCGCTTCGATCTCGTGGTGAACCTGCTGACGGCGAAGGCCCGCCAGGAGGGCGTCATTACGGTCTTCAACGGCCAGCAGTGGCGGCCCTTCATTCACATCCGCGACGTGGTCGAGGCAACGGTCAAGGTTCTGGAGGCCCCCGCGCGCTTTGTCAGCGGCGAAATCTTCAATGTCGGCGACTCCAGCATGAACCATACGCTCTCTGAAGTGGGTGAACTCATCCGCGCCATGCTGCCGGCGACTCGCGTCGAGCATGTCGAGAACGCCGACCGGCGCAACTATCGCGTCTGTTTCGACAAGATCCACTCCCGGCTGGGCTTTCGCGCCCGCTACTCTCTGCGCGACGGCATCGAGGAGCTGAAGAAAGCCTTCGATGCCGGGATTATCGAGGATTACAAGGATCTGCGGTACCATAATCAGCGCTTCCTGCAGGCTGCCGGCAGTCCCGCCCACAAGGACGAACTGGATGGCCTCCTGATGGCCGCCTTCGCGGCCCGCCCGACCCGCCACAGCGTAGTCGAAGCCTGACTCCCGCCCTCATCCGATCGGCCCATGAAATACTTCCTCGTCGCCGGAGCGCGCCCGAACTTCATGAAGATCGCCCCGATCTACCGTGCGTTCTCGTGCTCGAGCGAGTTCCGTCCCGCCAACCTGATCTTTGTCCATACCGGGCAGCACCACGGCCCGAACATGTCGGACAACCTGCTTCACGATCTGGGCCTGCCTCAGCCCGCCTTCAACCTCGAGGTGGGCTCATGCTCGCACGCCCAGCAGACCGCGCGCATCATGCTGGCGTTCGAGCCGCTGTGCCTCCAACATCGCCCGGATTGCGTGATTGTCGTTGGAGACGTCAACTCCACGCTCGCCTGCGCCCTCGCCGCCAGGAAACTCGGCATCGCCGTCGCTCATGTGGAAGCGGGACTGCGCTCCCACGACATGTCGATGCCCGAGGAAATCAACCGCCTGTGCACGGATGCCATTTCGGACTGGCTGTTCGCCACCGACGCGATGGCCGTTGAGAACCTGCGCCGCGAGGGGGTCCCCGGCGACCGGATCCATCTCGTGGGCAACACCATGGTCGACACGCTGCGCCAGCAGATCGGACGGGCCCGCCAGTCGCCTTTGCCGGACGGCCTGGCGCCGGGCCGCTATGCGGTTCTGACACTGCATCGCCCAGCCAACGTGGACGCCCCGGATCGCCTGGCTCGGATTCTCGGCGCGATCAACGCCATCGCCGAGCGCATTCCGGTGATCTTCCCCGTCCATCCCCGTACCGCGCCAAGTCTCAGGGGCATTGAACTGCATCCCCGCCTCCGCACTCTGGAGCCCTTGAGCTATCTGCCCTTCCTCGGACTGGTCGCCCGCGCCCGGATGGTGCTGACCGACAGCGGAGGCATCCAGGACGAAACCACCGTGCTGGGCGTTCCTTGCCTCACCTTGCGCCCCAACACCGAGCGTCCCATCACTTGCGAGATCGGCACCAACTCGCTCGTCGGCACCGACCCGCGGCGCATCGTGAAGGAAGCGCGCAAAATCCTGGACGGCAACACCCGCCGCGGCGCCATTCCCGACAAGTGGGACGGGCGCGCCGCAGAACGGATCGTGAGGCTGCTCAATCAGTCTGCCGCCGGAGATGCGGGCTGCGCCGCGAAAAAAGACACGCGCCTGGCCTGTGCCTGACCACTGCCTGCTCCGGCGCCCGCCGTGGCACAGCCGGAACGCCGGCCCGGTTCGGCCTTCCGCGTTCTCATTCTGACCGCCCTTCCGTGGGCGCGGCGAAGGCCATGATCGCGCCACACGAGCCCTGATTCATGCTGCTGCAGATCGCTTGGAAACAGCGCCGCGAGTTGCACATCCGGGTCCTGCGCCAGCGGCATGCTGTAGAGTCCGCGGCCCCGCAACCGGATCTGCTGCCGCCGTCGGGTATGATCGACATTCATAGCCATGTGGTCTGGGGCCTGGACGACGGGGCCGCCAGCCGCGAAGACAGCCTCGCCATGCTCGATTCCGCTGCCGGGCACGGCACCACCGCGCTGGTCGCCACGCCTCATTCCAACGCCCAATACGCCTACCAGCAGGAATTGACCGACGCGCGGATCGGGGACCTGACCGCGCACACCGGCGGCCGCCCGCAACTGCTCCGCGGATGCGATTTTCATCTTAGCTTCGAGAACCTCGACGGGCTGCTCGCCCAGCCTGTCAAATACACCATCAACGGCCGGCAGTATCTGCTCCTGGAATGTCCCGATTCCTGCATTGGGCGGCACACCGAAAACGTCTTCCGCCGGCTCCTCGAGGCGCGCATCGTACCCATCGTCACTCATCCCGAGCGCAACCCTATTCTCCAGCGCAAGCTCAGCCGGATCGAGGCCTGGGTGGAGCTGGGATGCCTGGTGCAGGTCACCGCACTCTCAATTACCGGCGGTTTCGGCCGCGCGGCCAAATCCGCGGTGGACAAACTGCTCGAGCGCGGGCTGGTGCACGCGGTCGCCTCGGACGCTCACGATGCCGTGCACCGCCATCCCCGCCTGGATGAAGCCTACGCGGTGGTGCGATCGCGCTGCGGCCAGGACTCAGCCGAGGTCCTCTTTTGCGACAATCCCCGCGCCATCGTCGACGGCCGGCCCCTGCCAGGGGGAAAACAGCTCCCGGCGCAGTCCGCGAAGGCGTGTTGGCCGTTTTGAACCGGCCTGCGTTTATCCCCCTGCCCGTCTCCCCGGATACAACCCCGGCCTGACTGCTCCTGCGTCTCGAGTGAATATCAACCGCAACAGCAAACCCTATGGACTGCCCCAAGTGTAAGGCCGCTCATGCCCACCGCTCTCATCGTCAGAATCTGGCGGAACGGCTGGCCAGCATCCTTGCTTTCTACCCTTTTCGTTGCACTGCCTGCCAGCATCGCTTCCTGCGCTTCCGTTATGCCATCCCTGTAATGACGGAAGCCGACGAATCCCCCGCGGCCCGTACGCTCAGAGCGAACCGCGCGGCCAAGCAGTGGCAGCGCAAACGGCGGGAGATCCTCCTCTACTCCGTCGCGGCGCTGTGTTTCGTCGCCATCTTGTATTACATTACTCGTGAACGAGGTCCCGCTCCCGACGGCAACTGAGCCGTGCGCTTCAGCTCCATGCGCCGCAGGCTGATGAACCCTTCGATGCGCGTGGTCCCCGGCGTCCGCTGGTAGCTCAGCGCCAGCCGAACCAGCCCGCAGCCCGCCGGCGTGACAAACTCGAGCCGGCCCCACTTTGCGGTCTCCGCCGACAGATCCTCCGGGCGTTCCGCCGCCCGACTCTCCTCCCTCGCCCCCCGCAGCATCATGCTCCGCCGGCCCATCGCCTCCCTCAGCTCCCACGCCAAGCCGCTGGCGGTCGGCAGGCCCGCGGTTTGATATTCGAACTGCAGCTCGTAGCCGGTGTTTTCCAGTACCGGCAGGTACTCCACCAAGGCCTCGCAACTCTCCGGTTGCCGGCCCGAAAAGGTCAGCCGCAGACCGCGCGGATTCTCCTCTCTCGAGCCGCTGATCCCCTCCACTCCCGGCAACCGCCAGTCGAAGCCCTGCGAGCTCGGCGCCACGGCGAACTCGCCGTTGGTCAGGCTTCTGCCTTGGGCCGGATCCAGCGCCCCGAACGGGATCCGGCGATGGGCCGCCAGACCATTCCAGATCTCCAGCGCCTGCTCCGCGCGCCCCTGCACTACCATCCGGTCGAACGCCGCCATCAGCAGTGGCAGATCCTCAATCCGGTTGGCTGCGAGCACTTTCAATGTCACCTTGCCGGCCACGTCCCCCCGTCCAACTTCCATCAGGTGCGCCAGGTAGGCGGCTGTCACATCGGCATCGCAGCTAGCCAGGCGCTCCATCAGGTTTCCGTCTTCCACCACCCTGCCGCACAGCCGGATCAGCGGCCTCGAATCTCCGGGAATCCTCTGCGCGGCCAACCGGGCCCATTCCCAGAAACGCTGCGTGTCGCCTCGCCGGTAATAGTAATTGGTCAGCGTCCAGCGGGGCAGGTATTGTTGGTCCTCCGTCGCCGCTCGCAGCAGGCATTGCTCGGCCCGGGCGTACTCCCCGTCCGCTTCATGCCGCAGGCCCACCTCAATCCAGCTGCGGCTGTCCGAGGGTTTCAGCTCCACCGCGCGCCCCAGTTCCGCCAGCGATGGATTGGCCTCCCTGGCCGCCAGCAGCAACGCCAGCTGGAAATGATACTCGGCCCGCTCCGGCGTCCACTCCAGGGCTCGCTTCAGGCCGGCCGACGTCTCCTCCCGCGCCCATCTGTCCGCCACTCCCACTCTCATCGACCACGCCGCCGCGGCCGCCAACGCCACCACCCACGCCGACTGTGCGATCCAACGCACCACGCCTCCGCTCATCGGCGTTCCCGCTGCCGGATCAGCCACGCTTCACCCGAGGCCAACGCCACCCGGCTGCCGAACTCCGTCGTCCACCACACCACCCGCATCAGATTCGGCGACTGCAAGGTCAGCTCGGCCTCGCCCTTTGCTCCATCCTTGGAAGCCCAGCTCATTCTCGCCAGTTTCCCGTCGTCTGACTTCCCTTGGGCGTGAAATATAACTTGCGGCGGCACTGCTTTGTCCACCACTTTGTACTGCGCGCGATAATTACCCTCAATTATGCCCTGCTCTTCCGCGAGAAGAAACTCAATATACTGTGCCGGATAAGCGCCCGCACCCGCCTTTCCTCCGAATTCCGGGGCATAAAACCAATTCCCGGCAAATGCCGGCTCCGCGCCGCGGGCCTCCCCCTGGCCGGCCCTGGCCGCCGGCGCTTCGGTCGTGCCCGGACTCGGAGACCCCTCTCGTTCCGCTTCAATCGGCGCTACGGCCGCCGGCTCTCCCAGCCCCGCCACCTGGGGCTGTGCCACTTCCGCACTCTCCATTCGGCCCTCGAAATCCGCTCCCGCCCCCTCTTCGACCCGCGGCCCGGCCCCTGTCCGGGCCTTCGCGATTGTCCGCTCGGAATCCGCTTGTCCGGCCCGCGGCACAACGCGCGCCGGTTCCGTCGGGGGGGCCGACGCCGCCGCTTCCGGAACCGTTGGCGGCGCAGTTTCCGTCAGCGCCTGCTCATCGCCAACCTCGTGCCACAAGGCCGCGACCAACACTCCCATCGCGCACACAATGAACAGCACATGCCACTGCTTCAGCGTGCGGCGCTTCCAGCCCGCGCCCGTCGCCGTCCGCCGCCCGAATCTCGGCCTTGCCGGACCCAGCTCAACCGCCCACTCCCCGGCCGTCCGCTCCTCGGTTGCCAGCCGCTGATCGTATTCCCGTCGTCTTACCGCGTCGGTCAGCGTCGCCAGAACCTCATTCAACCGCCGCATCTGGCGCTCGGCCATGGCCCGTAACTTCTCATCCAGTTGCCCGTCCGGATGGATCAGCCGCGCCAGCGTCTTGTACGCTCGACGCACCTCATCGATGCTCGCATCGCGGCTCACGCCAAGCTCGTCGTAGTAGTTCATTCTGCCGGCCGGGACTCCAATTCTACACTCCATCCATCGGCACCCACGCGCCTTGTTTGAGGCGCCGCGAATCCACGCGCCCGCCGCCCACAATGTGGTCCCACTTAGAATAGAGTGCTTGCGGCTAGGCGCTTGCTCTCAACTCCTGAACTCACTTTGCCACTGCCCCTCAGGCCGGCGTTCCCTCCGCCCGCGCCGTCTCTCTCGCCGCCGCCAACGTGCTCTGGCGGCTTAGCGCATCCCCGCCTTTCTCGCTCTCTCGTCTCAGTCAACCGAGATTCCATTTGTCCTGCGGTTGCGCTACGTCTTGATCGGAAAACTTGGGTGCCCCCGCGCCCTCGCCTCAGCTGGGCGCTCATTTTCCATTCCTTGCGGCCCAGAACGATCCGTTCGGATCACAATGAGGAACCCCCTGGCAAACAACAGTATACAATTGTCATTCACTTTCTGTACAAAGAATAATCATAGCCATAGCGCTTTAACATTATGCCATTTTAAATCTGCCAGAACCGCTTTGAATTCCTTGATTCTCCGGGTTCAGTGGGCTATTCTACAGATGGGTCAGTGTGATTGGAGGAACAGAATGTTCAAAACGCTTGTTCTGCTTATAACCGGCGGCTGTTTATCGGCGCTGGTTGCGCTCCCTCCGCCGGTGGGAGTCATCAGCTCGGCCGGCGAGTTCCGCGTTGACGGTTCCACCATTCAGGGCAACAGCACGCTATTCGATGGCACTGTGGTGGAGACCTCTTCCGCCCGCTCCGTGCTCCAGATCTCCGGCGCGCAGATTACGCTGCTGCCCGCCTCTCGGGCCACGGTCTACCGCGACCGCGCGGTCATTGAACAAGGCTCCGGCATCGTCTCCCATGCGCGCCGGTTGGTCGTCGAGGCGGCCAGTTTGCGCATCACTCCTGCGGCCGGCGATGCCATCGTCCAGGTCGAAAAGACCGGCCCGTCCCAGGTGGTCGTCACTACCGAGGACGGCTCCGCCGAGGTGCGCAACGCCTCCGGCCTCCTCATCGCCAGCGTGAATCCGAACATGGCTTTGGCCTTTGACACTGGGGTCCCGGCGAATCAGGCCTCCAGCGCCTCCGGTGCCGTCAAACTCACTGGCTTCGTGCAGTCGGAAGGTGGGAGTTATTTCCTCACCGACAGCACCACCGGCGTCAAGGTCCAGCTGCGCGGCGAGAACCTAGCCCGCTACGTCGGCAAACAGGTCGCCTTTGAAGGCTCCGTCATCCCCGGCGCTACTCCTGCGGGCGGCGCTTCGGAGGTTGTGCAAGTGGTTACCATGAACGTGCTCCGTCCGGCGGCAACCGCGGTCGGCGGGGCGGCCGGGGCGGCAGCCCACGCCGGCGGTGCGCTCTCACCGGCGGCCCTCGCCGCCCTGATCGGAGGCGTCACTGTGACCGAAACCTTGGTCTCCCTCAAACCCCTTGGCGCGCTCGGCTCAACGACGCCCGTGAGCCGCCGGTAGCCCGCCCGCAATGGCGGGAATGTTTTTCTGGAATCTCGCATGCCCTCTCTTCTGGCGGCGCTCTTTTTCTTTGCCATCCTGACGCTCTGGGTGAGCGCCTGGTGGCCGGTTGCGGTCTTCGAGGTCGGAATCTGCGCGCTCACGGCTGCGGCCCTCCTCCGCGCGCGCAGATCCCCGTTCCCCTTCACTTTCCCCCTCGTCCCCTTGACCTTCGCGCCCGCCTGGGGCGTGTTCCAATGGCTCACCGGGCGCACCGTTTATTCCTTTGATACGCGGTCCGCGATCGCCCACTGGACCGCCTTTCTGGCCGTCTTCCTCTGCGCCTTCCTCCTCTTCCGTGACGCGCCCGTCCGGCGCTGGTTCCGCGCCGCGATGCTGTGGTTCGCTTTCCTGCTCTCGATCCTCGCCACCCTCCAGACCTTCACCTCCAGCGGCAAGGTCTTCTGGCTTTTCCCGTCGGGCTACACCGACTACGTCATGGGCCCGTTCCTCTCCCGCAACCACTACGCCGCCTTCATCGAGGTCGTGCTGCCCATCGCCTTGTATGAAGCTTCCCGCCGCCAGCGCCCTTCCGTGCTCTACTGCGCGATGGCCGCCGCCATGTATGCCTCCGTCATCGCCTCGGCCTCCCGCGCCGGTATGCTGCTCGCCACGGCCGAGATCGCGGCCGTCATCGCGCTCGTCTCGATTCGCGGCGGCGTGAATGGCCATCGAATCGGCGCAACCCTCCTCGGCATCTTCGCTTCGTTTGCCCTGTTCACCGCGCTGGTCGGATGGGGTAACCTGTGGAACCGTTTCCGAGCCCCCGATCCGCTGCAGATCCGCCGCCAGCTCGTTCTCTCAACGCTTCACATGATCGCCGCCCACCCCTGGTTCGGCGTCGGCCTGGGCGCCTGGGCTACGGCCTATCCCCGCTACGCCCTCATCGATGTCGGCCTGTTCGCCAATCAGGCTCACAACGATTGGCTCCAATGGACTGCTGAAGGCGGTCTGCCCTTCGGCCTCATGCTGGCTGCGCTTTTCTTCTGGTGCTTGCGTCCGGCCATCTCATCCGTGTGGGGCCTGGGCGTGATCGCCGTTTTCCTTCACGCCCTCGTCGACTACCCCTTCTCACGTCCCGCGCTCGGCTCCTGCCCGATCCTCATCCTGGCCATGCTCGCGGCCTGGCAGTGCGGCCGTTCGGCGCCCGGCGACCACCCTTCGCCGCCGCCTCTGGACCCCGCTTCCCCGCCCACGCCGTCCATTTGACCTCGGCCCTGCCCTGCGGTCCGCGCGCCCGCCGCCGCGTGCCGTAGTCTGAAGAGGATGTCTCGCTACAGCCCCTCCCCGGCGGAGTGGAAGGTCTTGAAGGCCCTCAAGCGGCCCGATCAGATCCAGCGCTTCCTCGATGACGACGTGGCCTACAACCTCGAGCCCGACGGTCCTACCTGCTTCTCGCCGCTGCTGGCCCTGCGCCGCATGAGCGCGCACTGCATGGAAGGCGCGCTCCTGGCCGCCGCCGCCCTGCGCGTTCAGGGTCATCCCGCCCTGCTGCTCGATCTCGAGTCCGTGCGCGACGACGATCACGTCCTGGCCGTCTTTCGGCACTCTGGCTGTTGGGGCGCCATCGCCAAGTCGAACTACTCCGGCCTGCGCTTCCGCGACCCCGTCTACCGCTCGCTCCGCGAGCTGGTCATGAGCTACTTCCCGCACTACTTCAACCTGCAGGGCGAGAAGACCCTGCGCGCCTTTTCCACCCGCCCCGTCAAGTTGGCGCGTTTCGACCCTCAGGGTTGGATGACCTCCGCCGAGCCCGTCTGGTACATCCCCGAGTATCTCTGCACCGTCCCTCACACGCGCCTCTTGACGCCCGTCCAGATTCGCCGCCTCCCCACGATGGACCGCCGCCTGTTCGCCGCCGGCCGCCTCGGCGGCACCGACCATTGATGCCAGCGGCCGCAGCCGTTGACTGCCGGCATCTGTTCATCCGGCCAGCGAATGCATCCGCCCCCGCATGGGGAATCAGGCGTACGTCGATCTGAGGTTGCCGCGCAGTGGCTCCCCGGCATGGATTCGAACCACGATTCACGGCTCCAAAGGCCGCTGTCCTACCATTAGACGACCGGGGAATGAGGCGGGCGACTCCTCCAGTCTAACGTATCCGCCGCCGTTGTTTGAACCGCCACTGGCTGCCCTGCGCGCAGCCCTCACGGGTGCAGCGCGCGGATGCACGACCCCTCTGCTGGCCCGCGGCGGCCCGCGCCCAATCGGCCCGATTAGCCGGCCCGTTCACCGCGCGTCTTGGCGTGGGGCGATTGACGCTCCATCCACAGGCGCCACGACAGCGGCAGGCGCGTCCCGATGGCGACGATCAGCTTGTAGCGCCAGCCGGGGATCACGATCAGCTTGCCCGAGGCCAGCGCACGGAGCGATTCGCGAACCACGAAGTCGGCCGGCATCCACAGCTGCTTCGCCACCTGGTCGCGGCCGGAGCCCAGCACGTCGTGGAACTCGGTGTACGTGAAGCCTGGGCACAGCGCCTGGACCACCACCGGAGCATGCAGCTCGTCGAGTTCGAGGCGCAGGCCCTCGGTGAAATCCGTCATCCACCCCTTGGTGGCGCAGTAGGACACCGAAGCGGGGCTGCGGAAGAAAGAACCGACGCTGCTCACGTTGATAATGGCCCCGCTCGAGCGCGCAATCATGGCCGGCAGCACTGCCCGAGTCAGCCGCAGCGTGGCCAGCACGTGCAGCTTGTGCATCTCCACCTGGCGGGCATAGTCGGTCGTGTGGAACCAACCGCGGGTGCCGAATCCGGCGTTGTTGACCAGCACATCGACGGGCGGACCGGTCTCCAAGCGGCGGGCCAGCACCTCGGTCTGGGGTTCGTCGGCCAGGTCCGCGCGCCAGGGCTCGACGCGGATGCCGTGGGCGCGCTCGAGCTCGGATCGGAGTTGCTCCAACCGCGGCAGGCGTCGCGCCACCAGCAGCAGATCATAGCCCCTGGCGGCGAGCTGGCGGGCGAACCCCGCGCCCAATCCGCTGGAGGCGCCGGTCACCGACGCGAAGCGGTCTCGGTTTGGCATGCGAGAATTCCCGTTGGATC
>Ga0074045_10004805_pt1 | contig 11885 bp, 10 predicted proteins | sample BogForMeECP23OM2_FD_94442 | JGI IMG/M metagenome (GOLD analysis project Ga0074045, IMG submission 94442) | Bog forest soil microbial communities from Calvert Island, British Columbia, Canada - Bog Forest MetaG ECP23OM2 | ecosystem: Environmental > Terrestrial > Soil > Wetlands ...
ATTCGCTGAAGAGGCCGTTTATTCCGCTGCGCAACCGTATTCGCAAGCTGTTCCGCGGCTCGCCGCTTTCGCGTAGCGAGCTCGCCAGTGCCGCTGCCGCTTCCGCTCAAAAACCCGGTAATGCCGATTTTAAGGATTAGTGCATGCAAAACATAACATTTTTGAAAAAGCATTTTCGCTTTATACAGAAATGGAGAGCACAGAAGAAAAACGTAAAAACAAATATCGTCTTGAATCGTAGCAACTTATCCCGCCTACCTGATACTTCTCATAATATGGGACACAATAGAGGCAATCCAAAGAAAATTTTATTCATTACAGATGCTCTGGCGCCTTTCGGCGGGGTTGAAACCCGCTTAAATAATATCTTGAATAATCTTTCAAACAAACACTGGGAAACATTTTTATTGACGGAAGAAAATCTTTATCCGCAATTAAAAGACATTAAGAATTTTACGCTGAAGTTTCGTGCTGATAATTTAGGAGATTGCCTTTTTGATATTGTTCGCGCGCATAAGATAGATGTGGTGGAATTTCAGTTCAAATATTCCAGATACCTTCGTTTTATCGATCTTAAAAAGCTTCGCCTGTTGTGTGTTGCAGGTTGTACGGTAAGCGGGTTTGATAAGAGTATTACGCATCGGCTGCTCAAAAAATTTGATTACCGAATCTGCGTTTCAGACGATCTTGTTAAGCGATATAAAAAAATCCCTCCGACGTTGTTTTCCATCATATATAATTGTATAGATCCAAAACCACGCTTGTGGAGTTTTAACAACCCCAAAAAAGCTATTCATATTTCCCGCATCTCAGACGAATATAAAACAAGAATCTCCGGATTTGTTGATTTCTGCCAAGCCAACGATATCCCTTTTGAAATCGCCGGCGACCGGGAATCTCAAAGCGCAAATCGGGTAATTGATGGATTACAGAGAATTTACAAGATTCCTGATTCCGCTTTTATCGGCAGCATTGACACTATGCCTTTTTTAAAAGAAAATATAAATTACTACCTTTTTGTTGCAGGATGCGGCCATATTGCCCTTGAAGCCGGATGTCTGGGTATTCCTGTTTTCATTACGTCTGCAATAAGTTCTTTTCCCCCCGTATTTTTAACGCCTGATAATATAAATTATTTTCTAGATAGAAATTTCACAATTCGTGAAAGAGAAGTAATTACTATCAATCCTTTGATTATAAACTCTCCTGGTTCTATGGAAGAGGCATCAATATGCATACATAAATTCATAACGGAAAACCGAAATCTCCAGACTGAACTCACAAAATATCAAGAGATACTTAATTCGGCTCTTGTCGAAAGACTAAACCGGTAGATTTAGGACGCCCTCTCCTATTTCATTTCCCCTATTTGTCTATAAAAAGCGGCATTACGCATTCGATATGACATATCCTCTTGACATAGCATAAATAAATGCATATTATCATACAGATGAATTCATATCACCATTATTAAAAATCATAAAGCATCATGGCCGTCATTGGTTAATATATTAACCTGAAAGATCATTTCAATACATTGGGGAAATCCTAATGAATGATCAACGCAAGACAAAGAAGGCCTTAATTCAAGAATTAAACGCTCTTAAATACGCAGAGAGCATCATCAACACCGTGCGTGAACCCTTAATCATTCTGGATCATGATTTAAGGGTAATCACCGCCAGCCGTTCCTTCTATGAATTTTTCAAAGTAAAACCTGAAGAGACCGAAGGAAAACTTATTTATGATCCTGGCAATAGACAGTGGAATATCCCCAAGCTAAGGAAACTCCTGAAAGACATCCTTCCTCAAAAGACAACCTTTGACAACTATGAGGTGGAACACGATTTTACCACCATCGGCAGGCGCGTCATGCTTTTGAATGCCGGGCAAATTAAAAGAGTGTTAGGAAAGGAACTGCAGGATATCGGTTTTATGGTCATCCGTGAGTTGCGAAATGATCCTGAGTTGAGAAAAATCAAGGTGATCGCCGTTACGTCCTTTGCCATGAGAGGCGACAGGGAAAAAGCGCTGCAGGCCGGTTTCGATGAATACGTCACCAAGCCTATTAATACGAGGACATTCCCGGAGCTGATCAAACAGGTCCTGTTCGAGGTGCAGCCATGAACCCGCGAAACCCGGTCATTCTCTGCGTGGACAACGAAGAGGCGAATATCAGGTTGCTTGAAGATATGCTCGTTCCGAGAGGCTACACGGTGGTCAGCGCCCAAAGCGGCAAAGACGCCTTGCTGAAGATCAAAAGCCAGGTGATCGATCTCGTGCTCCTGGACGTCATTATGCCGGGGATGGACGGCTTCAAGGTATGCCGGCAGATTAAGGAAGACCGGAAGCTCAGGAACATACCCGTCATCATGGTCACGGCATTGACCGCCAGGCAAGACCATGTTCGCTGCATCGAGGCCGGGGCGGATGAGTTTTTATCAAAGCCCATCGAAAAGATATTGGCGATGGCGAGGATAAAGGCGCTGTTGAAGGTGAAGGCGCTCAGCGACGAGCGCCTGCGAGCTGAAGATGCGCTGCAAAAAGCCAATGAAAAGTTGGAATCCAGAGTGCGGGAGCGAACGGTGAAATTGTCACAAGCCAACGAGATGCTGCAGGCAGATATCGCCGAGCGCATACTGATCGAATCGCAAAAGAAAACAGCTCTCGAGGCATTAAGAAAATCAGAGGATAATTTCCACCGCTCGCTGGATGAGTCCCCGCTGGGAGTTCGTATCGTGACAGCCGAAGGTGATACCATTTATGCCAACCGGGCTATTGTGGACATCTACGGCTACGATAGTATTGAAGCGTTGAGAGGAGCCCCCCTGAAGGAGCTCTATACGCCGGAGAGTTATGCCGAGTTCAAGCTAAGAAGGGAAAAAAGAGAGCGGGGCGAGTTTTGCCCGTCTGAATATGAAATAAGCATCGTGAGAAAAAATGGCGAAGTTCGTCAGGTGTGTGCTTTTCGCAAGGAAATATTTTGGAATGGCGCAAGACGGTTTCAGGTAATCTATCAAGACATCACTGACCGCAAGCGCGCGGAAGAGACTTTAAAGGAAAGTGAAAATAAATATCGCCTGCTGGCCGATAATGTCCATGACGTCATTTTCGTTTTGGATATGAATCTGCATTATACCTATGTCAGCCCTTCCATAAAAATGCTCAGGGGATACGAACCGGATGATGTAATGAAACAACCGCCTTCCAAAGCATTAACTCCCTCCTCCTGGGATCTGGTCAAGAAAACCGTAGCCGATGCCGTGGAACTGGGAAAAACTGAACATAGAGAGATTAACATATTCCCACCGCTTCAATTGGAAATGATTCGAAAAGACGGGACCACCGTTTGGACAGAGGTGAAGGCGTCAGTCATCAGAGATGAAAATCGGAAGCCAGTGGGCATTCTGGGCGTAACCCGCGACATCACAGACCGCAAGCGGGCCGAGGAGACGCTGCGGGATAGAGAAGAGCAATATCGTCTGGTCGTGGAAAATGCAAAGGAATCAATCTTTATCCTGCAAGGTAATAAGATAGTCTTTGTCAATCCTGCTGTTATTGGCATGGCGGGGTATTCCAAAGAGATATTAACATCGAAACCTTTCACAGAATTTGTCCATCCCGATGACCTTAATATGGTCGTTAATCATCATATAAGAAGAATAAAAGGTGATGAAGTTCCCCCCGTTTATTCTTTCAGGGTCATTGGTCAAGATGGAACTGTAATATGGTGTGAACTTAATGGGGCTGTTATTCAATGGAAGGACAAACCTGCTACTCTGGCCTTTTTGACTAACATCACCGAACGCAAGCGAGCGGATGACGAACTTCGGCGGAGCCTTGACAACCTCAAGAAGGCTTTCGCCGCGACCGTTCAGGTCATGGTATCCGCTGTAGAGATGAGAGACCCGTATACGGCCGGTCATCAGTCACGGGTTGCGGATCTGATCTGTGCGATCGCCACGGAGATGGGATTAGTTCCGGATAAAATAGAAGGAATCCGCATGGCCGGTTCTATCCATGACATCGGAAAATTATCCATCCCCGCGGAGATATTGGTCAAGCCTACCAGATTGACAGACATCGAATTTTCACTGATAAAAGAGCATTCCCGAAGTGGATACGAAATATTGAAGAATGTGGAATCTCCCTGGCCGCTGGCACAAATTGTCTACCAGCATCATGAACGGATAGATGGATCAGGCTATCCAAGAAATCTGAAAGGGGATGAAATACTTATGGAAGCTCGCATTCTTGCAGTTGCAGACGTTGTAGAGGCCATGGCCTCCCATCGTCCCTATCGTGCGGCCATGGGTATTGAGACAGCTCTTGAAGAGATAGAGAAAAAGAAGGGAATTATTTATGACGAGACTGTCGTAGACGCCTGCCTGAGAGTATTCCGGGAAAAAGGCTATCAATTCAGATACGATGAATAAAAAAAAGAAAAAACATATATTAAATGGTAATTCTCAAGTCTGGAAAAATCCGGAAATCCGGGGACTGGTCACCCGGATTTTACAAGTTTGTTACTCTTCTCCATGGCAAGCCTCCTTTGAGTATTTATGTTTTAGCGGACTAAATATACCATGACAAAGTTGAGACTTGCCCTTGTATTTTTTTAACATAGGGTCTAGATTAGAATCAATAATAGTTAAACAATCTTTCTTCATTAAAAGACCTATCCGGTAATTTTGCGGCGTTTGCACTATTAGCACTGATCCATGTAAACAATGTTCGGCGGAAGGAGGAAGAATCATGCTCAAAGGAATATGGGAACAATCCTCTAGTGGGTGGCGAGTCCTGTCTGTACAAGTATACGTCTTGCTCGCGATAAGCATCCTGCTGACTTCATGCGCAACTAAGCCTGCCATGCTGAAGAGCAGCGTCGGCCAACTGGAATCTCTGAGTGGTACGACTTGGATCGTTGATGGATCCAACGGTGATAGGGATATGATGACCTTCCGGGACGATGGCGTGATATTCGAGGTTAGGAAGACCGGATTGAAGACGACCAATGGCCGTTGGTCACAGAATAGTGTCAATCTCTATTTTCAATTCAACAACAAGTTCGTAGAGTATGTCGGCGTTATGAGCGGGAGATCCATTGAAGGAACTGCGAAAAATACAAAGGGTGAAGAATGGACTTGGACTGGAAAACCAAAATGATCATGTCATAGAATCACTGTATCGGAGCAGAAGCCTATCGGTCCACGGATTTCCGATATAAATTAATCAGGATTTATTATCAAAAATAATTAAATTTCTATTTTTTAAGCTTATGGATAAGTTTTTGTGCCTTACTTTTTCCCTTTGTTATTGGTTTAACACTCGGCCCAAGTTCTTTTTGATGATAGCGTGAAATCATTATGTCATTTAGTAATGCTCTGTCATAATTTTCCATATTTATAAAACGCATTTTCTTCTGAAGGTCTTCTTTTGAATAATCAAAAGCCATTTTGCCAAATGCTTGATCCATAAAAGAAACAGAAGCTATCAATATATTACTAAAATCAACGGTAATAGAATCTTCTTTATCCCATGCTTCAGCTATTAAATCAGCAATTTTTTGTCCATCTTCTCTAGTTATAGTTTGTTTTAAGCATTGATCTTTTAGACTTATCTTCATAAAAATACACCCTTATTTAAATAAATACTCATTTTCATCTGCCAAGAAATAGAACCCTTCTTTATCTGTATTTATAATAATTTTAAGAATTGTTCCATCAAAATTATTTGACATACTCTGTCTTAATTTTTTCCCTTGATCAAATTTCCAAAATATTTTACCACGACCAGAAATTATACACAATTGCCCTTTATTAATAGTTAAAAATTTTTTTATATGACTCAATCCTAAACCAGCTCTACCTTCACGTGAAGAAACACCTTCCTCTGTTGCTAAACATATTGCTTTATGATCATTTGTGATATTTTTATAATTAGGTGATTTTAATAAAGAATTACGAATTCCCATTCCTAGATCAGCAATACATAGTCTTAATTCTTTCTTATTTGGATAATTCTGAGAGCAAATGTAGTATTCATTAACTCCACTATGATCAACGACATTTGTCATTGCCTCTTGTAAGCTCATTCGTAATGATCCTCTTACTCCGCTTGAAATATGTAAATGATGATCAAGTATATCTGTCAGAGTATCTATTAACAATGTATCTAGCCCAAGGACTTTTTTTAGCTGAACATTACCTGATTGAATTATATTTTGTTCTTTAAATTCTTCATCCTTTATTCCAAAATGTTCATGGAAACCTGTCTCTCGAAAAAACTTTTGCATGTTAGCATTTTTTGGTCTTCTATATGAACATTTTTTGTTCTGACGAAAACATTCATTAATTGTAGCAGTAAGCATAATGATCCCAAATGGTGTAAGTGATTCGGTTCTACTTAAATCAAATACAATCTCACCGCATGTATCTTTTTTTGCTCATATAAATTAAACATTGTATTTGAAAAAGCTACGCTTTGCTTTTTAGGGTAATTAAGTGTCAGCATTTAAAATCCCCATAATTATTTTTTATGTGCTTTTAATTACTATGTAATATTTTAAAATTCAAGAAATAAATATACTATTACAGTTCCGGCGAGAATGGGCCCACGCCAAGCTCGTCATAATTTTGTCTGTTCTCGGCTACATGAAGATGCTCAGATTAACTGGTGATAAATCTATTTGCCTTAAAATGAAACATTCCGTAAATAAAAAGCCCCTCCGTAATGGAAAATCCGGGGACTGGTCCCCCGGATTTCCTTTCCCGGATTTCCTGAAGTCTTCAATTTTCATCAGAGGCGACAAAAAGGTAATAAGCAGGAGTGAAGTGTCGAATATGGACAATGACCCCGATGCCTGTTACGCTATATATTATCTTTGATATCGAATCAGCATTACATCTGTTTGAAGAGATGTAAGTATTGACGGCTGACCGTAAGGGAATTTGATCTGTTTTTAAGTTTCAGGATGCCGCGACCGGTAAGCGACCGTCCGACCATTTCAATTCTGGATACATTAACAATTGTGCCGCGATGAATTTGCCAGAATTTTTGCGGATCAAGTTCCCGGCTTAATTCTTTAATACTTTTTTTGATCAGCGCTTCCTCTTTTGCGGTTATCACCAGAGTATATTTATCTTCGGCCTGGAAATAATCAACTTCTTCCACGGGAATCAGGCGGACGTTTTCTTTATGTTGCGTTTTTATCCATTGCAGATACTCCGCGGAGGCATTGATCTGCAGATTGGCAAGAAGCTGTGTAATCATTTCGGCAAGACCTGCCTGTGGTTCCGGGGATGATTGAAGTTGTTTTTTTAGACGGTGTATGGTTTGCACCAATCGCTTTTTTGTCACGGGTTTGACCAGATAATCCACCGCTTCGCGTTCGAAAGCTTCGACGGCGTATTGATCAAAAGCGGTGACAAACACAATCCGGCAGATACCGGCTATATTTTTAGCGACGTCCAGGCCGGATAAGCCCGGCATTTTAATATCCAGAAAAGCGATTTGCGGAGCAAAAGCATCGACCATCTCGAGAGCTTCCCTGCCGTTGACGGCTTCGCCGCAAATCTCCAACTCCGGCCAGGTTTCGGCCAGCATATTTTTGAGGTACGTTCTGAGTTCCTTTTCATCATCGGCAATAATGGCCCTATAAATCATTTATCGGCACCTCTATAGTAGCCTGAACACCATGAGGCTTGTTTTCTTCTATGATCAATCGTCCTTTTTCTCCGAAAAGCAAACCAAGCCGTTTGCGCACATTGGCAATACCGACACCGGCTTTATCGAAATCGGAAAATCCCAGGCCGGTATCCGCAACTTTTATTGTTAAAATATTATTTTCTTCCGTTGCCCTGATGACGATTTCTCCCCCTTCCACTTTTGGCTCTAATCCATGCTTAATCGCATTTTCAACCAGCGGCTGCAACAGCATTGGCGGGAAAGAATATTGCCTGATATTATCCGGAACATCAATCTCATAATTCAGGCGCTCGTCCATTCTGATCTTTTGAATATGGAGGTATGCTTCGATCATGGATATTTCCTGAGACAGCGTGGTTTGCTCCGGCATCGTTCGCGATAAAGAGGTACGCAGAATTTTAGTCAAATCCAGAAGCATGGATTTGCCTTTAGCCGGCTGTGTATCGATCAGGCTCAAAATATTGGAAAGGGTATTAAACAAAAAATGCGGCTCTATCTGCGCTTGAAGCATTTTGAGATTGGCTGAAAGATATTCTTTCTCCATCGCCGCGTGTTTAATTTTTTCCTGTTCGATCATTTCGCTGCGATATTTCAATCTCAGTTTTGTCATGAAAAAATAAAAAATAATAGAACTAAGGATGATGCCGGAAGTCATAAACGTCAGACCCAGACCATGTATTTTCAAATCAATGACGATATGAAAGAAATACTGCAGGATAAAAATACAAATCTGCAGACCGACGAACACTCCCAAACAAATGTCGATGAAGGCAATAAACAAAAGTGATTTCCATGTTTGCGGTCTGAAGATTAATAACGACAACAGGATCATTAAAGAAACAGCAAGGCCGAATGATTGCGACACGACAAAATTGAGCAGGAAGTTGTTATCATGCCGGATCGCGTCAACAGCAAGAGCAATCAGGGTATTGATGATGATAATGATAATAAAATCTACGAAAACATTTTTAAAATTTAACCAGTATTTAAATATAAATTCAGTTTCGTACCGCTCTTGCATCATTATATTGCCTGTTTGACAGGGTTTGAAGATTTGCGTGCCTGTAAAATATTTATGAAACCCGACACTAATTGATATCAGCCGACATCGGACGGCATCAATCGGCAATAACAATCACCGGCGCGGGCAAAATACAAAAGGAGGAGGCAACACGCCCGCGCCTGTGAGTACTGTATCATAAGTCATCATGACGAAGTTAATAAAAAATAGAAGCACGGGCAGTTTTCCCGCGCTTCTATTCCCGCTTTAATAACGGCACAACGCCGTCTTATCCGTGTTTTTATTGTGCTCTTAATGGGTGCAAATGATAACCTGTCCATTTATCGTCGCGTAAACACTGGTAAGATAATATGTTCCCAGTGTCATGGTGGCGGTAGGCACTGAAAGTGTTTTCTCAGCGCCATTTTTGACTATTGCCTGTATTGATCCCATTTTAATAGCAATATTCTTCAAACCAAGCTCTACTCCGCCAGGGATACCGCTTGCGGCTGTCGTGGTGGAATTATTAACACCAACATCAATGGTTAATAGACCGTTTATGGAAGTATCGCCGAACATAACATCTACGCCGGCAAAACCGCCCTTATCAAACGCGAAATTCGCAATCGGTTGGCCTGTTACGCTGCTGATATTGCTTTGGCCCCAGGACGCGGTAAAAGAGAACGCGCTTGTCGTAACGTTGTTCCAATAAATGGAAACACCTTCTTGAGCAGTTACAGCGCTCAGATCGCTATCAGAGATAGGTGTCCTGGCGAATGACGACGATGGCATCATTACAAACAACGCGACAACGGCTAACAATAAAACTCTCTTCATCTTTCTATCCTCCTGGTTTTTTCGTTTTGCCGGCGAAATAATCTTTATTCTGTGCTTAAGCGGGTTAACCGTTTTTCATATCCCGATAAGCCTGAACGCCGGTTTGTTCTTCAGCGGGGTTAAGTACTTCTGCTTCTAAACCAAACTAAAAATAATCCGCTATTTTTTTCAAAGGTTGCTCATTATCTACAGAATCCTCTGATATTGTAAACCTTCCGGCGACTAAGAGTCTTACAGGGCGACAAAAAGGTAATAAGCGGGAATGAAGTGTCGAATATGGATAATGAACCTCGCGCCTATTAGACTATTCGTTGAGACGTATTATCATGGGATGGACATTTCATGACCAGATAAATTAGACAGCAAGAAAATCCGGGGACATCCATACTGGTTTTTTCCCTGTTTCCCAGGCCTTTTGCCTTTTTGTGGTACTATTGCCGAGGGTCGTCCAGTAGAAGTTGACATATAATACATTGTTCCTGTATATTTACATAAATAGAGTTGGCCGGTAAAAACATAAAATTGGTTTTATACAAAATATGCAGGTAGAGTTTTAATAAATGAAAGCTATTGGATTGATCGGGTGCGGAGTCTGGGGTTCAAATATACTAAGAGATTTAATTAAATTAGATTGCAAAGTTTATGTGGTTGACCCTGATTCCCAAGCCAGATTAAGAGCATCGGCAAATGGCGCTTTGAAAGTGTTTTCCCGAATAGTCGATTTACCTGATTGTGATGGTTACGTGGTAGCTGTGCCTATCCCTGATTTAACAAAAGTGTGCGCCGGCTTATTAAAATATACTAAACCTGTATTTTCTGAAAAGACGCTGTGCCTTTCTCTTGAAGATTTTCAGCTTTTAAATAATTCGGGCGGTTCGGATTATATTTTTGCTATGCATAAATGGCACTATCATCCGGGTATCGAAGCATTGCGTTTAGTTGCCGATACAGGAAGAATCGGGAAAATTGAGGGATTGTGCACGACAAGGCACGCATGGGTGGAAGATTTTCATGGCGGGGATGTTTTCTGGACACAAGCTGTTCACGATCTTACAATTATCAAGCATATATTAGGTTATATTCCGGACAAGATTAAGGCTATTCATGTTATAAAGAATGAAGATTTATTGCCCGTCAGCTTTACCGCTATGCTGGGTGATACGCCCATGGTCAGCATGTCTGTAAGCGGCAGACACTGTAATAAAATAAGCGGCGTAAGTATCCACGGAAAGAAAGGTTCGGCTTCTCTGCACGATGCCCTTGATGATCACATTATAATAAGAGACGGCGCCGGTGAGGAAAAGATCGCAATTGATACCACATTTCCTCTCTACCTGGAATTAAAGGAATTTGTGGAATATCTAAGTAATGGTCCGAAGCCGCGCTGCAATCTTCAAAGCGCGAAAGAAGTAACCGAAGCCATCCTGAATCTGAGAAAAAAAGGTAACTTGAAAAAATGAATTGTATGATTTTTTTGGAAGGATTTTTATAATGAACAAGCAGCATAAAGTATTTGCTCCCTCGAAAGTAGCCGTTGAAAAACAAAAAATAGATGCCTATTTAAATGGCGAGCATATTTTCCCCACTACTGTCGAGCTGGACCTGACTCAACTCTGTACACGTTCCTGTTCTGGGTGCCCTTACTCTGTATCAAGGAAACAGGGCCTTACATTGCAACTTCCTTTTCTGGAAAGAATATTCAGCATATTGGGTTTTCATACACCGGGTATTGTATTATCCGGAGGAGAATCGACTATAGTTCCTCATTTCCCTGAAACAGTGGCATTGGCAAGACAAAAAGGTTTTAAAGAAATTGCCATTATATCTAATGGAGGCAATACCCATAAATCCAAAGTTCAAGACGCGCTTCTGGAGCATGTGACTTCGATTCGCTTTTCTCTGTATGACTGGCAGGAAAATGATGCGGAATATTTCCTTAAGTCTCTTAAGAAAATTGAAGGTCTTCGTAATCGTATAGAAAAAGAGGGCAGCAAACTGGAAATTGGCGCTTCCATATTAACGCGCAAAGATCTGAATCACCGATATGAATCCATTGGACTGCAGGCTTTGAATGCCGGAATACACTGGTTATATTTTCATCCCTATTGCATTGATTGGGAATCAAAACACCCTGTCCAGGCGGATCAGACAGGCGTTTTAGAAGCCATCGAAAAACTAAAAGAAATAGCGCCCTCAAATGCTAACATCCAGGTGCCGGTTGATCGTTATTCAGAAAAGCCCTTATACTTTGAAAAACTTCATGGCGCTCATTTTTTAATTCAAATCGGCGCGGATGGCATCAACTATGCCGGTCCGGAATGTAAATATGATAAAAATTCCG
>Ga0074045_10004806_pt1 | contig 11885 bp, 10 predicted proteins | sample BogForMeECP23OM2_FD_94442 | JGI IMG/M metagenome (GOLD analysis project Ga0074045, IMG submission 94442) | Bog forest soil microbial communities from Calvert Island, British Columbia, Canada - Bog Forest MetaG ECP23OM2 | ecosystem: Environmental > Terrestrial > Soil > Wetlands ...
CCCGCGTCGCTCTCAGAGGCGCCAAGTGTTTCCGCGCCCAGGCACGATGCGCCGTGAATGTGGCGCTCCGGGCAGGCAGATGACGTAAAGCGGAACACCGACGGCGCGTTCACGATCACTGACATCCCGTGCGGCACGATGGCATCGTCCTGCGGGTAGCCTGGAGGGCGGAACTCGCGCACCAGTCCCGCCACCGAATACGCCATACCGTGCGGAACATGTACTCCGGAATTGCCGAAGGCGATTCCAGCGAGCGTTGCCGCGTACATCAGCTTGTCGCGTGCTTCAGTGTCGGTCGCGTCATTCACCGCTCGCACGAGGTACTGGCCGACCAGTTTCAACGCGCCCTCGCAGCCAACGTCGCTCCAGGGATTGGCGCCCTGGCTCATCGGCCGCAATGTCGCCCGCTCCGGTTTCGGGCGGCTGGTGTAGGGCCTTGCCGTATAAGACTCCAGCGCATGCGAGAGCACATCGAATCCGCTTGAGGCGACCACCTCCTTCGGCAACGTATACGTGGTGGCTGGATCGATCAGCGCAAGCGAGGGCCGCAAGCGCCGCGAGGCGATGCCCGTTTTCACGTGCATCGAAAGCAGATCAAAAATCGCGATCCCGGTGCATTCCGACCCGGTCCCGCAGGTGGTTGGGCACGCGATATGGGGCTTTAACGCGCCTGGTACAGGTTTGCCTGCGCCGATCGGTGCATTTACATACGTGAGCAAATCGGCGGGGTAAGTGGCATAGAGGTTGGCCGCCTTGCAGGAATCGATCACCGACCCGCCGCCGACCGACACATAACCGTCGAACGATCCGTTTGCGGCGAAGCGCGTGGCCTCAAGAAATGATTTGTCGGTCGGTTCGACCCTAACCTCGTCGAAGACGGCGACAGTCAGGCCGGCGTGGCGAAGTGAATCGCGGGCGCTGGAAAAGAAAGGCAACAGGCCGATGCGCTTGTCGGTGAACAAGGCCACGCGCGTCATACCCAGCGCCTTGGCGTGCTCGCCGAGTTCTGCCAGCGCCCCGGGCCCGAATACGATGCTAGTGATGTCGACCGAGAATGCGCTTTCCTTGCCGTCGGCTAGGGCGTAGTAATGACAGCAACCCATGTTCCGTTCCTCCGAACCTTACTGGCCATGGGGGCTGCGCCAAATCGGTTGACGAGCGCGCCCGATCCTTGTCAATCAGACTGGTCGTCCACCCGTCGTCCGCGCTTCCTCTGGCGCCTCTCTTCCCCAACCCTGGGAATCGCGGATCTGTTGCGATCGGTCGCCCGACGTGGATCCGCGCGGCGATCCGAGAAATGGCGGTATACGCATTTGCAGCGCGAAGGTGATGAACACTCCGGAAGGGGCAATAGGGGGGCCGCGTCGCTCAAGAAGCGTTTATCACGCAGCACCGCGATAGCGGGGCACGCCCGGGGACCCGCGACGACGCTGACCGCGTGCCATTGCTGTTTGGTAGGTGCGGCCGGCTTTATCTTCATAACCATGAGCGCAACAATACCCTGTACGGTGCCGAGAATCCAACGACCAATATCGGCAAGTTCGGAGTATGGCTGTTTCTGGCCGATCTCGGCGTGCTCGTGGTAGCAGGCTTCGCTGCCAGAGCAGGGGGAGATGCATCTTCCGGCGGGGCGGAGTCGGTCATCTCGGTGCCAACCTCGTCATGCGGGTTTTGCTGAAACACGCCAAGTGTACCGGCCCACGCGTGTGACGCTGGCTGTTGGCCGTTGCGTTGTCCGGCCCTGCGGCGTAGGCTTATCGCACTGCCTCGACGTTACGCAGAAGCGTTTCTTCCTACCGCTGGATGTGTCACAAATGCGAACGTCCAATGATCCTGGTCTGTCCACTTGCGGACACTGCGGGTCTGCTGCAGTCGCGTCGGCGTTGGAGATTGCCAAGGCGCGACGCGAGCGCTGACAGGGCGAGGCGATGAGCGATGCATACGTGCACGGCTACGACCCACGCGAGCGCGCGCGCCTGCAGGACCAGGCTGGGGCCCTGGTGGAATTGCTCCACTCGGACACGTCATACCCGCCCGGCAGCAGCGTGCTCGAAGCCGGGTGCGGAGTAGGCGCCCAGACCATCCCCCTTGCCCGCAACAGCCCGGGTGCCCGGATAACCTCGGTCGACGTGTCGGCAGATTCGGTCAAAGAGGCCAAGCAAAGGGTGGATGCAGCAGGCGTTACCAACGTGGAATTCCGGCAGGCAGACATTTTCGCGCCGCCTTTTGGCCCCGAGTCCTTCGATCACATCTTCGTTTGCTTCGTCCTGGAACACCTCTCGCGTCCATTGGCAGCCCTCACTGCGCTCAAAGGTTTGCTCCGCGTGGGTGGCACGATCACCGCGATTGAAGGAGACCATGGCTCCGCGTACTTCCACCCCGACAGTGCTGCGGCCCGGGAGGCGGTACGGTGCCTGGTCGAATTGCAGCAGACGGGCGGTGGCAACGCGCTGATCGGACGAGAGCTCTACCCACTGTTATCCGAGGCCGGTTTTGATGCGGTGCGCGTGTCGCCGCGGATGGTATACGTGGATTCGAGCCACCCCGATCTGGTCGAGAGATTTACCAGAAAAACATTCACCGCCATGGTCGAGGGCATTCGCGGTGCGGCGATCGACGCCGGCATTGTCACGCCCGAGGTGTTCGATGCGGGTATCCGGGACCTTTACAGGACAGCCGAGCGAGACGGCGTCTTCTGCTATACGTTCTTCAAGGCCGTAGCAGAAAAATCGCTTTCGCATTTGGCCGAATCTCCAGACTGAGTGAGCGAGTGCGTCGGCCGATTGCTCACCGAGCGGATTGCTTCGCCGCCGCCAGGCGTTTCGGCGCCTTGTGCGCCCACGCGTCGCGCAGCAGCTGATTTACCACCGCCGGCGAGGCTCCCGATAAACGTATGCGCAGCCCGCACACCTTGCCACCCCATAGCAGCTTTTCGATGAAGGCAGGGTACAGGGTCAAGGCGCGTTCGCGCCGGTCTTCGGCGACGAAAACATGGATGTGCTCTTCATCCGGGGGCACGGTGACAAAAATTCTCCCCCGAACGCGAAATGAAGAGTACGCAAAGTGCGGCGCCTCGGTTGCCTCCGGCAGCGAGAGCGCGAAGCGGCGCACCTGGGCAACGTTCATGGGGAGCTTTGCACATCATCCCGGCGCGCCGGTTGCTACGCCTGCCTCGAGCCACGCCAGCGCCTGTTCTTTGTCGTCGAAGCCGAAGTGCTTCACCTCCGCGTGCACAAAATGCGCGACGATGCTCGGCATGATGGTCAGGAATTCATTGTCGGTCACAGCGGCCACGCGCCGGATGTATCGCTGGTGCTCACCGACGAACTTCAGGTGCGATAGGAGTCCCTCGAAGTTCTTCCAGCCAGGGAACGACTTCGCGTAGATCATCAGGCCGTTGAGCTTTCCCTTTTCCGCAATGAATGGGTCGACCTCTTGCGCAACGAGCTCGAAGTCCGTCTTCTCAAGCGGCCCTTGGGGCGTGACAATGAGTATGCCCTGGTCGCGCAGCAGATCGAAATGGATCATGAGTCTTATCCTTTGGGTGGCGGAACGAGAGGTTCCGTGGGTGTTGGCGTCGGGCAAAGGGTGCCGCATGGTTCCTTACGAAAACGCCAGGCCGCTTCAATCCCGATGGTCGAGCTGCGAATTTCCATCTGACACCTCAACAGCTGGCAACCGCCAATGGGCTGATGTCCGAAATTCTAAGCGCGATAGGGGGCTTTGGGGAGAGTTGGCAGCAGATGGAACGCCGCGGCGACAGCGGTCATGCCCGAGAAACGCGTTCGGACGCGGCTGGGCAGGGCCGCCGCCTTGCGCCGCGGGCCGTGGCTCACGGGCGGGTGCAGTCACCGCCCCGCCCCCAGACCCGCATCAGGCGTGGCCCCCGCCGCGAGCCGGGCAACCGCCTATAACTTGTTATAGGGCTATGGCAGATTTGATTTGCATGAGGTAATTTCGCCGCTCGGGGGAGGGCCAAGACATGTTAGTGCGCAAGCTATGTCTGCCGGAGATCAACTGGTCTGCCCAGGAGGAAGCCTGTGCCACTGGGCTTGTCAAAGAGGCCCTGCGCCAGGCGCGTTCGGGGTCGGTGCAGGAGGCATTGGTCTTCGCGACCGCGGCGCTTGGGTTCGATACGTTTGTGTTTGGCATCGTTGCCAACGATCGGCGGCCGGACGCCGAATCGCGCACCTACGTCATAACCGACCAGGCGGAGGCCTGGATCCGCGCCTATGACGAGCGCGCCTACCTGGAACTCGATCCACGGGTCGAACTCGCCGGCGAGCCGGGCTATGCCTTCTGGGAAGCAAGACATTTCGACAAGGATCCGCGACACAGGCTGTTTCTGCGCGAATCGTCGGCATACGGAATCGAATCCGGCCTGGTAATCGGCCTGTGCACGCGCGATCCGCCGTCCTATGCGATGCTGGGCCTCAATCGCGCGGCTCCCACGTTCGATTCCTGGAGGACTGAGCAATGCCTGCTCGTCGCCGGCCAGGTATCGATCCTGGGCAAGGTCTTAAGCCGCGCGGTGCGAAGCTTCCTCAACAAGCAGGAGCTGCTGTTTCCTGCGCCGCCGATGAAGCTCAATCCTCGGGAACGCGAAGTCCTCACCTTTGCCGCCGCCGGGAGGACCTCGAAGGAGATTGCCGGAACGCTTGGCATCGCCAAGATCACGGTGGACATGATGGTTGCCGGCATCCTGTACAAGATGGGGGCGCTCAATCGCAACCAGGCCATTGCCAAGGCCATCGCCAACAAGCTCATCGACATGCCCGACGACGTGCACGCCGAGTACAAGAGCGCGAAGCTGCAGGCGACGCGACGCGGGCATCGCGCCCTGGCGCCTTGAAACCAGCGCGCGCCTGGCGGCGCCAGGGCGCACCCCATTGCCGGCCAGAACAGAGAGGGCATCGTGGCAAATACGCATGTATCCGATATCGCGCTGATCAATCTGGGTTTCCTGCTGGCCTTGAAGGAGGCGGTGGTGCGGGACCCGGTGCAGGCATGTTTCCAGTTCCGCCTCAAGCCGGGCGACGCAGCGGTGATCGCCGAGCTCGGCTTTGACGCCCTCGAGTCGCTCGCCCTTGGCCTCGACGAATCCATCGTCACGCTGCGCTACACCGGGCAGGATCTGTGCGACCTGATCAAGACACCCCCGGCACTGCGCAACATTTTCGCGACCGTGCGCGAGCTCGTCGAGCCGCCGGTCGAGCGCCCGGCGCCATCGCTAAGGGTCAGCGGCGCCCATCGCGCCAGCCTCTGAGCCGCGGGCTGCTCGAAGGGACGCGCATCGTGGACGCAAGATTGGCTGCCCGCCACGTCCATGCGCTCGACATCGCGCGCCGGGCTCTGGCGGCTGGCGCGAGGCCGAGCACGGTGGGCTTTCTCACCGGACTCGATCGCGCGTCCCTGCGCCGCTATTTCGTGTTCGACGCCGGGGAGGGGCCCAAGCCCGGCAAGCGCCCGGACTCGCCCGAGCGCTTTGTCAAGAACGCGACCCTGTTCACCATGGTCGACGCCTCGATCGTCTATGCGATCTACCGGGATTTCCGCGACCGCTCGCCGCATCCGGCCGACTCCCTGCTCGCCGCCTATGCGCATTACTCCACCCGCCGGGCGACCCGTGAGTTGTCCTTCGACCGGGTCTTCTACGTCGTATCCTGGACCGATCGCCTCTGGGTGTGGGCGGCGAGGGAGGCGGTCTTCCACGCCAGCGCCTGCAGTCACTGCCATTGCCGCTATCTGGCGCCTCCGGTCGCGGTGGCCAACCACGCGCGCGATTGCCCGTTCTGCAAGCTCGCGCTCCGCTATCGGCGCGATCGTCGCCTGCACAGCCGCTTCCCCGAGCGCGATCATCCGCACCTGGGCGCCGCGCTCGCGAGTACCCTGCGGCTCGCCGGCGGCGGCGACGATCGCGCCGGCGGGTCTTACCCGAGCGCGCGCGGTTCCGCGTCCTGATCCTTGGACCCTCGCCAGGCGGCTTTCCGCGGCGCGGCTAAAGCATCGGCTTCGTGCCGGCTTATCGGGTGGTCTCCGGGGCATGGCGTTGAGAGCATCGGTGCAGGCGATCGTATTTTTCCAGGCTCCGCATCATGTCCGGCTCGCGCCGCTCCAACGCCGAACTCCTGCAGCAACTCGAGCAGAAGAACCCGCTGCTCGGCCTGGGCTGCTCCTACAGCCCGTATCCGGTCCGCCTGTGGATCCAGGACATGAAGAATTACTACGTCGATTTCTACCGCTACGCCTCGAAGCACGTGCATTTCATTCATTTCAAGGCGCGTTCGCGGCTCGCCAACGAGGTCGTCACCAGGGTCGAGGCGGAGCTTCGCAACCAGGTGCTGCAGGCAAACGAAGCCGTCGACGAGGCGATCGCCCAGGCCGAGGCGCTGATGCGGGCGCATGGCATCACCCTCGCCGTCATCGAGACGCCGAATTGCTCGCCGCCGCTCTGCCATACTGCCGAAATCATCTCGCCTTTGACCAATCGCTATCTGCAGTTGATCGAGAAGACGGACTACCTGCTGCGCGCGCTCGATCCGCTGTTCCAGCAGGAGGTCATCAGCATGGAGGAGTACAACCTGCGCCGCGGTCTGTCCAAGCGCCAAGTCAAACGCTTCTACTACGCCTGCCGTCGCTGCGACGAGGCGCTGCGCGGGCGCATGGACGCCCGCGAAGCCGCGGCGGCGAAGGGTCCCCTCCGGATCAGGGGCGACGCGATCGCCCACCCCATCGCTGCCGCCGCAGATCCGGCGCCGCAAGCCGCGCAAGCAGGCGAGGCTGGGGAGCCGATCGCGCGGCAGGTGGCATAGCGCCTCGCCGCCATCGATGGCGGAGAGGAGCAGCACGCGCCGACCGTTGCCGCAATGGACGGCAATGCGGACCGCCCGAACGATCGACGCCGCCAGATCCTCCGTGCGCAGTGGCGTTCCGCGGACCTACGGCAACGAAAAGATGATGATCGCCGACGTGCCGCTTCCGCCGAAGAAGCCGGAGACCACGCCGGACGTGGTGGCAACGTACTGCTTGCCTCCGATGTCGTAGCTGATCACGCCACCTCCGACCGAACCGCCAGTGTTGAAACGATAGAGCGTCTTGCCGTTGCTCGCGTCGATGGCAAGAAAATCGTTGTTCAGGTCGCCGGTGAAGAGCACGCCCCCCGACGTCGCCGTGACGCCAGCGACCAGCGGGGTAGGCCAGTGCACGCGCCAACGCACGCTGCCCGTCGTGGCGTCGATAGCCTGCAGCCAGCCCTTAGCCTGGTCGCGCGGATCCGGCGTCACCGCGCCGCCGTAATAGTGCGCGTTCTCGGTGAACTGTGGCGGCTTATCGGACTTGGTGAACGTTCCGCACCAGTCCACCGTCGCCACGTACAGTGTCTTGGTCGGCGGACTGTAGGCCGGGCCGTTCCATTCCATGCCGCCGAGCAGTCCCGGGCAGCCGTGCGCGCCAGCGACGGTGGGGACCTTGTCGAAATCGGTGCGCGTGGTGATCGGCAGCTCGTAGAGCACCTCTTGTGTGTCGCGATCGAGCATCCGCAGCAAGCCATCCTTGCCGGAGACGGCGAGCAGGTTGCGCGGCTTGCCCTTTACCTTCGCGCTAAAGAGCGGGCTTACTTGGCTTAAGTCCCGGTCGTTGGCATCGTTCGGGGCGAACTGGTGGTACCAAAGCATCTTGCCCGTGCGCACATCGAGCGCGACCGCGGAGTTGGTGTACAGATTTGTTCCAGGGCGAACGTCCGGGTAGAAGTCCGGCGATGGGTTGCCGACCGGAACGTAGAGCACGCCCTTTGCCGCGTCGAGCGACAGCGGCGTCCACAGACTGCCACCGCCGTGCTCGCGCGACTCCGGATTGGTCCAGGTTTCCGCGCCCGGCTCGCCGGCATCCGGAATGAGGTTGAAGCGCCATACCTGTTCCCCGGTTGAAAGCCTGAAGGCGCCGATCCAGTTCTTGGCCCCCCAGTCGGCGCCGGCCGGGCCGTAGATCACCAGGTCCGCGTAGATCAGCGGTGGCATGCTCAAGTACTGGCTGCTCTTTGCATCGGCGATCTTCTGGCTCCAGAGAAGCGTCCCCTTGTCGAGGTCGACCGCAATCAGGTAGCCGTCCGCCGTGCCCCGAACCACGCGGCCGTCCTTGATGGCCACGCCGCGGTTGGTCGGCGAAAGCACAGCCCCCTTGCCCTCCCAGTTGTAGGTCCAGCGCTCACGGCAGGTCGCCGCATCGATTGCCACGATGGCCTTGTCGATGGTCAGATACATCACGCCCTTGTAGACGAGCGGGCTGGTCTGGGTGGCACCGGCATTGTTCGAGCGATAGATGCAGGCAGCGCGCAATTGCCCGGCATTCCTGGGCGTGATCTGGCGCAAGTCGACAAAGCGCTGGCCCATGTAATCCTTGCTCGCGTAGAGCCAGTCGTGCTGGTTGCGCGCCGCGTTGAGCAACTCGTCCTGTGTCGGGCCGTGAGCTGACGGTTCACCTCCCGACGCGGGCGTCGCCGTTGCCGCGGCTGCCGGCGCGCTGGTCCGCCCAAGCGTTTCGAGGTAGGCGATGACGTTGGCTCGATCGGTTGCGTTGGGCAGGGAGACGGACATCGACGTTCCCGGCACCTCCTTGGTCGACGCGGTGAGGAAAACGTCGAGCGTCTTCTCGTCCCAGCTCAGTCCGGATTGCGCCATCGCAGGAGAATAGTTGTAACCGGCAAGACTTCCCGCCTTGCGATCGAACACGCCGGCCAGCGACGGACCAAAGCCGTTCTTCCCCGCCTCGATCGTGTGGCACGTCGCGCATTGGTTTGCGAATACCGCCTTGCCGGCAGCCGCGTCGCCGGCTGCATGCGCCGACCCGCAGAATGGAAAAGCAGCCAGGAAGACGAGCGTTGCCAATAGCGCGCGGGGATCGGGTTCGAAAGTGTCGGACGAAGCGGGCATGGCGGTCCTGGCGAGCTTAGGCATGGGTTGCTCCCGAAGAGAAAACCGTCTTGATGGGCGGGGCGGCGATTGCACCGCGGGAATTGCGATGCACCGTGCAGGCGGGCGTGCCACGCCCGCTGCGTTGGAAAACAGGGAAACCTTCAGCGTCGAGCATGATCTGTCGCCGCTGCAAAGATACCTGCGTTTCCGGAATTTGTGCGCGTATCGTGCCAGATTGCGCGACGCAACGCGAGGAAAAGCGAGTTCACGCCGCGCTGCAGGGCCAGGCCATTGACGGGGCGGGAATTGCTGATCCGCCGTGGTATCGTAGAATGATCATGGGGGTTTACTGGCGTTCGCCGTTGACCATGACGAGAGTGTGGTCGCTGGCGCGTCGTTCATCGCGGTCAATATCAACTTGTGGGGCCTCGCGATGCCGGACCGAGTCTCTCTGCTCGACGAATTGCGTGTTCAGTACGAATCCGAGCGTCGGTCGACGCCGGGGCAGGCCAAGGGCGAAGGGTTTCAGGAAATCGACACCCGGCTGCGCAAGGCATTCCGTTGGCTCGAGAAGGCGGTGGCATACCTGGACGGGATCAAGCCTTCGCTCAACCACCGCTTCGATCTGGGTCACGGCTTCGTGTTCGATTCGCCGCGGTTTGCGCACGGCTACATCGGCCAGCACTCAAGCCGTATCGTCGGTTATCCCGTGGTAGATGAAATCAACATCTACTACGAGATCGCCGCGCACCAGCCGTTGACGATCGAGGTCGCACCCGGCGGGGTTGAACTGGTCGAGAAGAGCCTCGAGGCGGTTTCGCTGCAATACACGTCGCGGCGCGTCGAGGCCATGGATGGCACCGTGCACAAGTGCGTCTTTTCAGTGCCGCCGGCGATCCAGGCGGCGGTAATGTTCCGCGTCGACTACCAGGCCGGAGAAGTGCCGGTGACGCTGGTCAACGTCGATCGCTTCGATCGCACCACCCTGATGTTCCACAGCACCGAGATCGAGGAGCCGGTCCTCGAGGACCTGGTACGGCTGATGCTCGGGCGAGACAACGCGTTCCTGCGCCGCGCTGCCCTCGCAGGCATCCATGGCCAGCCGCCAGCTCGCAGCTGAAGCGTCGCGGCGGCGATCGCACTTCCTGCGCAGGCTTTCGGCCGCCGATATCCGGGCCTGCGAAGCGAATCGGGCGTTTGGCTGCGCGCCTGCTCCTGGCCCGTCGTGCCCGCGCTGCGCGGGGCGGACCCCCTTTGCCCGCTTCGCCATGACCCCTAATCGAGCCGGCCATTGACGCGCATCAATGCCGAAGGTCGCCTAAGTGTGTGAAGGTATGCGAACATTGAGCTTGTCGCGGTTTCAACCAGCGGGGTCGCACGTGCCGAAGCAACTGACGATGATGACGGTCATCACGCTGGCCGTGGCAGTCGCACACGGCCAGGCCCTGGCCCAGCACGAGCAGAAAAGCGGCAAGGAAGTGGTGGAAACCACGTGCATTTCCTGCCACGGCTCGGGCCTGAACGGCGCGCCGAAGATCGGCGACGCGAAAGCCTGGCAGAAGCGCGCCGAGCAGGGCCTCACGAGCCTCACCCAGAACGCGCTCAACGGCATTCGCCGCATGCCTGCGCATGGCGGCAACCCCGGTCTTTCCGATCTCGAAATCGAGCGCGCGGTCACCTACATGGTCAACCAGTCGGGCGGCCACTGGATCGAGCCCATCGACAGGGCGAGCCCACCGCCGGCGCGCAGCGCCGAGCAGGTGGTGCACTCCCAGTGCGCCAAGTGCCATCAGGCGGGAGCCGGCGGCGCGCCGAAGATCGGCGATCGCTCGGCATGGATACCGCGGCTCAAGCAGGGTGTCGACAGCCTGGTGCTGTCGGTGATCAACGGCCATGGCGGCATGCCGCCGCGTGGCGGAGCGGCCGATCTCACCGATGCCGAATTGCGCAGCGCCGTCGTGTACATGTACAACCCGGCGGCGGTTGCGGCACCGAAAGGCTCCCCGGCCCGCGTTGTCGCCAGCAACGACGTCGCGGTCGTCGGCACCACGACCGTCTACCTCGGCGTGGTATCGGCCGATGTCATCCGCGCCCACCCCGGCGAGTACCCTAAGCTCGCCGCCGCCGCGCCTTCCGGGCCGGCCCAGTATTACGTGACCATCGCCCTGTTCGACTCGGGCAACGGCAAGCGGATCGACGACGCCATGGTCAAGGCGCGCGTTTCGACGGCGACGCAAGGCGGCGCCGAGCAGACCCTCGAACCGGTAACGATCGCCAGCTCGCGCACCTACGGCAACTATTTCGCCATGGGTGGCGCGGGCCCATACCGGATCACGGTGGACATCCGGCGTCCGGGCGACCCCAACCCGCTGCAAGCGCAGTTCGAGTACACGCACTGACACGCACCCTGGCCGCGCGCCGCCCTGCGGGCGGCGCCGCGAAGGCTTGAGAACCGGCGTAGGGAAGCGCCGATCAGCCCAGCCCCGGTACGGGCCAGGTTTCGTTGGCGTGCTGCAGCAGCGCGGGGTTGCCGCGGCAGCGGGCAGCGAATTCCCGCACCTCCGGCGCCCGCCAGGCGTGGCGATAGAGGCGCCAGGCGTCCTCGAGCGAATCGCGGCGCAGATCGGCTGCCGCGAACGGCAGCGCGTTCAAGAGCTTCACCTTGCCGTTGGGCACCACCAGCAGCATCGCCTGCGGCTGCTCGAGGCGCGTTTCGATCTCGGTGACGATGTCCCAGGGATAGATCGACAGGGCGATGCCGGGGCCGTGCGCCGCGGCGCGTTCGCGCAGCGCCGCCACGGCGCGCGCCCAGTCCTCCTCACTGCAGGCGATGCGCTGCCAATCGGCCGCGGCACGGCCGATGCGCATCAAGGGGCCGGTGACGAATGCGCCGCAGCCGAGTTTTGCAGCGAGGTCGAACGCCGGGACGATCTCGTGCAGGTTGAAGCGGGTCGGGACGAACACCAGCTGCGGCGC
>Ga0074045_10004807_pt1 | contig 11884 bp, 14 predicted proteins | sample BogForMeECP23OM2_FD_94442 | JGI IMG/M metagenome (GOLD analysis project Ga0074045, IMG submission 94442) | Bog forest soil microbial communities from Calvert Island, British Columbia, Canada - Bog Forest MetaG ECP23OM2 | ecosystem: Environmental > Terrestrial > Soil > Wetlands ...
CCTGGACCGTAGATTACCCGCTCGAGGCGGGTGAAATTGAATTCGCCGGATGGTGCTTGCACGCTGGTAATCCTCCTGTCGAGCTTTGGCGGCCGCGCTCGCCAGCGCGGGTATGAAAGCCGTCTCGTCAGGGATTGATTACCACGAGTGTGCCAACCGGCAGAAGCCTCGCCATCTCCGTAATATCGCTGTTGTCGACGGAAATGCAGCCGAGCGTCCAGTTGACGTCCTGGATATTGAGGATCGGGCTGTCGGTGCCGTGAATGCCGACCAGGCTGCCTTCCCGCGAACGCATCGGAATTGTATGACTGGCGCGCAACTCCGCGAACCGCGCCTCGTCGGTCGCATTGGGATAGTTGAGCTTCAGGAACCAGCGAAAGCGCAGGCTCCGATGCTTGGCGATAATCAGGTACGCGCCCTCGGGCGTGCGCGAATCGCCTTCCCATGCTTTGGCGCCGCCAAGGCCTCGGCCGAACACCGCATGGTAGGTCTTGAACAGTTGGTTCTTGTAGTAGAGCTCAATCCGATGCTGCGACTTGTAGACGTGCACCGCCCAGTTGAAGGGATCGATCCGTGAACCGTCGACGGCCTGATCGAAGAGCCGCTGACCCAACGCCGTATCCGCGGGATGATCGTTTGGCCGAACCATGAACGCGGCGCTTTGCACACCGGCCGCCGTTGAGGCCACCGCCGGGACGGCGGCCGCGCCGCTTGGTTGCGTGGCCGCGGCAGGAGTGATCGGCGCGACCCTGCTGGTCTGAGCCAAGCCGAACGGAATCCACCAGACAAAAGCCAACCACAGCCCGGCGACCGCCAGCCACCGCTTCGATCTTTTCATCGCGGGTAATTCCCCTCCACCCGATTTGCTATTCTGGAAGGCGGCCACGGTCGCGTCAATTACTCAGCTATACCTGATTATCGCGCGGCTTTCGCTTTCAGCCATAATTGGGTAGCCGGAGGATCACATATGGAGCACCATCTGGCGCAGGCTTTGGCCGGACTTACCACCGGTATCTACGTCCTCACCGTGGCCGACGGCGAGGACCATCACGGCATGTCCTCTTCCTGGGTGACGCAGGTCTCGGGGGAGCCGCCGCTCTTCAGTGCGGCGGTGGACAATCAGCACTTCTCCAACGCGCTGATTACGCGCACCGGGGCCTTCGGACTCAATATCGCTGGGGCGCGGGGCCAGGCGCTTGAAGATTATTTCTACTCGCCGCGCGCCAAACGGGTTAACAATCTGAGCGAGCTTGCTTACGAACTTTCGCCCGTGCTGCGCGTGCCCTGGCTCACACTGGCGATGATCTCGATTGAGGCCCGGGTCAAGGATACGGTGATTGCCGGTGACCATACGCTGTTTATCGGCGAACCGGTCGGAGTGCGGATCCGGGAGAGTGATCGGCCGTTGACATCGCTGGATCTCGACTACGTCTACGTCGGGGGCAAGTCGGTTATCCCGCGTTGGCGCTAGCGGAGCGCCGTTGCGGCGCGGAGCGAGCAGGCGAGTCTGCGAGCTGCGTTAAGATTCTTAGTCGGCAGGCGGTTGGTCGTACTGCATGCCTTTGTGAAGAAAACGCAAAAGACCCCGCGCTGCAACATAGACTTGGCGCTTAAGCGCTTGAAGGAGTTAGGCTCGTGACCAAACGTTTGCAAACCGTCAAGGCCACGATGCTAGCCGATCACGAGGTACGCGACGCCTACGAAACCCTCGGCGAAGAATTCGATCTGGCACATGAATTCATTGCTGCGCGTGTGCGCGCCGGACTGACTCAGGCCGAAGTGGCGAAGCGCATGGGCACGACGCAATCCGTGGTCGCGCGGCTCGAAAGCGGCACGCAGATGCCCAGCGTGAACACGCTTTTGAAGTTCGCCAAGGCAACGCGTTCGCGACCGATCATCAAGCTTCTCGCCGCGTAGCTCGTCGGCGAGCCTACCCTTGACGGCGGCTGGCCCTGCGCGCCATAACGCCGCCAACGGCAAAATTGTCACTTGCGTGAACGAGTGGAATAATTTGACGCCCGCTGAAAACGTCTGATAGCATCGCGCCGGACTGGGAGTAGAGATCATGCCAATCGAACGGAACGAGCTGCGCCGCGTGATGGGTCACTTCGCGACCGGCGTGACGATTATCACGACGGTATCGAAGGATGGGGTGCCGTTCGGGCTGACCGCCAACGCCTTCACGTCGGTTTCCCTCGACCCGCCGCTGCTGCTGATTTCGGTGGATAAGAAAGCCGAGAGTTTCCCCCATTTCGAGGAGAGCAAAGTCTTCACGGTCAACGTCCTGAGCGAAGAGCAGGAAGGGCTGTCGCGCAAGTTCGCGGTCAGCGGGGGCGACAAGTTTCAGGGCGTTGCCTATCACACGGGTGCGAACGGCGTGCCCATCCTGGACGGCATGCTCGCCTATCTGGAATGCAAACTCTACGCGACCTATGACGGAGGCGACCACACCCTCTTTCTGGGTGAGATCGAGCAGGCGGAAACGCGCGAGGACAAGCCGCTGCTCTTCTATCGCGGTGGCTACCGCTCGCTCGCAGGCTGAGCCGCGGGTATCTGACGCCACAATTGACAAAATCTGTGACCAAAAGCGGGTTTTCCACATTTAAAGCATTTGACGCATTGGCCGAGCCTGGCGGTCCGAGCCAAGAGCGAATTTCAGACTAAGCTCAGGGGAAGGTGGGGGAATGGGGCGGTTGCCCGGCTTGAGCGTGTTTCTGCCCGCTCATAACGAGGAAGCCAATATCGAGCGCGTCGTGACCGGCTTCTGCAAGGAGATGCCGAAGGTCGCCGACGCGTTCGAAGTGATCGTGGTCGACGATGGGAGCCGCGATCAGACCGGTTCTATCGCTGATCGGATGGCGGCGGCTGACTCCCGGGTCAAAGTGGTGCACCATCAGGTCAATCGCGGGTACGGCGGCGCGGTGATCTCCGGGATCCGTGCGGCGACGATGCCTTGGGTGCTGCTCAGTGACGGCGACGGCCAGTTCGACCCCGTGGATGTGCAGTTGCTGGCGGCGCGAACCCCGGAATTCGACGTTGTCGTGGGACGCCGGGTGCATCGGGCGGACCCGCTGATGCGCCGGATCAACGGTAAAGCGTGGACAATTCTCGTGCGGATGATGTTCGGGCTGCATATTTCTGATATGGACTGTGGGTTCAAGCTCTTTCGCCGTGAGCTGCTGCAGGATATGGAATTGCATGCGCATGGCGCGATGATTACGACCGAACTGATGGCGCGTCTGGCCGGGCGCCAAGCGCGCATCTGCGAAGTCGGCGTCAAGCATCTGCCGCGGCTGGCGGGCGAGCAGACGGGAGCCAACCTGAAGGTGATTATGCGCGCCTTTAAGGAACTCTTCGGGCTGTACCGGGAGCTCAAGGCGGCGCGGGTGGGAACGTCGGCTTGAGCGCTCGGGCATAACTCTCCGGATTAATTGACCGGATCGGCGCGCGGCGACGATAGACCAAAGCGGTCATCGGGCCGACGGATTGCGTGTTAGCGGCTGCACGCATCGGTAAGAACAGGCCGGATTTGCTGGGTTTGGAGCCATTTTGTTGGGTGGCACGGCAATAGCTAGACAGGGATTCAGAGGACTCGCTAGCGAGCCTCACAAAAAAAGGAGAAGGATATGAAGCGTACCGTTTCGATGTTGACTGCCGCGTTGTTGGCTGGTGCGATTGCGTTGCCAGCTTTCGCGCAGGCTCCGGCGGCGCCCGAAGCGCCCGCGGCGGCTGCGTCGACCGCGACGACGACGACCACGACGGAAGGCGGTGGAACGACGACCACCACGACTACGACGAAGCATCATCACGCCAAGCGCCACCACAAGAAGAAGGCGGCGGCCGGAATGGAGAGCCCCGCGGCGGAATCCTCGATGGCGGCTCCGGCTGCCTCGCCCGCGCAGTAACCCGAACGTTTATCGGCGCCCGCGCGGATCGGTCCGAGCCGGTAAAAATCCGGCCAAGACGCGACCCGGCGGGCGCCATTCGGTTTCGTTCGGCAACAAGTTACTCGGCGCGTTAATCGCGGGCTATTCTCTGTTGCGAAATTCCTGCTAGCATCGAAGCGCGCGCTGTCGTCAGCACGGCGTTTAGCAGGACGTCGCACAGTTGTTTAAACGCTATAGGTTCGCCCTGGCTGCGGCTTTGGTGAGTTTTATAGCTATAGCCTCATCGTTGGCCGTCCGTGTTGTAGCGGCTACCGCCCCCGCGTCAGAGGAGGAGATTTGCGACCCGCTCGCGGACTACGCTTTAGGGATGGAAGACTATCCCAGGGCGGTCAAGCTCCATCAGGAGGTTATCCGCAAGCATCCGGGGCTGGCGCTAGCCTATTATCATTTGGGCTTCGCTTATGGAGTTCTAGGTGACCACGATCAGGAGTTGATCGATTATCAAAAAGCTGTGGAGCTCGGCTTGAGCGACTGGGCGCTGTTTCTCAATCTGGGCCGCCTCTATCTCGAGAGCAACCATCTGGAGCAGGCCAGCGACGAGTTTCGGCTCGCGGCCCTGTTAGCGCCCTACCGCCCCGAGACGCACTACAATCTCGGCCTCGTCTATGAGCGCCTTGGCCGGTTCCACAAGGCGGAGCAGGAGATTCTGCTCTCGCTAAGGCTCGAACCCGAACAGGCTGATGCGCGCAACACCTTGGGCGTCATCTATGCCGAAGAACGGAATTTCGCGCGGGCGCACGAAGAATGGGCGGATTTGAAACGATCCTATCCCGACTATACGCCGGCGACCGCGAATCTGGCGATTCTCGAACAAGTTGAACGTGGGCGAACCAGCGGACAGGCCCGCGACGCACAGCGGCTGAGCGGATTCGCGCAAACGCCCTGAACGGCGTCGGCGCGCCACAAGTCATGGGGGATGCAGGCAGGTGACGGCATTGGTGTACCGGCGGAGCAGGTTGAGGTGGAGTGGGGTCTACGCCCTGATCGGCGTAGTGCTGTTCGGGCAGGTGAGTCCGGCGTTGGCGGTGGCGTCCCCTCAGCACCGGCATCATCATCGAACGCATGCGGCGCGTGGCACGGGCGCACCGTTGTACCACGCCGAGTTGCTGATGGACGCCGACAGCGGGCGGATTCTTTACGCCCAGAACGAGAAACTGGAGTGGCCACCCGCGTCGATGGCCAAAATGATGCTCCTGGAAGTGGCCGAGGATCAGATCAAGTTGGGGCGGGTCAGCTACAGCGACCCGGTGCGGATTTCCGCACGCGCCGCCGCCACCGCCGGCTCCCATCTGGGCCTGCACGAGGGCGACGTCTATCCGCTGGGCGAACTGATGAAAGCGGCGCTCATCCGCTCGGCAAATGACGCCGCGGTCGCGGTCGCCGAGAAAATCGCCGGATCGGTCGAGGCTTGCGTCCGGCTGATGAATCTGAAGGCGCAGGCGCTGGGGATGGACGATACCTATTACGGCACGGTCAACGGCCTTCCGCCGCGTCCGGACCATGACGTCGATCACACCACCGCGGTTGACCTGGCGGTTCTGGCGCGCGCCATAATCCGCACCACCGGACTGCTGCAATGGTCGTCGATGGAAGAGGCGCCCTTCGATGGCGGCCGTGTGATGCTGCGCAACACCAACCATCTGATCGGGCATCTGGACGGTTGCGACGGCCTCAAGACCGGGTTCACCTTCAAAGCCGGCTTCAATCTCACGGCGACCGCCAAACGTGGCGACATGCGCCTGATTTCGGTGGTGCTTGGCGCCCCCTCCAACCCGCAGCGGTTCATCCAGAGTTCACGGCTGCTCGATTGGGGGTTTGACAACTTTGCCAAAGTTCATCTCGTCAATCGTGGCCAGGCGTTGCCGGTCCACGTGCAGGTCGAATCCGGCCCGCTGATCCAGCCGGTGGCGGAAAACGACGTTGCGCTGGTTCTGTCCAAAGCGCAGATGGCGGACGTTAAGCTTGAATACAGTGTGCCTTCAATGGTACAGGGACCGCTCACCTCTGGTGAATCGCTCGGACAGGTGATTGTGCGGGACGGTAGCGACGTCGTAACCAGGGTCGACGCGGTTTGCCCGGTCGCGGTCGGCGCCGCTCCCGATTCGCCCAGTTCGCAGGAGAATAGATGACACCCGCTTCCAAACAACGAAATCGGCGTAATCGCAAACTCGCGCTCAAACGGCGCACCGAGCCGTCGCAGGTCCGGGGGCGCAAGCGCCGGATCCGGCGGAATCGGGTGCGCGCCGCCAAATAACTTCTTGCCCGCTCTGAGCGTTGCTCGCGCTGTGCCGAATACGGGCGTCGTATGGCTCCGGTAACAATCCCGCGTATCGTCGTCGCGGCGACCGGCAGCGGGGTCGGCAAGACCACCCTGACGGTCGGATTGATCGCGGCGCTGCGGGCACGTGGGCTCAAGGTCGCGCCTTTCAAGTGCGGCCCCGACTACCTCGATCCGACCTACCACGCGCGCGCCGCCGGTCGCGCCTCGCATAACCTGGACGGCTGGATGATGGGCCGGGCGGGCGTGCACGCGACCTTCGCGAGCGCGGCCCGCGACGCCGACGTCGCGGTTATCGAAGGGATGATGGGGCTTTACGACGGGGCGACGCCTATCGCCGACGAGGGTTCCACCGCGGAGATTGCCAAGTGGCTCGACGCGCCGGTGCTGCTGGTCGTGGACGGCGCGGGGATCGCGCGCACGATAGGCGCGATCGCGCTTGGGTTCGGGCGCTTCGATCCGGCGGTGCGATTGGCGGGTCTGCTCTGCAACAACGTCGGTGGCCGCGGCCATCTCGATCTGCTGCGCGCGGCGTCACGCGAATTCCCTATCGTCGGTGGCTTGCCCCGAACGTCGGAGGCCGGCTTTCCCGAGCGCCATCTCGGGCTCCTTTCGGCCACCGAAGCAGCCGTGCCTTCGAGCATTTTTGCGATGTGGGGCGGGTTGGTCGCCGCGTGGTGCGATCTCGACGCGATTATGCAGATCGCGCGAACGGCGCCCGCGCTCGAAAGCTCGTTGGAGGAAACGCCCGCCATTACCCCTCGTCGCTGCCGCCTTGGCGTAGCCTATGACGAGTCGTTTCACTTTTATTACGAGTATAACCTCCGCCGCCTCGAAGCGCTGGGCGCGGAGCTGGTGCGCTTCAGCCCAATCCACGATCAGCAGCTCCCGGCCGTCGACGGGCTCTATTTCGGCGGCGGCTATCCCGAAGCCGCAGCGTCCCAGCTGTCCGCCAACGACTCGATGGTCCGTGCGGTCCGGAATTTCGCCGCGGCCGGTGGCCCGCTCTACGCGGAATGCGGTGGCCTTATGTATCTGACTGAAGGAATTCGCACACTCGACGGCACGACCCATCCGCTGGTTGGTTTGATCCCGGGGATCGCCGTGATGCGTGACCGTTTGCAGGCGATCGGTTACGCCACTATCGAGACGCGCGCCTCGTCATTGCTCGGCGCGGCCGGGACGACCTGGCGCGGCCATCAGTTTCGCTACTCGCTCCTCGACCCGGCGCCTCCACAGATGATCGAGCGTCTCTACCGGGTGAGCCCGCGATGGGGCGGCGAGCCGTTCAGCGAAGGCTTTCGCCGCGGCAATCTGGTGGCGTCTTATGTGCACTCGCACTGGGCGTCGAATCCCGCAGTCCCGGAAAATTTTGTCCGTGCCTGCGCCACGTGGCCAAAATAAAGACGACCGTGCCGGAGGCACGGAACAGGGGGCGGGCGAGTCTGCGAGCCGCGGCCAAAAATAAAGTATCTGCGAGGTGCGTTAAGATAAAGTTTGTGCCAGCAGTCGCACGTCGCGCCGCCGCGATCTAGGATAAGAGGCCGTGAGTAACCATCGCGAAGCGACCAACCCGGCACCGAATACGCTCGAAGGATTTTCGGTGCTGCATCAGTTCTTCCGGATCAGACGCGATCGTCTGAACGCGTGCCCGGCTGCCGAGCGAGCATCGATCGTCCGGGAGGCAGCGACGGCCTTGGTCGCGATGGCGCGCCGCGAGGATGGCGACAGCGCCTTCTTCACGCAACTCGGCCACAAGGGCGACCTGATCGCGATCCACTTCCGCCGGAGCTTCGACGAGCTGGCGGTGGCCGAGGGCGCGCTCGCGAATCTCGGGCTCAGCGAGTTTCTCGAGCAGGCGAACTCCTACCTCTCGGTCGTCGAAATCGGTCTCTACGAAGCGACCGTCAAACTCCATCGCGAATTGGCGGAGCAGGGCGTCGAGCCGAATTCACCCCAATGGCGTGCGGCCACGGAAGCGGAACTGCGCGTCCAGGGCGAGAAACTCGGGTCGCGTCTTTGGTCGAAAATCCCGGAGCGGCGCTACGTCTGCTTTTATCCGATGAACAAGCGCCGGCAGGGCGCCGATAACTGGTATTCCCTGCCGCTCGAGGAACGGCAGCGCCTGATGCATGAGCACGGCCTGATCGGGCGGCGCTACGCGGGCCGCGTCAATCAGGTGATCTCAGGCTCGATCGGCTTCGACGACTGGGAGTGGGGGGTGGATCTGTTCGCCGACGATCCGCTCGTGTTCAAGCATCTGGTGTACGAGATGCGTTTTGACGAATCGAGCGCGCGCTACGCCGAGTTTGGTCCCTTCTTTGTCGGTATCCGGCTCGACCCCGCCGATCTGCACCGGGCTTTCGGCGCGCTGCGGCAATCCTGAATTTTAAGGGTCTGTCGGAAGTGTGAGAAGGCGTACTTCGTCCTCTTCAACAGACCCTTTCCTGAAAGGAACTATCGTAGCCGCGCGATGTCGTACACCGTGCCATCGTTCCCCTTCGCGACCAGACCGTTCGGTCCTGCGGAGGAGACGCGCAAGGCCTTTGGAAATGGCGAGTCGGCGTTAAGCTTCATCCGCATCTGTCCGTTGTCGACATGCCACACGCCGATTGGGACGACGGTTGTTGCTTTATACCATAAGACCCGGTGATCTTCCGCGAAAACGAGGGCAGTGGAGTCGAAAGCTTCGTTCCTGACGATCCACTTGCCCCTCAAGTCGCGCGGGTTGAGCCCCGCTTGCGCCTGTTCTACGGGTGAAGTGAGCGTCTCCTCGCGAGCGACGGGCGGCTTCGCCTGATCCTTTGCCTCGTCAGCCGGGACAAACAGGCTGACAAGTTGGTCGAGCGGAAGGTTGGTCCCGGGGCTTGGAACCTGTTCTATGACGGTTCCGCGTTTGGCTGTGGAGAATTTGCGAACCTCGTGGATATTGGTGAATCCCAGCGACTTCAGCACCAGCTTTGCGCCCCCTGCGGATACACCGATGACACTCGGCATCGTAGCAGTCTTCATTGGCGCGACGGGCGTAGCCAATACGGTCGATGTTACGGTCTGTGGCGTGCTCCCCACCTTCAAGTTTTGCCAGGCGACAATCAGCCCGGTGAGAGCGGCCAATAGCGTTCCCAAGCCAGTAATGACGCCGGGCAGAGTCTGCCACCATGACCCTTGCTTGTCGTCCGCTCCCATAATGGCTCCTGGTGCGTCGTCTAACGGCGTTAATCTAACACATCGGAGGGAATTTGAACCGCATGACCTCCAGATTACTTGGCATGGTGCTCCATCCCGGATTGAGCTACCGGGTCGAATTCAGGATAGTCCCGCGCCGTCAACGGGCGGCCGGGTCAGCCTGACGCGCGCGAGCGCAGTTCGCGCACCTGGGAGAGGAAGGGTTCCGGCAGCGGTACTTCTTGCGTATCGCTCCAGTTGCTCTCGAGCCGGTAGAAGTCGCGCGTCGGTTCGAAAAAGACGTGAATCACGACGTCGTCGTAGTCGAGCACGATCCAGTGAGCGCGTTGCACACCTTCGACCGCCAGCGCGCGCTCGCCCTCACGATCCATCCGCTCCTCGACTCCGCGGGCGATCGCCTGAACCTGGACATCGGAACGGCCGGTCGCGATCACGAAATACTCGGCAATGGAACTCAGATGCTCGATCTGCACGACCCGCAGGTCATAGGCCTTTTTTTCGAGCGCCGCTTCGACCACGGCGAGGGTCTTGGTCAGTGAATCCACTAATCAGTAGAGCCCGTGCCGCGCGATATAGTCCGCGACGTCGGCCGGGAGGAGATACCGTACCGACAGGTGCCGGGCGAGTTTGTCGCGAATCAGCGTGGCCGAAATCGGCAGGAAAGTGGTCGTAACGAATGACAGCGTATGCTTGCTCGGATGCACGTAATGATCGTCTTCTTTAACGTAGCCGAAGCGATTGAGCGCGGCAAGGGAGACGGTGGCGGGGATTTCGTGCGCCTCGTGATAGCGGGTATGTACGACAATATTGCATGAGCGCGCCAGCTCGTCGCAATCCTTCCAGGTCTCGAGCTCGGCGAACTGATCCATGCCGATCAGCAGAAAGAACTCCGGGCGCCCGCGCGTCGTCTCGTTGAAGTAGCGCACCGTGTCGACCGTGAATGAGCGGCCGCCGCGCCGGATTTCTGCATCGGACACCATAAAGTGCCGGTTGCCCTTGGTCGCGAGCTGGACCATGTGCAGGCGATGGTCGGGCGGAGCCAAACGAGCATCCGGCTTATGCGGCGGCATCGCGGCCGGGATGAAGTAGACGAGATCGAGCGCCAGCGCTTCACGCACCTCTTCGGCCGCGCGGAGATGGCCGAAATGGATGGGGTTAAAGCTGCCGCCGAAAAGACCGATTCGCATAAGACTGCTCAGCGGCGCCTCAGACGCGCACCTGACCGGTGCCCCGGATGACGTATTTGTAGGTCGTCAGTTCCCGCAAACCCATCGGACCACGCGCGTGCAGGCGGTTGGTTGAGATACCGGTCTCGGCGCCGAAGCCAAACTCGAAGCCGTCGGTGAAACGGGTCGACGCGTTGACGTAAACCGTCGCCGAATCGACCTCGCGCTCGAACTGTTCCGCCGCCGCCGCGTCCTGGGTGACGATCGCGTCGGCAAGTCCGGAGCCGTGCGCGGCAATGAAGGCAATCGCCTCCTCGATCGAATCCACGACCTTGATTGCTAGGATCAGGTCTAGATACTCGGTGTCCCAGTCCTCCGCGGTCGCGGGTCGGGCGCTCGGGACAAGGGCGCAGGCGCGCTCGTCGCCGCGCAACTCGACCCCCGCCGCGGCCAACCGCCGCGCTATCGCGGGGAGAAACCGCGGGGCGATATCGCGATGCACCAGCATCGTCTCCATCGCATTGCAGACGCCGGGCCGGCTGCACTTGGCGTTGAGGCAGATCTCCTCGGCCATTCGCGGATCGGCGGCGCGGTCGACGTAGGTGTGACAGATGCCGTCGAAGTGCGGCAGGATCGGTACGGCGGAGCCCTCGAGCGCGCGTTTCAGCGCGATCCCGCCGCGCGGAATAATCAGGTCGATCAACTCCGGATGGTGCATCATGATCCGAATCGCCTCGCGGTCCGGATTAGCGACGAACATCACGGACGCCGGGTCGAGTCCAGCGGCCCCAAGCGCACCACTGATTCGCGCCGCCAGGGCCGCGTTGGTCGCGAGCGCCTCGCGTCCGCCGCGTAGCACCACGCCGTCGCCGGCCTTCAGGCATAATACCGCCGCGTCGATCGTGACGTTGGGACGCGACTCGTAAACGATCGCGATTACGCCGAGCGGAACCCGGATCTGCGCGATAGCGAGACCGTTGGGACGGCTCCAGCGCGTGATCGTCTCGCCGACCGGGTCGGGCAGGGCGATCACTTCCTCGACCCCGCGCGCCATCGCGGCGACCCGCTCGGGAGTGAGCGTCAGCCGTTCGACGAAGGCGCCGCCCTGACCGGCGCTCCGCGCAGCTTCGAGATCTTTTTGGTTGGCGGCAAGGATGGCCGCTGTCGAATCGCGCAAATCGCGTGCGAGCAGGCTGAGCGCATGATTCTTCTGTTCCGTCGACGCCAGCGCGAGGCGATGCGCCGCGGCGCGCGTCGACGCGAGTCCGTGCAGGATTTCGGCTTCGAGATTCATCCGAGCTTCTCGA
>Ga0074045_10004808_pt1 | contig 11884 bp, 10 predicted proteins | sample BogForMeECP23OM2_FD_94442 | JGI IMG/M metagenome (GOLD analysis project Ga0074045, IMG submission 94442) | Bog forest soil microbial communities from Calvert Island, British Columbia, Canada - Bog Forest MetaG ECP23OM2 | ecosystem: Environmental > Terrestrial > Soil > Wetlands ...
CAAGTCATCTGTCTGGCAGTCTCAACCTTGATGGACGAGATGGTTTGGAACACGTACGGCGAGCACGGGCTTCACACACCCAAGATAGAGGTCGAGGATGATTGCCACAAGCTTGATATCCTTATGGATGTCATGGGCACCCTCACTCGGATGATGGACACGCGATTGGCCTATGTCACTACCGAGGGGAAGGTAATCCGCGAGTGGATTGAATCCATTCTGGAAATAGGCGGCAGATACAAAAGGGAATTAGAGACTCTGAACGCCCTGGAACGCCAACAGAAATCATGATTCGTAACACGGTGAGCATGTATTAGCTGCTCGTCTTCACTGGATGTCACTTTTTTAACCTCTTCCGATCCCTGATCCGATCCCGGACTTCCTCCAATTTCGCGTCCGACGAATGTTGCGTCGCGGCCTCCGGCGTTCCCTCGGCACGCGGCTCTTTGCCCCCCTCGGATGGGCCTCCCTTGCGGTGCGTTTTGAGGAAAAACAGAAAAGTGAGCGAGACCCCGACGACGTAAAGAAGGAATACGCCTGAACCAGCACCGAATGCATCCGGCAAGATGATGTCGAGACCGACCAATCCAGCAAGCGAGAGGCCCGTCAAAAACATGATCAAGAGAATCGGCCTGAGAAAGCCCATGAGAAAAAGATTTTCCTTGTCGTCGTTGCCGCCCCAGTCTTGAAGCGGTAGCAGTAAAAGTTGATCCTCGGCGCCGTAGTACGGCAATCTTTATCGCGTTCCCCGTGGAGTTTTATCGGGGCGAACTTAAGGCGGTATTTTGATCCGGCAAGGTCCCCCTCCCGCAACCCTTCAGCCCTCACGCCTCAATCGGACCAGGGTAGCACCCCATCCTCCGGCTTCAGGCGGGGCCTCAGAAAAACTTTCCACTAGCAGGTTTTTCGCCAGGATTTTGCGTACCCGGTCCCGGAGGACCCCCTTGCCTTTTCCGTGAATGATTCTTAAGTCATATATTCCCATTTTGAGGCATTCATCCACATAATCTCCGAGCAGGTCAGCGACTTCTTTGGGAGAAAAGGTGTGAAGGTCCAGGACCCCGTCAATGGGGAGCACTATCGGTTCCTGGTCCACCGTGGCGTTCGTCAAGATGCTGTTGTCTTCAGTCTTCGGATCTCTTGGTTTCATGTTTTCCATATCCGTCTCTTCTAATACGGTGTTATACTTCAATTCAATCGAAAAACGTGAGAATTATGGCCAGAATACTCGTCGGCATCATGGGCGACGCCGGAGGGCATATTAGTCAAGCCCTTGCAGTCGCCAATGAAATGCCCCACCATGAATTCCTGTTTATCGGCGGCGGCCGCGTTCTGGATCTTCGCCGGACGGGATACTCTGTGGAAGAGGTCCCTGTGCCGTCAACTTATTACGTGAACAATCGGGTGGATGTCTCCGGAACGGTTCGGAATGCTCTGAAGGTCCTTTTTGACAGGAAGCGCACAGTAGAAAGAGTCGTACAGATCGTCAAAGATTTCGATCCGGCCCTCATTCTAACAGCGTACGAATACTTCGCACCTCTGGCTGCTCGCAAGCTGGGTATTCCTTGCGTCAGCATCGACAATCATCATTTTCTGAACAAGTGTGTTTATGAGGTCCCCAAGGAACAAACGGTGGGTCGTTTGATGTATGCCTTGCCTCTTAGGTGGATGTTCAGCAATGCGGACTATTATTTTATCAGCGCTTTCTACAAGCTTCCGCCGACTAACCCTGCTGAGACGGAAGTCTTCCCGCCGGTTCTAAGACGGGCCGTCCTGGAAGTCGAACGAGCCAACGAGGATCATGTCCTCGTGTACCAGACTTCCCCCACCTTTCTGCGCCTGGTCACGGCCCTCAAGCAGATGCCGCACAAGATCATCGTGTATGGCCTGGGCGAGCGGCCTTCTTCCAAGAACATTGAGTACAAGGCGCCGTCAACATCCGGTTTCCTGAACGACCTGGCCACTTGCCGGTACTTGATAACCAATGGCGGACACAATGCCATTGCCGAGGCGCTGTACTTCGGCAAACCAGTATTCTCATTCCCCATTCACTTCGCTTATGAACAGTTCTTCAATGCGTTCATGGTGGCATCGCTTGGATACGGAAACTATTCCCTTGTTGCTAATCCGGATGCGGCTGTATTCAAGGAATTCGAGGCGCGGCTGGACGAGTTTCGAACTCGGATAGCGCATGGGGAATTCTATGGGAATGTGAAGCTTGCCGCACGTCTTGAAGAGCTGATCGGAAGACGAAAGGGCTAAGCGCCGGCAACGGTCGGTTCACAGTTCAGCGCCGCGCTACCAATGTCTCATTCCGTTTCCGAGGCCGACTTACTTGGAAGGCGTCCGAGAAAACGGGGGCCAATCTTCCAGAGAACCAGAGAATAGAATCCCAGAGTAATTACGACTGCAGGATGATGTTTGACAAGGGGCTCGATCAGCAGAAAGATACCGAATGAAATTCCCGCCAGGAGCAGCGGAAAGAGGAAATCCTTTTCTTTGACAAATCGAAACCTTATGCGGCAATAGAAGAACGTCAAGAGCGTCATCACCAGCTTTGTGAAGATGATTACCAGACATGCGCCTGCAAGACCAAACTGGGGCACCAACTTCAGGTTGAACACGAAGTTGAGTGCTGTAGCTGCTACGGCAAACCCGAGGAGCAGATTAGCTTCGCCAGCTACCATCATGACATATTTGAAGAGGTTGCTTTCAAACGAAAGAAGAATTGTCCAGACTAGGTATTGCGGGATCCATGCGGCATCAATGTAATCTTTCCCATAGATGAGATATATGAGAGGTCCGCTCTCCGCATGGAGGAAAAACATTATCGGAAAAGCCAAAGCTATGAGCCACTGCGCAGTACGCCTTACAAGCGGCCCTACCTCGACTCGGTTCGTCCACCATAGGGATGCGAGCAGTGGGAAGACCACCCATCCGAGGAGTTGATCGGAAGCCAAAATCGAAATGGGATCGACCAACATCCATGCGGCACTGTAAAGGGCCACCCCCTTTACTCCCGTTGCGCTCTCCAGGAAAAAGATGTTTGTCTTGTTGTAAATAATCCCGAGAATCTCGATCAAGGCAAAGACCAGGGCAGCTCTGAACATAAACCAGACCGCCGGCCATTTTGGGCGCAAGAACAACCCGACGAAGTAATCCTTCTTGTAATAGGCAATGCCGAATCCCAGCCTCACCAACGCGGATATCAGCTTGAACAGGCTTACGAGCACCGGGTTGAATCCCAGTGCTGCGGTTATTACGCCGTACCCATACGAGAGGACCGAGCTGGTCACCCTTATACGGGCCTCCCTGGCCTGCAGTCCTCTAACGCGCCACTCCTCGAAAAAGGTCTCAGCCAAAGCCTCAAGTGCGCATCCGAGCGACACTAGAAAGAGAATCAACCCCATCTGAGCCGAGAACTCGCGATACAGGGCCAATCCCGCCACGACCAGCATGGACGGGACGAACAGTGCCAATTTTATGACGTTTGCCCTGTTTAGAATCTCAGGCGCTTTGTCTCGCTCGGCACGCCCCAGCGCGGGGACCAACGCATAGTACAGCCCGAATTGTATCACTGTCATCGCCACGCTGCCTGCGGCCAACGCGTACATGACCTCGCCGTATAGAGTAGAATCCACTCGCGCGAGGTAGAGGAAAAACCCCCAGCTTGTGACCCCTTCCACTCCCTGGGCTGACAACAGATGCATGAAACGGCTAATAATGCCCCTTGCCGAGGTCGCTGAGCCGCCTTTTTCCGACTGTGATTCCATAATTTCTCGCGTGGCCGACACCCGGTGGGCTTAACTTTGCATAGTTAGGGGCATCCGAGCATGCTACTATACCACCTGACAGCGGAGACGGGTCAAGGTCTCTTCAAGTCTCTGTATCAGCCGCGTAAGAGAACCTGCCCGAGCCATTTCACGAAAAATCCCTCTTGCATAACCGCGCAACTGTGATAAAGATGCCCCGGCACGAGCCTCGACCGGGAATCCACGAGATTCACCTCAGCTCGACGGCTGATCCAACGAATCTTGTTAGCCCGCGGGAGATGTCAGCATGGTAGGAACAAAAGAGTTCGACACGGACATACCCTATGTGGTTGAATTTCAGGACCTGGAGACGATTGTGGGCATGAGACGCCTCTGTGAGGAAAAGATACGTGGCGCCTCGACCTCCACCGAAAAGAATACTTATCAACGGCTCTTGAAATTGTTGGACATGAGATTCCGGCAGCTACAAGAAGAAAAGGCGGCCAAGGTCGATAAGTAGTGAACACCGTTTCTGATGTACCGCAACAAGCATAGGGGGATAATCCCGCGCACCGCATGGTCGAATTATATATGGTACCCACAATCCACGCTGATCTTATCTTCGACAGCCAAATATTGATTCAAGAAATGAAATGAGGCCCTTCCTGGGATGCAGACCATCACCTGCTTTTAACTGGGTTAGCAGATCAATCTCGCTAAAACGGTTCAGCTGTCGGTTCCATCTATCGTGACATCAGGTTCCGGGTGATCTGTTCAGCTTGGCTGATCAGATCAGGCCTTTGCGAAATAGAGTCGGCCGACCGAGGGCCGTTCATTCGGAGAAGGTAGTTATTTGTGAACCCGAATCGTTTGAGCCACATTTCGTACCGAGGATAGACGTCTGTGTATGTGTTCAAGTCGGGCTGACCCTGGGCAAAAACAAAAACGGACGACTTGCCCGGCTTGAGGCGGCTACTGAAATCCGGGCTCAGATAAGAATAGGTCCGATCGAAAAATGACTTGAACTGGCCGGACACCTCCCCGAAATAGTTTGGCGAAGCCATAATGACGGCATCCGCCTCCTTGACAGCCTCCAATACCGGCGACAGATCATCGTTGAGGACGCAGTGGTCCAACTTTGTCTTGCAGGTTTCGCAGCCTTGGCAACCTTTGAACTGGAGCTTATTCAAAATAAACTCCCGGCATTCTGCTCCCAGCTCTCCAGCCCGTCGAAGAATGGTCCTGGCCAGGGCCGTGCTGTTACTCTTCCCTCTAGGGCTTCCCAGGATGGCGACTATCTTCATTTGTTCAACCCCATAATAGCGAAATAATGGCTTCGCCAAAGAAATCCGCAACATACCACCAAAGCAGAGTTGCCGGAAACTCTACAGTTTTCGAATCTCAGTTTACCTTACAATAGCCGACCCCTGTCAAGTTCTTGACCAAGCTAAAAAGTCTTGCGCGTAGACCTAGTTTGAAAGTAGAATTGCATCCGGTGTTTTCTTACCCCGAGTCCAATCGCACGCGTGGGAGCACGGATTCCCATATTGGCCTGACCGTATATATTTTGCCTGGGCCTCAAAGCCACGGCGTGACTGTCGAACCCGGTCACTCATCCATTCGTGAGCATGCCCTTTCGTTTCCTGAGTACACGGAAGGGAAAGCCGTACCACAAACAGCAGGAGGGAGATGCCCATGTCGGTGAAGATTTTGCTTAGCGAAGACGAGATGCCCCGCCAATGGTATAACATCGCGGCGGACATGCCGAACCCCATGCAGCCCCCTTTGCACCCGGGCACCGGTCAGCCTCTTGGCCCTCAGGACCTGGCCCCTGTTTTCCCCATGAATCTTATCGAGCAGGAAGTGAGCCAGGAGAGGTGGATCGACATCCCGAATGAAGTCGTGGAAAAGCTGCTGATATGGCGCCCTACTCCTCTGTATCGTGCAGTCCATTTGGAGAAATTCCTAAACTGCCCGGTAAAGATTTACTACAAGAACGAAGGCGTTAGCCCGGCCGGGAGTCACAAGCCCAACACAGCCATACCCCAGGCCTATTACAACAAAGTTTTCGGCATCAAGAGAATCGCCACTGAGACAGGCGCGGGGCAATGGGGAAGCGCTTTGTCTTTCGCTTGTAATCAATTCGGACTGGAGGCAAAAGTCTACATGGTCCGGGTAAGTTATGAGCAGAAGCCTTATCGCCGCCTCATGATGAACACATGGGGAGCGACATGTATTCCCAGCCCCAGCACCGAAACCGAAGCCGGCCGCAAGATTCTTGCCCAGGACCCCAATTCTCCGGGCAGTCTCGGCATTGCAATCAGTGAGGCAGTGGAAGACGCGGTGACCAGTGAAGCTCAAGGCCGCCCGCCTACGCGCTACTCCCTCGGGAGCGTGTTGAACCACGTGCTTCTTCACCAGACGATAATCGGTCAGGAAGCTCAAAAACAGCTCGCCAAGGCCGGAGATTACCCCGATATCATCATAGGTTGCGCTGGCGGTGGGAGCAACTTCGCAGGCATCGCCTTCCCGTTCCTGCGAGACAAGATCGCGGGGAAACAGATCCAGATCATTGCCGTCGAACCAACCTCTTGCCCGACCATGACCAAAGGCCCGTTCGCTTACGACTTCGGCGACACGGTTCAAATGACCCCGTTGCTCCCAATGCACACGCTGGGGCATTCATTTGTGCCGGCCCCTATTCACGCGGGGGGGTTGCGTTACCACGGCATGGCCCCTCTGGTCAGCCAATTGGTTATGGACGGTCTCATAGAACCGCGAGCCGTACATCAATTGGAAACCTTCAGCGCAGGGATAACTTGGGCCAGGACGGAAGGCTTCATAAGCGCGCCCGAGACCAATCACGCTCTGGCGGCTGTCATCCAAGAGGCAAAGAAAGCCAAGGAAGAAGGAAAGCAGAAGACGATCCTCGTCAACTGGAGCGGTCATGGCCTCGTGGACCTTGCCGCGTACGACGCGTATTTCCAGGGCAAGCTCTTTGATTACGAACTCCCGATGGAAGAGATCCAAGAGGCTCTCAAGGCCCTGGAAGGGTTTCCGAAGCCAAAGATCTGACCCTCATATTTGAAGATCACCCAGCCGGCTGCGGGGTTGGTGTCTCTAACCGCCCCGCAGTTTTTTTGTTTTTTAGAGCCATTGCCAAAAATGACGCTCGTTTGGGCGCGATATCGGCACCCCCGGAAGGATGGCGTTTCGGCAACGGCCGAAAATTGTCATTGCGAGGCCGTCGGCTCGAACCAATGGCATGCTGAGACATGGCAATCACTAAGTATCTTGTATTTGGTTCTCGCCATCTCCGAATCGCTCGGCCCCGTCCAGGGCCTATCTTTACCCGCATCAACAATTCTGTTAATATCGGCGGATAGATCACCTATTCCAACCGGATTAGATATTTGGGGCGACGCTGGAGGTCGCATGAAAACATCTTCTTCCAATCCTCCTTATGAGGAAAAGCAGATTCGTTGCCCTAGGTTGGGCGGGCCGGTGAATTTCGAATTCTGTCGTGTGGAGGGACGCGAACTGCCTTGCGGAAGAGCCTTGGCCTGCTGGGGCCACTACTTTGATGTGGAAGCATATTTTCGTCAGCAACTCAGCCCCGAAGACTTCGAAAAATGCTTTGTTCAGGCCCAGCCCACCAAACTGTGCACTCTGATCGAATTGATAGAAAAGGCCCGCAAGCTTACAGACGCGGTCGGCAAAGAATGATCTGCTTTGCTTATGTGCTTTTTTTCATCGCACTCTGATGAAGTAATCCGGAGTTGGGGCGGAATGAAATTGGACGGCATAGAAGAGCGGATCAGGTGCAAGATGGCGTCACGCGGCATCCATCCGGGGGCCATCGAGAATTTTCTGCGGATGGTGGACCAAATTAACGATGAACGCTCTGCCTACGTTTCGGTTGACGAGGTCTCCACGCCCGACGCTGGCCTTCTCCTGAACCCTCCAGATCCGAAAAATATCGCAACACTTGCGGCAAGAGGAAGATCGCTTCTGGCAAAAGCAGTGGTCATCAAGTTGAACGGCGGCCGCAGCACCACCATGGGCGGAGTGGTTCCCAAAGGAGTCCTCACGGCCAAAAACGGCCGGTCCTATCTGGAGATCATCATCGGCCAGATAGAGGCAATTCGCAGGGACTGGGGCATCCAAATGCCTCTGGTGTTGATGGACAGCTTCTTCACTCACGGTCCTACACTTGAGATTATCGGGCGTTTTGATCTCCCGGTGCTGACCTTCATTCAAAACCAGATACCACGATTGGTGGAGGGAACTCTGGAGCCCCTCGAGAGTGGCACAGACGAGGACTGGGCACCTCCCGGCCACGGGGACGTGTACGAAAGCCTGCAACAGACCGGCCTCTTGGATAAGCTAAGAGAGGATGGTTGCAGGTGGGCGTTCATCTCCAATCTGGACAATCTCGCCGCTTCCGTTGAACCTTGGATATTGGGGCTGATGGAGACGGAAAGGATCGAGTTTCTGCTTGAGGTAACCGCCAGGACAAAGGTGGACAGAAAAGGTGGAACTCTCGTGGTCGGAAACGGCCGGCTGGACCTGTTGGAGATTGCTCAGGTCGCACCCGAAGACAGAGAATCCTTTATGGATATAAATCGGTTTCACGTCTTCAACACCAATAACGTGTGGGTGGACCTGGACGCTCTCTCCGCCGCCCTCAAGGATAAGTCCCTCAGATTGCCACTCATTCTGAATCACAAGACCATCGGGAGGCACAAGGTCATCCAGTTTGAAACGGCCATGGGAGCTGCAATCGGATCTTTCCGCCGTGCACGCGGCCTTCAAGTAGGCAGGGACAGATTTTTCCCCACCAAGAAAGTTGCGGACCTGTTTTTGCTGCAATCCGACGCCTGCGCATTGGATTCAATGGATAAGTTACAAAAAAATCCCTTGCGGCCGTCGTCATTGCCGTTGAGGCCGACAGTATTTTTCGGACCGGAATTCTTAAATTCGCCACTTGAGTTGTCCGAACGCTTCGAGGATCCGTCTTCCGTGTCTCTTGTGAACGCTTGTTCCCTTGAGGTGTCGGGGCCGGTTTTCTTCGAGAGAGACATAAAGATCGAGGGGCAGGTAGCAATTAATGCGCCTCCGGGAGAGGTTTACCGCATTTCAAAGGGGACGGTTCTTCGGGGCGGCAAGTATCCCTGATGTGAGCCGCGGCGTCCTATAGAAAAACTCCCGCGAACTCCGTGACGAATAATGACCAGCAAAGAAAGGAACCAGCCATGACGGATTCTGGACAAGAGGGACTGAGTGCCTTCAAGGCGTATGATATTCGAGGTCGCATCCCCGATGAACTCAACGAAGAGATGGCTTACAAGATCGGCAAAGCGTATGCTTCTCTGCTGAGACCCTCAAGAGTTTGCTTGGGAAGAGACATTCGGCTTTCCAGCGCGGCTATCTCCGGGTCCGTAGCCAGAGGACTCAACGATCTGGGATGCGATGTGCTGGACATAGGATTGTGTCCCACGGAAGAAGTCTATTTTGCAACTTCGCATTTCAAGCTTGATGGCGGAATTATGATCACCGCCAGCCATAATCCGATGGATTACAACGGCATGAAGTTGGTTAAGGAAGAATCGAGACCGATAAGCGCGGATACCGGCCTTAAGGATATCGAACGGATGATAGTCACCGAAAGTTTTCAGCCGGAGGCCGACAAGAAAGGCGCTACTCAGTCAGTAAGCTCACGGGATGCCTTCATAGACCATCTCCTTACTTATGTTCATCCGGAAAAGATCTCAAGGCTCAAAGTGGTCATGAACTGCGGAAACGGCTGCGCGGGGCCGGTTCTAGAAAAGCTTGAAAGCAGACTCCCCCTCGAGTTCATAAAAATTTTCCCGGAGCCTGACGGCACCTTCCCTAATGGGATCCCCAATCCTATTCTGCCCGAAAACCGAGGGATCACCGCTGAGAGCGTGAATCGACACAAAGCAGCCCTCGGGATTGCGTGGGATGGCGATTCCGACAGGTGCTTCTTTTTTGACGAAAAGGGGAGATTCATCGAAGGGTACTATATTGTGGGCTTGCTTGCACAGGCTTTTCTGAGGCGGCGTCCCGGTTCAAAAATTGTGCACGATCCGAGGCTCGTCTGGAACACGGTAGAGATGGTGAAGGAGGCAGGCGGCATCCCGGTGATGAGCAAGGCCGGCCACGCGTTTATCAAAGAACGAATGCGTGTGGAGGATGCTATTTACGGCGGAGAGATGTCCGCGCACCACTATTTCAGAGATTTCGCCTATTGTGACAGCGGCATGATCCCGTGGCTGCTTCTGGTAGAGACTCTCAGCATTTCAGGCCGCCCCTCATCGGAACTCATTCAGGCCCGAATGGACAAGTATCCCGTAAGTGGCGAAATCAACCGAACGGTACCGGATCCCCACGGCGTGATCCAAAAGGTAGAGGCCCACTACAAAGGCCAGGGGCCCGAGATCGACTACACTGACGGCCTGAGCATGGAATTCGACAAATGGAGGTTTAACCTGAGACCGTCCAACACCGAGCCGGTAATCAGGCTGAACGTAGAAGTCCGGCAGGACAAAGAACTTCTTCAGGACAAAACCGCTGAGATCTTGGACCTGATTGAGAGCCTGGCTTGACAAAAAAAGGCGGCCTTTCGGCCGCCCTTTAAGCGTTCCCGATCTCTTATCAGGAAACTCTAAATTTGTAGACTTCGTTGGTATGGGGATCAATCACGTGCACCGCGCAAGCTATGCATGGATCGAAGGAGTGGACTGTGCGAAGGATCTCGAGAGGCTTTTTCGGATCAGCAACCGGTGTTCCGATGAGAGCGTTCTCCACGGGTCCCTTTTGTCCCTTTGCGTCCTCGGGTCCAAGGTTCCATGTGGACGGAACAACTTGCTGGTAGTTCTTGATCTTGCCTTTCTCGATGTTGATCCAGTGGCCCAAGGAGCCACGCGCGACGTCGTTTAGGCCCATGCCCTGGCCGTTGCTGCTCTCATCGAGTTTGTAAGAAGTGAAGGTCTTCGTGTCGCCCTTCTTAGTGTTCTCGATGAGATCGTCGACCCATTTCTCCGCCCTCTTCGCATTGACCAGGCACTTGATACCGCGGGCCGCGATCCTTCCCAGGGTAGAGAACAGCGCGTCAGCCTTGACATCCAGCTTCTTCAGCACCATATCGACGGTCTCTTTGATCTCTTTGTTTCCGCCGACATAGGATGTGAGACACTGGGCGAGGGGGCCGACTTCCATGACCTTCCCATCGTACCTGGGGGCCTTCATCCAGGTATACTTCCCCTTGGTGTCGGGAACCGCACCCTTGAGCTTGTCGCCGGAGAGGGGCTTGGTCTCGCCCACTGAGGGATGCAAGGGTTTGTCGCCGTCATACCAGGCGTGGGTAACATCTTCGGTAATCTTCTGCGGGTCGAACTTCACCAGCTCGAGCTTCTGGTCGAGAATCATTCCTCTCTTGAAGTAGAAGCTGTCGGGCTCCGCCTCTCCTTCTGGGAAATCGCCGTAGGAGAGGAAGTTCTTGTTTCCTCCAATCGCTGCCCAATCTTTGTAGAAGCTTGCCACGGCCAACAGATCTGGAATGTAGACTTCCTCAATAAACTTGATCTGCTCCTGGACCATGTATTTGTACTTGGCAATCCATTCCACACTACCCAGTTGCTGAGCCACGGTCACGCCGCCGGGTAGATGCCCCTGCAAATGTGGATTCTTGGCACCCCAAATGGCAGTGATCTGAGCCGCGAAGACCTGCTGGCGCAGGTTGTCCAGATAGTGCCCCACGGCCATCAGGTTGGCCTCAGCAGGAAGCTTATAAGCGGGGTGGCCCCAGTAGGCGTTGGCAAAGGGACCAAGCTGACCGGAGTCAACAAAGGCTTTCAGTTTTCCCTTGAGGGCTTCATAGTACTTTGCCCCCTGGGGCCTGCCGCTGACGTCGTTGGAAAGGTCTGCGGTCTTCTTCGGGTCTGCTGAAAGGGCCGAAACCACATCCACCCAGTCCAGAGCACACAACTGATAAAAATGAACGGGGTGATCGTGCATATTTTGGGCAGCGTGGGTCAAGTTACGAATAATTCTAGCGTTTGGGGGAATCTTGACTTTGAGAGCGTCCTCGACAGCCCTCACGGAGGCTA
>Ga0074045_10004809_pt1 | contig 11882 bp, 20 predicted proteins | sample BogForMeECP23OM2_FD_94442 | JGI IMG/M metagenome (GOLD analysis project Ga0074045, IMG submission 94442) | Bog forest soil microbial communities from Calvert Island, British Columbia, Canada - Bog Forest MetaG ECP23OM2 | ecosystem: Environmental > Terrestrial > Soil > Wetlands ...
CGCGATCGGCGGGTGGCGATACGGCGGGTACTACGGTCGTCTCCCGGTCTTGCCCCACCGACCGCGTTCAAGGGGCAGCTTGCACGTGACGGCGGTCGCAGGTGAATTCGCCACCAGTATCAACATTCGTGTCACCAGACGCAAAGTAGCAGTCAGCACGCAGGCAACCCGGCGAACCTGCTCTGGGTAACCATCAACGGAAATCGGTATGCCTTCGCTTATAACCGGATGCCTCGACGCCGCGCTCCGCGCTGAACATGATCGAGGCTTCGGCGTAAAGGAAGCGCTGGTTGTTCGATCCCGCAGCAAGAGATCCGGCACTTTCCTGCTGCCTTCAATGAGAATTGAGGGATCGAACGCGACCTCGAGGCCGACGGCCTGCATGCGATCGGCGATCTGCACGACTGTCACGGCGGCATCATGCCTGTTGGCGTCACGGAGATCGGCGCACAGCAGGTCGTAACCGAGCGCTGACGAAAACCGGTCGAGGCAATCCGCAAACCAAACGATCCAATCGAAGCTTTGCGGCACGACGTTGGTGAGAGAGCCGAACACTGGGCCCGGCAGAGCCATCGGATCGTCGCCAAAGAATGAGCGGAGCCGCGCGAAGGCGCGGTTTCCCTGTGCGCGGTCGATGCCGCCTTGCTGCAAATAAGGCGGCCATCCGGCGAGGACGTGATCCCAGGTCAGCCTGAATTCCACGATCAAAAGCGGCCCGCACACCGCAACAGCAGGTCTCTCATCGAGCACATGAACGCCGAAGGAAATCTCAGAATAGCCCAGCAGCGTTCGGTGGTGCGTGGCAATACCGGCTTCTCATAAAGCAGCTTGCGCCCTTTGTTCGACCCGCCGGAGGCGGGTTCGAATGTCGGGACGCCCTTCGTCCCGACGCCTTCAGCGGGCCACACAAAGCGGCGCGGTCAAACCCCTGCCGAAGGCAGCCCGTAGGTGTAGCGACGCGCAATAATGAACAGCCCGACGCGCAATCAAGGGCACTTTCCGGCGCAGATTAGTTGAGACTGAAGCAGGCATCTGACGCACGCTGTCTGAGACTCAACGCACGATCGTTGAGACGGGCGCAAGATCGTGCGGGCCGACGCACATTAGCTGAGACTGGCAGCCAATCGCCAAGTGCTTGTAAAAGCGGGCAGGACAACGCCAACGAGCAAGACTTGGAACCCAACCAGCTCGACCTCTTGCATGCCGGAAGACGTTGAGGCGCCGGTCATGGGCAATGGCCGTGATGAGGCGTGTGTGGCTATCAGAAAAGATAGAGCGCGTTGCGTTGGGGCAAGTTTTGGCGGCTATGATCAGCGCCCCTCGCCGTTGCGGTGCTCCATCTTCTGACGCCGCTGGTCCGACTTGCTGTTGACCGGCTCCGGGCTTCGGGCCGGCGGAGGCACCGCCTCCGCGACCGGGTCGCAAGATAATGGCCCATCTCTTGCGAACGCCGGTCAGACGGTCACGGGCGTGGCGCGACGGCCGGAGCAACCCGAGACGGAGCGCGGCACGCTGCATTAGGCTGCCCGTCCTAAGCCGTTGATAACTTTGATTGTCGAATCCAAAACAGCGGGGCATCGTGCGGCGGCCACCACCGGAGATCCGTCATGGCACGCGAGGCAGAGGAGTTAACCGCACTGGTGCGAGCGGCAGTCCGACAACCCGGACTCACGCGGATGATTGCGGCCGAACACGCGGATGTAGCGGTCGCGGTGCTTGATCGGGCGCTATCAGGCAAATGGATCGCGCAGGCCGACATGCAGAAGCTGTTGACATGGGCGACCGCCCACACTCCACCTCGCGGCGGCATGCAGTACAATGACGCGAGCCGCGAAGGCTAGACCAGATCCCGCGCGTGATCGCGCCATCCGCGAGCAGGAAGAAGCGAAAGCCGAGCAGCTAGCACCGCACATCCAGCGTGTACCGGTGCGCGACGATGCTGGAGTCGTGCTGCGCGGTCCGCGCACCGTCGTGCGGCATGGTAGGGCGGAAGTCGCGAATGTGGTGCGGTTATTAGCCGTCAGGCAGGCGAAGCGAGCGGGCGCGACGCCACTGATCACCGAAGAGCACGTAGAGGCGGCCGAGCACTTCCTGGTCACCTACAGGGAAGTCGCCGCTGGTGTCGGCCGGGCTTCCAATCTCGAGCTTTTGCCAGGTCGACACGGTCCGCCGGGCGACGGCGCGCACCAAGAGATCCTGCACCAGCTCGCCATGCGTGAGGAGCTGCGGCGGGCGCTCGAGTGCCTTGGTCCTCTTGCTGCGATCCTGGTGGCGATCGTCGTTGAAGGCCGTCCGATCGCCAGCCTGAGCCGACAGCACGGGGTGAACCGAAGCCTGCTCAGTGGCTGGCTCGCTGCCTCCCTGACCCTGTTGGTCGCGCATTACCGGCGGCGGGACTGAGTCTTAGTCGTTTGTCGACGGCTTGCTCCGGCTCGATTCAACATGAAACCGTCGCGCTGGCCGCGATGCTGCGGCCGAGACGCGGAGACTGCTGACCCAGAACCCCAAACGTCGAAGGCCCGCCACAAGGGCAGGCCATCAAACGCAGTCGATCTTGGATTGGCCGGCGGATTGGCGTCCGCCGCGGGTGCACCCGACAAGGCACCCTCCCCCAACTCCTCCCCGTTTCGCAAGCCCCGTTTTTGCGAGTGGGAGAACGCGTGCCTGCACCTTGACCCCGGACCTTCGGCGTCAACCGAAGGATGCCCAAGCCTTGCCCAAGCCATCCGATGCCTGGACCGCTCGTGTGTGGACGGAGTTCCGCGCTGGCAACCTGACTCGAGCCTGCCGTGACGTGCTGCTGACCCTGCAAACCTTCCGTGGCCACGGCGGGGAGATCCATCCAAGCCACGCCACCCTGGCCGAGCGCGCCAGGTGCAGCCCCCGGACCGTCCTACGGGCTCTGCGGACGGCGCGCGCCCTCGGGCTGGTGTCCTATCCTGGGTCGAGCGGCGGGTCAAAGCCGCCTGGCGGTGGCTCCGAAGCTCGAACAGCTACCGCCTGGCGGTGCCTGCCTCGCCTCTGGTGCCCGATTCGCGGCCGGTCGCCACTAACCGCTAGGCTGGCCGAGGAGGGGAGAGCAAGCAAAACCAAGAGGCTCGGGAGGGGAGCAAGGCAGTCTTGGCGGAGCTGTTGGACCAGGCTGCCAGGCTGCCGGACCTGTTGGCGATGCGACGGGCAGCCTTTGAGGCTGGAAATCCGCTGTGCACGCGGTTCTAGGACGGCCGGAGAGCGTCGATAGCTTCACCGGCTACTGCGCGCAGCCTTTGGTCTTGAGAGGCCGCGGAAACGCCGGCCTGCCGCGCCGGGTCTGACGAGGCCGACCCAACGTTTCATGGCGAGATCGTATTCCGAGGATACTAGCCGCGTGAAGTGGGGTTTTGTCCCGTTTCCAGTCGGGATGTTACCGCGCCCAGCGGTCGGCGCTGCTCCTCATCTACGTGCAATCGCCTGAGGTGTCGTCGCCATCCGTCCGCCGTACGAAGGGAAATGGTGGCGAGTATTCCGAGGCAGAGATCTAGAGGTCGCGAATGCAATCGCTGGGCGGTACGCGCAACAGTACTGGGTCTAGTCACTTGCGGCAGGCTGCCACTAAGTCTCTCATCTTCTCGCTGCCGCCACCGCTCCAATGTGGTGAACAACGGGAACGCACCGACGCCTTATCTGCGCAGCGGCGCCGAGTTGGCACGTGCGATCGAGCGGCTCGATGAGGTCCGGCTGTTAACAGCGGGTTTGCCGACCGTCGCTCATGTTCCACCGGGCAGGGTGACGGCGCTTGCTCGTTTTGCGACGGTCGCCACGGCGCAGGCCGTGACACGCATGCCGGAAGAGCGCCGCATGGCCACGCTGCTCGCCTTCGTTCGCACGCTTGAAGCCAGCGCGCAGGATGACGTGCTCGATCTGCTCGACATTGTCGTGACCAAGGTCTTCGCCGACGCGGCGGCGGTCGGTAAGCGGGCGAGATTGCGCACCATCCGCGATCTCGATGCCGCCGCGCTCAAGTTACGCCAGGCCGCTACCGGACCCCCTCAGCTCGGTCCGGGCGAGGTTCTCGTAGACCTCCCATAGAGAGGCATGACTCTCGTCTCGGCTCGACGCCGCCAGGATGTCGCCGCCGAGCCGGGTCCGAGAGCGGGGTTTCTTGCGGCCCAGGGCATTGGCATCGCCAAGACCCCAGGACCGGCCCCCGAGGGGGTCTTGCAAGCCCGGCTCGCCCGAAGGCGAGGAGCGGGAACAAGCGAACCATAACCATCACGACCCCGCCGGCCAAACAGGCCGGTGCGCCTCTGCCGCCCGATCGCCGGGCGCCCGACTCGGTCGCCGAATCCGTTATGCCGATTGCCGGGCGTAGGAGAGTCGCAGACGGCGATGTCGACCTGCCCGCTGTCCAACCCCATGGCGCCTGCGGGAGGGCTGCCAGATCAACGCTCTGCGGGCCGCGATTCGAGCGAGGCGGCAGCGGTCGGGACGGGCGACACCAGCTCGACCGGCCACGGGCGACACCAGCTCGACCGGCCACGGGCGACGGGCGCGCCCTTGGGCGCCATAGACATCCGCAAGCGATCCACACCGGATACCTAAGCCACTGGAATCAGGTGACACCCAGCATGCGTGTGCATGCGCTCGGGACGCCGATCGCAGCCCTGCCACCGTCCTGGTCGAGCACGACGCGCCCGCGGCGCCTGTCACGGGCCCGGGCCGCGATGCCGGGGCGGGGGGCTGCCCACCAGCCGCAGGACGGCGCGCGGGCCGGCGGTCGCCCCGGTCCATGACAGCATGACGCCACATGACAGCATCGCGCGCGCGCGCGCGCGCGTAGGGGGTTCGCGCGTAGGAGGTTACAGTGAGAAAATGGCGGCATGTGCTATCATGGCGTCATGCGGCGTCATGGCAGGCGAAGCTCTTTTATGGCAATTTCAACGACTTACGGCAGACCGCGGCCGGCAGCGCCATGACAGCACTCATTGGGCGGCCTCCCGCGGCTGCCACCACCGCCCATGCATGTCGCGCTTCCGCTCCCAGCCCAGGCGCTCCAGAGCGGCTGTGATCCGGCGCTGTTCGCTACTGCCACCACAACGGCGCACTGGCTGGACGACGACGACGCGCAGCACCTGCCGTATGCAGGTCTCAGCCGGTCGGTCGCCGTGACAGTCGCCTAGACAAGGCATCGGACCGATCCGTACTGCGACGCCGCGTTAGAGAGGGACCTCTATGCCACTGAGCGGCAAACTTCTTGCTTGGATCGAGCCGTGCGGCGATGACGTCCTGGCTGCCTATGTCGGTGGCGCCGCATCCACGCGCCAGCCTGCCACCCTGCGCTGCGCCTCGCCGGACGAAGGCCGGCAGTGGGTCGAGCAGGAAGCGGCAACTCTCGGTATTCCAATCGAGTGGCTGACGCGCTGAAGGCGGTGCCACCATCCCCGGCCGCCACCTTACCGCCGGAATCGCTACCGCGCGGCTAAGCCGTTGGAATCCCAGCTTACTTGCTATGCTTGTGCATTACGTGGGCAATGCGCACGCATCGCTACGGCTGCCTGACTGGCCCGTCGCTCGGCAGCTCCTCGCCGATCAACCGCACCCGCCACAGCGGCCGACCGCCATACGCCGCCGCCCCGTACCGTGCCTCGTCCTCGACCAGCTCGACGGAGACAGGCGGTTTGCCGCAGGCCGTGCACCGCAGGCGGACAACCACGTCCGCGAGCGTTCGGCTCCCGTGACCGGAGCTGGCGACCAGCCGGAGCGGGATAGCCACCATCCGACAGCATCGCGTCTCGATCCAGTGGTCGCGGAGCGTGCCGACCGTCGCGGCGAGGGCAAGAGCACGGTCGGGCGGATCCCGTAGCGGCATGCCGATGACGTAGGCTGCCGGCTGCGTTCTGCATACGTTCCTGTCCGGCTAGGTTCGGGGGTGGCGATCAGCGGAGTTGATGACGACGCGAACATGCGCGTGACGCGGCAGCGGCGGGCAGGCCGGGGCAGACTCAGCCGCGACGGCGCCGCAGTCGGACGACGTTCGCGGGCGAGCCGTCGTTCATGACCTGGGGGTAACCCCTCCCTTAAGGGGCGGTTAACGGGGCCGCCGGCCGAGCCCAGAATTCCAGGCGTGTGTGCTTCCCGCCGGAATCACTGCCGCGCGGATAAGCCATTGGAAACAAACAATACTACAGATGCCGATGCATTGCCGATGCATATGCCGAGGCATCGCTACGGTTGCCCGGCCGGCACGGCTGGCGGCTTTCCGGCCCGGATTTTCGCTCATGGGCCAGCACGGGCCCTCCGTGCGCGGGCGATCGGCGGCGGCATCCGCACCCGCCGCGGCCTGGGCTGCCAGGACGGCGGCACAGGCCCGACCGGGAGCGGATCCGGATTGCGTACCAAGACGACGAGCCGCTGCGGGTGCGGCATCGGCACCGGCGGCACCTCGGCGGCGACCGGCTCGGCGATCGGGGCCGAGGTGCTTTGGGTGGCTTTGGCTGCGATCGGCGACGGCCGGCTCGGCGATCGGGGCCGAGGTGCTTTGGGTGGCTTTGGCTGCGATCGGCGACGGCCGGCTCGGTCGGGGTGGGATATCTGCAAGGCGTGTTGTCCCATCAGCGTCTTCAGCGCCTTCGCGAGGGTGCCCTTGTCGGTGCCTTCCAGGCCTTTCATCACAACCGCAACCTCGCCTTGCTCGGCTGGGTGCTGGATCATGCGGGCCATCCAACCCATCAGATAGTCGAACGCCTCGGCGTTGCCGCGGCAGATGATCCGCCTTGTGTGCTCGCGCAGCAGCGACCAGTCGCCTGGACATGGTTTGACGGCCCAGCCCTTCCACAAGTTCAGCACGCCATCGCGCGACGCATTGCCTGACGGGTCGAAACAGACACCTCCAATGAACTGGCGGCGGAGCGGGTGCTGCAACCAAACGGTCGCGGCCTTCTTGCGGATTGGGTTGCCGCCGTCATCCGTTCCAGTGACGACGCTGCGGTTGTCGTACAGCCGCTTCAAGTCGTCGAACGTGATCCGGTCGAACGTGTCGCGCTTCAGCACGTCATCGTAGCGCGGCGCGTAGATGATGGCCTTGCCGTTCTCGTTGACCACCATGTAGCTGGCGTTGAACTCCGCCATGAGGTCATCGACGGGGTTGCCGTTCTCGGCTGCCTTGGAGCAGCTCGGCGTAGCCCGGCTCGAGCCGTTGTCGGGCGCGCTGTCGTTCACCGGCGGCAGCTCGGTCCGGCTGTGCAGCCACACCTCCGGATCCGCCACGCCTTCCTCGCGGAGGTTCGCGGCATCCCAGCCGTCGTCCTTGTCGTCGACGTTGACGATCTGCGCGTTCGGGAACCGCTCGGCGAGCCACGCGACCGCTTTCCGGCCGGCCTCGTCGGCATCGGGCCAGAGAGTCAGGCGGCGCGCTTCCAGGGGAGTCCAGTCGGCCAAGTGCACGGCCGACGATCCGCCCGACCACGACACGCAGACGTGGTCGGGGAACAGATGCGCCGCAGCGATGCAGGCCTTCTCGCCCTCGCACACGATCACCGTCGCGTCCGGCCGGTCGGCGAGACGGTCGAGGCCGTATAGGTGGCGCGGCGCGGCGGGAGCCTTGCTGTGCCATCCAAGCTCGCCCCCCAGGCTGCCGTACGTCAGCCAGTGGAACACCTTGCGCTTGCCATCCATGGCGGCGTTCCCCTTTCTACTGCATTGCTGGGTTTGTTCTTGGTGCTGGAGCCGTAGGCGAGCCGCTATTGGCGCACGACGATGCGCTCGTCGCGCCAGCGGCGAATAGCGCTCAGGCGATAGACGACACATCGGGCGCTTAGTTTGAATCTCTTGGGTCCGCTGCCGCGGCGTACATGCATCTCAAGAGTGCGCACGTCGACGCCGGCAGCCTTCGCCGCGGCGCTCACCGACAACAGCGCGTCGTCTGCGCCGTCCAACGGCGGCGCCACCGCGCCGGGCGGCAAGATTTTTGTTCCAGAAACGAGCGTATTTGCAGCGTCCATTACCTTCGGGTCCTTGCGTGTATTTCAACGGCAAGGATGCGGTAACGAGCCGCGTAGTGCCAAATGAAAACGCTTCCCATGGGAAACGCAAAGTCCGGGGACGTGCTGAATCGGCCGCGCCAAATGGCAGCCGACTCCGTCGGTTCGGCGCATGTGCGTGATAGACCGCGCCACCGGCGTACGATGTCGACCGGGCGACGAGCGGCGTCGACGAATCGGCGCGAGCGGGATCATGTTCATGGCGGTGGCGCGCTCGGGTGCCAGAATCCGTGCCCTCGCCAATGGTGGCGATCGCCTCGGCCGCCACCCCCTCCCCTTCATCGTCCCGCCGCCTGCGCCGCCCAGGCCCGACGCCGGGCCTTCAGGAGGTCCGGCAGTCGGGCAGCGTCGGCCAACAGAGCCGCCAGCTCTTCGCCCTTCCCTTCCCGAGCAAAGTTGAATCTATCTTTTCGGGTTACACCGGCAGCCTGACGGTCGCAGGCAGGGAGCTGCCAGCTCGTGCCGCAGACGAGCACGTACTGGTTCGATGTCTGCTCACAGCGCCAATCGCAGCCGCGCACCAGCCGGCGGACCCAGCGCACCAGCCCGCAGTCCGCCAGCCGCTTGAGGCAGCGGAGTACGGTGGAGGGACTGCACCCCGCATCCCGCGCAATCGTCTCGTGGCTTGGATCGAGCTGGCCGTCCTCGCCGAGCCTACGGAGCAGCGCCTGACCGACCTGTTCGTGCAAGGCGGTGATCCGTCCGGCCCTGCGCGCAAAGTTCACCCTCGCCCGCCACACGGCTCGCTGCTCACGGTCCAAGGCATGGCGCGGCCCTGGCCCGAACTGGCTGTCCTTGTGGAAACGCATTCGCTCTCCTCGCCGGACGCGAGGTCGCCGAAGGCACAGCCGATCCCGTCCCGTTTAGGGTTGCCAATCGGGCCGAGAATGTGGAGGATGGTAGGGACCTTCTTTTCCCTGGCCGGCGCTGACAACGCCGCCATCCTCACTAAGGGCCGCCTTCGGGCGGCCTTTGCTTTATCCGGACATCATTTGCCTCTCGATCCGACTCCGTCATCGGCGCCGGTCGGTCATGATGTCCGGAAGGGCGGGATTCGACCAGAGCTGTAGAGCCCACCGGACTGCGCCGGGCTGGACACGCTGATCGGCCCGGCGCCGGCCGCAGGCTGCGCCACACGGCGCCGACGCCACGGCCGGGTCTCCCCCCTATCCCCGCCCCTCCCCTGCGGCCGCCAAAGCCTCGCCTAACGGCCGGCGTTTGCATGTTTACACGTTGCGTCGTAGGCATACGCACATGCAAACCATCGCACTCGTTTGCCAGAAGGGCGGCGTCGGCAAGTCGACAATCGCGATTCACCTCGCGGCTGAGGCCGCCTTCGACGGGGTGCGCGTTCTGCTGCTTGACCTCGATCCCCAAGCGTCCGCAGCACGTTGGGGCGACCGGCGCAGGCCGGGCGGTCCTGATGTGGACGTCGCGGTCGAGTCCCCTGCCCGCTTAGAGGCAGCCCTGACCCAAGCTGCGGCCGAGGGCTATCAGCTCGCCGTGCTCGACACCGCGCCCCACGCCGATCAGGCGGCCCTACAGGCGGCCAGGGCGGCCGACTTGGTGTTAGTGCCCGTGCGGTGCTCGATCCTTGACCTGGACGCCATGGGCGCCAGCCTCGACCTCTGTGCGCTGGCGCGCCGCCGCGCCAACGTCGTCCTGAACGCAACACCGACTCGCTCGCGTGTCGTGCAGGAAGCGGCCGAGGCCGTGGGCAAGCTCGGGGGCTTCGTCATCTCGACCGTCATCCGTGAACGCGTGGCGTTCCGGCATGCGTTAGTCGACGGCCGCGTGGCGCGCGAGTTCGATCCCGGCGGCATGGCTATGGCGGAGGTCACCGCGCTCTACAAGGAAACGTGTAAACACCTTAACATGCAAACACGTGAGAGTGTGTGATGGCCCGCCGTCCATCCCTGACCGACGCCGAGATTACTCGGCCGAGCCAAGCCTTACCGCCACCGCCTGCGCTGTCACCGGACGCGAGGCGCGCCCCGGCACGACAGGGCAAAAAAGCGATCGCGTGCTGGGTTGATCCGGCCGCGGCCCGTCAGCTCCGCACGGCTGCGGCCAGCATGGACCGGACCGTCCAGTCCATCATGGAGGAGGCGCTCGACGAGTGGTTCTGCAAGCACGGTCTCAGTCGGCTGGCGACCGGATCGCGCCAGGACGCCGCGTGACCAGCAGCGTTGTCGACGCGGAGACGCTGGCCACGGCGCAGGACGCCGGCGCGAAGGCGCCACGCATGAGCGCCAAAGACGCCAAGCGCGCCCGGTTCAACGACATGCGCGAACGTCGGCTGGCGGTTCTGCTGACGCTGCGCGGACTTGGCTGCCGCGTGTTCGAAAACCAGCCAGTGCCGCTCGCGGTCGGGATCGGCGAGCAGATCGCCGCCCTCGTCGACGGAGTCCACACACCGACGGACGTCAACATCTTCCTCCGCTGGTGGACGACGCGGCCCGACTATCTGGAAGCCGTCGCCCGCGGCGAGCCGCGCCGGGACCTCGACGGCGTCATCGCCCAGGAGCCCGAACCGGGACACCGGGAACACGCGCGGCAGGAGCTTGAGCGTCGCACGGGACGGCAGACCTGAGCGAGGCGGCGAGGCCGGCCGGGCCGTCGTGGACGCACTGGACATGCTGCTCGAGCGGGAAGGGTAGGGGCTGGTGCAGCGGTAGGAGTCGCGCGGATGGCTCGCGAGCTCCTCTTGTGGCGGAGGGCCAGCGCTCTCGAACGGCATGCTTGCAGCACCGCCGTCCCGCCGAGGAGGTGAAGCAGTACCTCGTTGCTAAGTACGACTATGGCCGCGACGACGAGCGGGTGATCCCGTCCGAGATCTACTGGCGCATCCCGCCGCTGTTGGCCGACGCCGGCAAGGAAGACGGCTCATGAGGGAAGGAAGGCAGCGTTGGCAGACATGATCCGGGACGCTGCCGGCATCGGCGACCTGCTGAAGGCGAGGCGCGAGGCGTGGCAGGCGCAGATGTGCATTGCGCCGCGCACCGGCCGCCCGCGCCATGCGCAGCGCGAGCGGCATCCGAATTATAGCACTGGCCAGATGGTCGCCACGATCGAGAAGGTGGCCGCCGTTCCGACCTGACCACACGCTCACGCCGTTATCGGGAATAGACCTTATCGAAAGCTTCCGGTTGCCTTCGAGGCCCGTCCGGGACGCCGCACCCCATACTGGGCGGCCGGTCGCCCTAGGTGCTGACCGGGGACGACCCGAGCGCGGAGAAAGTCGCGCGCCTGCTCTATGCCAACGCGCAAAACATGCCGGGGATCGCCCGCGGGTGACGCAGGCCGGTGCCTGAGAATGACGCCAGCCACCAGGCCGCCCTGTCCCCGTTCGCTGACGCCGTCGGCAAGCTGGGTTCCCTGAGGAACGGGGAGCTGACGATGGACAACGAGCTGGACGTCCGGCTGGGCCGGCTGGAGGCAGCGATCCGGTCGCAGGGCGAGCAGCAGGAGCGGGTACTGGCCATGCTGTCGCAGCTCGTGGCCCTGATGCGGGAGCCGGACGACCAGAGCTGCCGGCGCTGCTGATGCAGCTGGTTGCCGCCGTGAACGCGAACAGCGCGCTGCTGGAGAGGATCGACCAGGCGATCGAGCGCGGCGCCTATGTCGGCCGAGCTTGAGCCGGCCGGCATAGGCGCCACCGCGGTGCGGCTCAGTCGGGCATGTCCTCCATCCGGTCGCCCACCTTCACGGCCGTCGCTTTCGCCTCAGCGTCGGCGTCGAAAGCGGCCAGGCCTTGGCGGTTCCAGAGCAGCTTGAGGCGCTCGGGCGGCACGTCGCCGTCGCCTTCGAGCTGGGCGCGCAACTTGATGAAGGCGCCGAGCAGGGTGGCGCGGTCGTCGCCGA
>Ga0074045_10004810_pt1 | contig 11882 bp, 7 predicted proteins | sample BogForMeECP23OM2_FD_94442 | JGI IMG/M metagenome (GOLD analysis project Ga0074045, IMG submission 94442) | Bog forest soil microbial communities from Calvert Island, British Columbia, Canada - Bog Forest MetaG ECP23OM2 | ecosystem: Environmental > Terrestrial > Soil > Wetlands ...
ATGCCCAAAGACAAGAACTTCATTTGCCTGAACTGTGGAACAGGCCTTCTTTTCTACACCCTTCAGGTTTTCTATAAGCCTTTGCTCAGGACCTAGTTGTAGCATCTCAGCGATTCTGCGTTTTCTTCCTCGATCAATGACGTTGAAAAAGCGAGATAGGTCACTATCGTAACGACCAAGAGCAGCCCAAATATTAGTATCGCGGTCGCCTTTCTGATCAGACATTGAGTGGCACAGCGATTCCATAAAGTGCTCCCTTTGCATCTCGTCAAACTCCCAGCCGTGAACAAACCTGCAACTTAGACCGTTTTGCTGAAGCGTAAGATCCTTAAGGAAGTTAATAGGGTATCCTCGACCTTGTAGCTTGCGTACATGAAAATCATGGTTCCCCGCAACGTAATAGACGTGCATCTTTTTCTGTAGACTGATAATCAGATCGAGAACGTCATGGTTCTCGAGGAAAATGCCTGATGAATCTCGTCTCCACATGTCCACTATGTCGCCGAGAAGGACCAGGTCTGTAACACTGGGGTCGGATTGAAGGCTTCCGAGGAAGCGGATAAACGCAGCCTTGTCAGAGGCATCGAATCCTAGATGTAAGTCCGAAACAGCAATAATCGACAATTAAAATTCTCCCAAAATTCAATTAAACAGTTATAATATATTAGGTTTTTTGTTTCACATTTTAGTGACTATCTCGCGTATAATTTAAACAATAGACCTCAGGGGTATGCAATAGTTTCTGAATACAATCTGAGCGTAATTGCCAAAAATAGCCGCAGAGATAACCCGAAAACAGAAATGGCGCGGGATGTTAGGTTTACATTCACGTTTAGATTTCACGCAAGTGAGATATTAAATAAAGAATGGGCTTTTCTAAAGACTTAAATTCCGATTGAACCTGAGTAAGATTATGTCTTTGATTATGCGCCTTTCCATGGATACTCTTGAAGATAGTGTAAAGGCGTAGTAGACAACCAAAGTTGTGGCATTCGAAATGGCTATCTTCAATAATCCTAATGCACCCATCGTAATCAAGGTTGGCGAATCCTTCACAATTTCTTTAGACTCTAATCCCACGACAGGCTATACGTGGCATGCGAATTATGATTCTTCTTTTGTAGTTGAGTCCAAATCAAGCTTCACGCCAATTTCCGAAGCAATAGGGGCAGGTGGAAAAGAACTTTTTGAGTTTCAAACTAAAAAAGTAGGCTTGACTGTTATAACTATGAAGCAAAGTAGGTCTTGGGAATCTGAAATAGCGAAAACGTTAATTTTCAAAATCAATATCAAAAGTTAATTTTTCTGTTTATCTAAAATCTCAGAGAAAAGTTATTCTAAAAAGCCTTAAATCTTAAGGAATCACAGTGACTACTTGTAGTTCTAGGAGAAATTCAAAATGTCTATAAGAACTATGAAAATTCAAAAATATGGCTGGATTCCAGATCTGCCAGATCATCGTGACTTTTTGTATAGTGCTGCACCTAAAGTCCTTGCTACACTCCCCACAAACACAGACTTGACAAAACAGTGCCCCCCTGTTTATGACCAAGGCCAATTGGGAAGTTGCACTGCCAACGCTATTGCCGCTGCAGTCGAGTTTGATTTGATGAAACAGCAAGAAAAGAATATCTTTCTTCCGTCGAGACTTTTCATATACTACAATGAGCGGGTTATCGAGGGGACAATTGCTTCAGATTCCGGTGCCCAAATTCGAGACGGCATTAAAAGTGTAGCGACAATAGGAGACTGTCCTGAGACCCTTTGGCCTTATATCATCGCCAAATTCGCAGTTAAGCCACCATCAAATTGCTACAGCAGAGCAAAGAAATACAAAGCGCTTAGTTATCAAAGGCTTCTTCAAGATGCTAATCAATTCAAGGGATGTTTGGCTTCGGGTTACCCCTTCGTCTTCGGATTCACCGTCTACGCAAGCTTCGAAAGTGACACTGTTGCACAGAGCGGCATCGTTCCAATGCCTGCACCAGGAGAGAAAACGATGGGGGGACATGCAGTCATGGCTGTCGGGTATGACGACGCTACTCAAAGGTTTATTGTTAGAAACTCATGGGGAGATAGCTGGGGTATGAAGGGTTACTTTACTATTCCATACGGATATCTGCTTGACCAAAATCTCTCCAGTGACTTCTGGACAATACACGTTGTTGCCTAAAAATCCCCATTTTTTCTTTTTTTTGAAAATCCACAATACAATTTCTCTTCGCAACAGATATGTAACATAAATTGAGACAGAATGACATAATTCGAAATGGCGAGGGATGTCAGATTTACACCCACATTTAAGTTCCACACGAAAAAGTTAGTGCCTTTTCGGTTTAAGCTTGAATCTTTGGGGGTTGCGGCTCCTGCCTGAGGGACATTGCCTCACTTCCACTTGAAGTAGCGAACCGCGATGAAGCCGAAGAAAAATGAGTGAGCGGTCATCACAAGCAATGATATGGAAGAGGTGCGCGCGGGGGGTGACCAAAAGCAACGTTGAAATCGTGAAGGAAAGAATTAAGAAGGCTTTAGAAGTACGCGGAGTTATGGTTTGTGCTTCACAACGATTAGGAAAAAATGCTCAACAGAGAGTGCACCTATCTTTCCGTCTTATTTATTCAATTTGAGTGTTTCCGCGCATGCAATTTATATCTGACTTCAATATGCAGAAGATATTCTGGAAGGAAAAACTACTGGTGAAGTCCCCTAGTGCTTCTCGAGAATTTGGTTATCTTAGAAAATGGGTTCCTATTGCTCTTTTGATAGGTACCATCAGTGGGTTAGGCGCTATTCTTTTCTACGAAGCAATTAGATTCACAAGCACAATCTTGCTCGGCGACGTTGCGGGTTTTTTTGCTCCTTCACCGGTCGGAGAAGGCGGAACCTTGGCACTAATTTCGTCGCGTCTATACTTGATTCCTTTGGTGACTACTATTGGAGGACTTTTGAGTGGTATAATCGTTTATGGGCTTGCGCCAGAAGCCGAGGGTCATGGAACTGACGCAGCGATAGATGCTTTTCACAATGAAAAAGGTGAAATCCGATCAAGAATTCCTTTGGTTAAGCTTGTGGCTTCAGCAATAACAATTGGATCTGGAGGAAGTGCAGGGCGGGAAGGTCCTACGGCACAGATAGGGGCAGGCTTCGGTTCCTTCTTGAGCCGGAGGCTTAATCTCAGCTTGCACGACAGGAGAATCGCAGTTGCAGTCGGTATAGGTTCAGGAATAGGCTCCATTTTCAAGGCCCCTTTTGGGGGAGCAATAATGAGTGCGGAGATTCTTTACATTGGAGACTTTGAGGTAGAAACGCTGCTACCCGCTTTCATAGCTTCAACAGTTGGTTACAGTATATTCGCGTCATATGCCGGCTGGACGCCTATATTTGGTTACTTGAATCTAAGTGCTTTCGCTGCCCCGCTTGACTTGCCTTTTTACGCTATTTTGGGTATAGCCTGCGGGTTAGTAGGTATCGTGTACGTGAAAGGGTTCTACGGTATGCAAGCTTCTTTCCAAAAGCTGCGAATACCGCGCTTCCTTAAGCCCGCCCTTGGCGGATTGTTGGTGGGCATAATTGGAATGTTTCTACCTCAAGTGCTTGGCATGGGTTACGGTTGGCTTCAGATAGCGATGACGGGCAACTTCGTATTGCTACCCATAATCTTGATTCCAATAATTATCGTCGCCAAAATAGTTGCAACCTCTCTTACGGTAGGTTCAGGAGGGAGCGGTGGCGTTTTCGCACCGTCTCTGGTTATAGGGGGCTTACTGGGAGCAGCTCTATGGATATTGCTTGATGGGCTTTTTCCAAATTTCGGGATTGTTATTGCAGCATTTATCATAGTGGGTATGATGGCGTTTTTCGGAGGCGTAGGCAAGGTACCTATTGCCGTTATACTCATGGTTAGTGAAATGACTGGCGGATTTACTCTGTTAGTTCCCTCAATGATAGCGACCACCATTGCCTACGTAATTGCAGGGAAGACTACTATCTATAAAAGTCAAGTTCAATCAAGGGCTGAATCTCCTGCACACAGAAGTGAGTACTCCATTCCTCTGCTACAGAAACTTTTTGTGAAAGATGCAATGACCAAAAATGTAATCATAACTTCTCCAAACGCTTTAGTTTCGGAAATCGCTGAGATATTATCAAAGAACGGAATAAAGGGGATCCCAGTGTTGCACGACAACAGTAGACTCGTCGGCATGATTACGCTTACGGATGTTCTTCAAGTCCATCCAGATCAAAGAGCTGCCACTAAGGTGAGCTCCATAATGTCAAAAGAACTTGTTACAACAACTCCTGATGAAAGCCTCTATGCAGCCTTTGATAAGATGACGGGCAATCAGGTTGGACGCTTGCCAGTCCTTGAACAAGAGGGCAACTTCAAATTGATAGGTATAATCACGCGAGAAGATATCTGGCGAGTCTATAATGTTGAGATTAGATCAAAACTGGATGAGGTTAAACTTTCTGGAAGCGTGGAAGAAAATTGATAATAACATTTCTTAAAAGAAAAAACTGATGAAAGCTCTACAATGCCTAAAATATTGCTAAATTCTTTTTTTTACTCCTTCTGGAGGGGATTCTTGCTCCTCTTAATTTTCGGCTCAATAAGATTTTTATAGTTTTTAAAAAAAGATCGCTTGACACTAGAAAATGTGGATGAGGCAATGGAAATTTGGCTTCTGCTATATATTGCTTCTTCGTGTCCCATTAATCTAAAGAAGTGAATTTTCAACTGATCAGTTATCAGGAAGGCAAGCAAAGCGTACCCCCACACGAAGGCAGCGAAAACCCATCCAATCGGATTCATAAATACACCGTAGACAGCGAACAACGTTGCAACGACTTGAGTCCCCTCTGTGGCCACAAAAAGAACACTGGCTGGAAGAGGTCGTTTCCAGAAATGGTTCACTCCAGTTCGCGCCAAATAAATCGTGAGGTGCCCAGCAACAGCCATTTTAAGGAAAATCAGCGACTGCAACGTGCTAAAGCTTAAGTGGAAAACGTTCAAGCCAATTAAGAAGAGCAAGAAGCTTGAAACAACACCTGTCGCGCCAAGCAGAGAAGCAACAATTAATACACCGCGCATGTTCCAGCGAACGGGTTTCTCTTGCACCCTCACATTATCGTAAGCAATGGTCATGATTGGAATGTCGTTCAACAGAGCCAGAATGACTAGCATAACTGCCGTCAGAGGATAGAAGTTGAAGGCGAGAATTGCAAGCGACAAGAAAATTAATACGCGGGTAGTCTCTGCGATGCGGTAGACGGCGTAATTGGTCATGCGCTCGAAAATCCTGCGACTCTCTTTTATAGCGTCAATAATGACGGAAAGCCCAGGCTTTGTTAGAACCACATCCGCCGCGGATTTAGCTGCGTCAGTTGCTCCTGCAACGGCAACTCCAGCATCTGCTTTCTTTAATGCAGGCGCATCGTTAACTCCATCGCCAGTCATGCCCACGATGTGTCCTTTCTCTTGAAGCAGCTCAACAATGCGGTATTTATGCTCAGGAAAAACTTGGGCAAAACCATCCGCAGTCTCAATAATGCCTTTCGCTTCACTGTCAGGCTTGTCTACAAATGAAGAAGCAGGTATAATGTTTGTGCCCAGATTAACTTCTTGAGCAATCTGCTTAGCAATGGCAATATGGTCTCCAGTGACCATCTTGACGTTTATGCCCATCTTTTGGGCTGTTTTTATTGTTTCAGCAGAGTCCTCTCGCGGTGGATCGTAAATTGCAAGAAGCCCAACAAATTGCCAGTTACCCTCTTCATCTCCCTTGATTATTCCTAAGGCTCTATGTCCCTTAGCTGCAAAAGTGTTCACAATCTCATTAACTCTATCTTCGATTTCGGTCTTGTTGGAAACAAGAGACAAAACAACCTGCGGCGCGCCCTTAGCAACTCTGAAACGATCATGATTATTGGTCTCCACATCGGCTTCCGTTCTTTTCAAAACAGGGTCAAAAGGCTTAAAATCAACTACACTGTATCGACCAAGAGCATCGGCAACTGCGCTAATTGACTTGGCTTTGCTTATGACGGCATCGTCTATAGGATCGTGATTTTCTTCCCGTGAAGCTAATGTTCCATACAAGAGAGCATCGTCGATTTCGAACTTGCCCAAAGTTTGTGCTTCCGCAATAGTTAGTTCATTCTTCGTTATAGTGCCCGTCTTGTCTGAACATAATACATCAACTCCGGCCATCTCTTCGATTGAAACCAACTTGCTCACAATCGCCTCTTTTTTAGCAAGCACGATTGCTCCAACAGCCAGGGTAACTGTCAATACAGCAGGCAACGCTACTGGAATTGAAGCTACAACCAAAATCAGCGCAAACTGAAGAATAGCTAATGGGTTGGCATGTCTAAAAAGAGCTGCAATAACAACGGCAGAAACCATTATTGCCGCAAGGACAATCAGGTAGTTGCCTATTCTTACGACGGCTTTTTGGAAGTGGCTTACAGTTTTAGCTTCAGCTACCAGTTTGGCGGTTTTTCCAAAGAAGCTGCTTATTCCTGTTGCCACAACGTAAGCGTCCATTTCGCCTTGTCTAATAATTGCTCCCGCGTAGGCAATGTCAGAAATGTGTTTCTCTACGGGCAGGGATTCTCCGGTTAATGCGGATTCATCTGCAAGCAAATAGGCGCCCTTCATCAATTTAACATCGGCTGGAACAATGTCGCCCAAGCGGACACGCACTACGTCACCAGGCACAAGCTCCTTTGATGGAATCTCATGCCACGTACCATCTCTTAACACTCGGGCTTTAGGGGCGAGTCGCTTTTTCAACAATTCTATCGCGTTGTCAGCTTTACGTTCTTGCCAAAACCCCACCACTGCATTTACGATCAACAAGGTGAAAATAATTGCAAAGTCGTCATAATGTTGAATAATTATGGACAGTATTGAAGCAATTTCTATCATCCATGGAATGGGTCCCCAAAAGTAGCCCAAAAACTTGCGAAGAGGACTTACTTTTTTTTCAGGAATCTCATTAGCGCCATACTTCTGTAGTTTTCGGGTTACTTCTTCTGTAGATAGCCCAGTTTTGGCGTAGATTGAAAATGGAGTTTCTTCTTCTGATGTTTTTTTGGATTCTTCGGATTCCACGTACAAAGCCCTCTATTCGACTAAAATGTTTACGCATCTCTGTTTTTGCCAGTAGAACAACAAATAAACCTTAAAACGAATCCTAAGGCTCTAGCACCATTAAAACTTTTTCCAGAACTTAATTCCCACTACATCTGAAATGCTGCAAATCTTATGTTTTCTTACTTTGAAAATTACAGCAAGCTATTCTTCAGCAGTTTCGGTTTTTGCTTCTTTGTTTTTGTTTTTGCGTTTGGATCTTTTCGGGAAAGAATTGTATACTGCGGAGGCTCTTGCTCGGATGATTTTTCTTGTTTCAACTGTAATGGGCGATGTTGCGATCAGCAAGTCGAGTTTCTTTTTATTTTCTTCTACTCTTTCTGTGAATTCTTCGTTGGATATCTTGCCTTCGGATTTTAGCTTTTTTAATTCTTCCATATGAGCGGCCATTAACTCGAATTGTTCGTCAATTTCTGTTTCTGAAGTAGTATCCGTTTGTGGCATTCGTTTCCTTACATAACTTAAAAGCAAAGGCACTTGAAATACAATTGAGATAAAAGCTACTCCAAGTACCATTGTATCTATCTTGTTGATATCTCCCTGAGAAATAACAGCTGAAGTCGTTATCGTTGCTACTAACGCTATAGACAAAGCACCTCGAACTCCGCCAAGCATGGCGATATTACTCCAAACGGCAGATATTTTGTCACCGAACTTGTTAAAGACAGCGAGTATTGGGTACACTGTGGCGGCTCTTGCTATTGTGACGGCTAAATAAGCAACTACAACGAGCAGAACTGATTGAGAAAGAGTGATAATGTTTGTCTCAAAACCGATGATTAGAAACGCAATCGAGTTGCCTAAGAAGGCTGCTATCTGCCAAAATGTCGTCACGGTTTCTTTTGACGCTGGTTCCATGGCGGATCTCATAGTGAAGTTGCCAAAATATAACCCTGCTACAGCGACCGCTATTAGCCCTGAGGCGCCTATTCCTGTTGCTAAAGCGTACGATCCGTAAACCACCGCGACCGCCAAGATGGTTTCGGCTACTTTGTCCTCTATCAAACTTGAGAGCACTTCGCCTAGAAACGCGACTGCTAACCCGATTAGGACACCTGCCCCAAGAGTAAATCCGAAATTGAGCATCGTTTGTGTTATCGAGATCTCATGAAGACCGACTGTTGAAAGGATTATTGTGAAGAGGACGATGCCGGTGGCGTCGTTGAACGCAGCTTCGGTATCGAGTAGCGTAGATAGTTTGGAGGGAACTTTGACCCGTCGAAAAACCTCCAAAACCGTGACAGTATCTGTTGGGGCAATCAACGCGGCGAAAAGAAAAGAGACGTATGGAGAAAGCCCGACGACCTTCCACAAGATAAGCCCGCCAACAGAAGTTGCAATCAAAACGCCTACGGTCGCTAATGCTAACGAAGGCTTGATTACTGTCCGCAGATCACTGGCGCGAAGATGAATCATGGCTTCGAAAATCAATGGGGGAACAACGACTCCCACGAAAAGGCCACCTCCTCCACCTTGAAGAAGTTGAGCACATAGTGATCTCAATTGAGAAATCAAGCTCTGGAAGGATCCTCCTTTCATTGTAAACGAAGACGCGACTACAGTGATTACAACGCCAGTTAAGACTAAAACCAGAGTGTAAGGTATCTTGAGCCTTGTGGACAAGACCGCGGCTAAGAAAGCTATAAGCAGGAAAGCTGCCACAATAAGCTCAATGCTCGGAACCAGAACAACCGCCTACCCTTTTTGCTGCAACTCTTGTTGAAGCTTGTTTTTCTTATTCGACAAAGCCCTTAATCAATCTGTCTAAGCAATCATAAAGGCGCTTTAGCGTTCTTTTGTGATTTTGTCTGATTTAGGTTGTTTTGAGATCCCTGGTTTCGAAAGAAGTTCCATCTGATCGCTATTTGATCTTTTCAGCTTTATAGGTAGTTTAAGAAAGATGCCATCTTCAGCGCAGAAATTTAGACGAGTAATCATTCAAGCTTCTTCGATCTTCGCCCCCTTCATCCAAAAGTTGGGGAGTGCGGGTTGTTACCATGGCACATAAAAGAAGGCCATCAGACTCTAATTGCAATAAATGGGGATCAGTAGGCGAAAAATCTCTGCTTGGATTCGAGCCTGAAATGATTTGGGCCTCTACCGGGCTCATACCCTTGTCGTCAGGTTCGAGTTGGCGTGGCTTCAAACAGTAGACCATTAGGGGTAATGCGTTTTTTCTGAGAAGAATTTAGGCTCAATTCTAAAATTAAGGTTAGTGGCGAGCTGGATTTGGAAATGGCGCGGGATGTGGGATTTGAACCCACGCGGCCTTTCGACCACAGACTTAGCAGGCCTGCCCCCTACCAGGCTAGGGCAATCCCGCACAACGCTATTTGCTGTACCAAGCCTGTTTCTGACCTATTGAGACCTTCTAATTGAACACCTAAGTGGTCAGTCTCAGCCATCTCAGTATGAGGTAATTTAATTAAAGTTTTCTGAACGTTATAAGTACTGCCTTCGCTAAGATACTTATCTACATACGCGCGTCAGATTGCTGATGATAGAAAAATTTGCTTTTGCCATGCAAAGCCTTATCTTCTTAATGTCTAAATCTGTAGTAATTGCCTAACTGCCGAAGATAGCCTTTTTGTTTACATACTTCACAAATAATGCTCATTTTACCACATTCTTAGTTTGGGACTCCATAATTATCAATTCTGCGCGTTAAGACCTCTGTGAACTAACTAGCCCTCAGGGTGTACCGAACCCTTAAACCAAAAGTTTTAAGCCGAAACAAGAAGAATTAGAGCTTTAGGTTGGTGTGCTGTAAATGAACCTTACAACGCATGCTGTTGTGGCGTTTGCTGTTGGCATAACATTTTTTCATAATGTTCCTGTTGCATTAATTATCACTATAGGTGCTTTGATTCCTGACTTAGACCGAGAATACCTGTTTATTGCCAAGAGAAAAATTGAGCAGTACCAACTTCATAGGTCTTTGTTTCACAATCTGCTTTGGATAGGATTTTTGTATATTCTTAATCCTTTTCTGGCACTTGGTGCTTTAAGCCATTCATTGTTAGATTCTTTTACATCGGCTACTGACAGAGGGGTTGAATTGCTATTCCCTTTTACACGCCTCATCAACGGTTATTTTTACAATATTAAGGGAACCGAAGCGGATAACAACAAAAAAAGAAAATGGTGGGTAGAAGACCCTTGGGCGTTACTTAAAAATACAAGTGATAGAGATTTACAAGAGCCTACAAAACAACCTTGGAGAAGGTCATATGGTCCTTTTAGAAATAGCCGCATTGTAGATTGGGCAATATTTTTTTCATCACTTATTTTTCTTGTAGTGCTATATTTTGGGGTCAGCGGTTCTTATTCACCGTCAGGATACAACGAATGGCTAATTGTTTCTTTCACAGGAATAGCGGTTTTTTACGGGTTGGGGGAGATATATAGAAGAAAGCTTATCAAAGACAAGCAAGAAGCAATGAGCCAAATAGCAGATCCAAAAGATAAGGAAAAAGAAAGCGAGCGACTAGAACATAAGACAGTAAGAGAAATACTTACTTCAACAGGTGTTTTGGTCTTAGCTATACTTATTGTCGGCCTCGCCATTTTCATTTACGCAGGAATAATAGGGCGACTTTTTCTGTTTCAACTACCGTCTTCATCAACTCTAATATTATGCGCTTATGGATTGGGTTCACTTTCTGCCGGATTTGCTGTGGCTTGGTTGTGGCTTAGGATAAGGAAAAACAGTGACCAATCAATGTAAGGATAAATCCAGAAATACAAAGACACATATTTCAACGGCAAAGACGATGAAAAGAAAAAGGTCAAGTTGCTAAACTAGCTTAAAAAAATGAACGTCAACCATCGCATTTAGTTCTTTCTGCTTTCAGACCCGTTTGGACTCAAAACTCACTGAGCGAACAGGTACTTTCTTTCTTCTACGTGTAACGCCTTCATCTGCTCTGTTGAAGGGCTTGTGCTATATTCTGTGTCCAGAAAGCAGTCGCACAACTTTTATGATGATGGCTATGACAAGAAGAACCCATATTATCGTGCCAGGGCTAAAAAAGACAAACCCAGAAGCCAAAGTATGATAAGTATCGCAGCAACTACGAAAAGTAAATCAAGTAAGCCCATTTTAAAAAGCCTTACTCACCCATAACTCTGTACCTTCTATTTAAGATGCGCGACTGTAAACAAGCAGCCACGATAGATTCTCATCTCTCTAAGCAAAAGTTATCAGCATCATGGTGAATGTTTTTTTCTTCAACAGAATGGTTGGAAACTGGTCCTCATCCGCCAAGAACAGTTTGAACTCTACGAATTCACCTGTAGATAAAAAACAAATACTTTTCTTTTTTATTTGAGAGGAAGGGGAATTTTGCTCTTTTATTATTTTTTCTTGAGTTCTTTCTTTATTCCCTTCCCAACATCCTCTACGGCTTTAGCACCCTTCTTGAGGCCTTTACCGATTGCTTCTCCAGTTTTTTCAGCAGCATTTTCAACTTTTTTCTTCTCTTCAGGCATTCATATCACCTTCGATTCTAAAGGTAGTTTATTGCAGAATTAATTGTTTGCGACTGTGAAATTACAGCAACTTCGAGGCACCAACATAGGTTTAGCGCTCAATTAGACGAGACAAGATCCAAATGAGAAAAAAGGTGGTCTAAATATCTTCTCACCCCGTCGCGCTAAGCACTGCAGCATCAGACCGCGTATGGATCATGACCTTTTCTCATTCTCGCAGCTGATTTTGAAGAAT
>Ga0074045_10004811_pt1 | contig 11881 bp, 11 predicted proteins | sample BogForMeECP23OM2_FD_94442 | JGI IMG/M metagenome (GOLD analysis project Ga0074045, IMG submission 94442) | Bog forest soil microbial communities from Calvert Island, British Columbia, Canada - Bog Forest MetaG ECP23OM2 | ecosystem: Environmental > Terrestrial > Soil > Wetlands ...
CGCGGGAAGAAATTTCCGCTCTCCACTGTTTCCCATGGCGATTACCGCGTTCCGCCGCAGCCCGGCGCGCTTCGCGCGGCGTACCGGCGAATCACGAAAGGTGCGTCGAAAATCCTCTACACTCATCTCAGCCAGCCACTCGAGATCTGGATTCACCAACTCCGGGCGGGACTGAAATTCAGCCGCACTCGTCGGCGGCGCCTTCCGGTTCCACGGACAAACGTCCTGGCAGATATCGCAGCCGAATACATGGCGCCCCATCCCGGAGCGAAGTTCCTCCGGAATCTCGCCTCGTTTCTCGATCGTGAGATACGAAATGCACTTGTTCGAGTCCAGTTGATAAGGCGCAAGGAACGCCTTGGTCGGGCAAGCCTCGATGCACCGGGTGCAGGTTCCGCAGCGATCGGGCGCAGGCATCGCCGGCTCAGGATCGAGCGAAGCAAGGTCGCGGGAGACCAAGATCACTCCCAGAAACAGCCACGACCCCAGCTTCTGATTAATGATGCAGGTATTCTTGCCGATCCAGCCGATTCCGGCATACTTCGCCACCACCCGCTCGACAATGGGCCCGGTATCGACATAACTGCGAGTCGTCAGGTCGGCCGCTTCCGAAACACTTCTCAACGCCTCTTCAACTTTCCGTAACCGCTCCATCACCGCGTCGTGATAGTCCCGCCGGCTCCACGCATAGCGCGATATCCAGCCTCTGCCTCGTGCCATTGCCCCTGAGGCCTGCGTCGAGTACGGCTGCGCGGTGTTGTAGTTGAGAGCGCAAACGACCACGCTCCTCGCCCAAGGCGCAGCGTTCGCCAGAGAGGCTCGCTTCAGGCGGCCCTGCTCGTCGCGCGCTTCCATATACTTCATCTCCCCGGCATGGCCGCAGGCGAGCCACCGAGGAAAGTATTCCAGTTCCGGAGCGTCTGTAACCGGAGAGATACCGACTAGCTCAAACCCCGCCTCCATAGCGGCGCGCTTAACCGCAACGGTGATGTCGCAAGATCGAATCATGGTGAATCGCTATCAGCCCGCAACGGGTAGAGACGAAGCGTGCACGCATTTACCGTCCGGCAGACATCCGCAAGAAGTCTCCACAGCAAATCCATCAGCAGCCATCAGGAACAAGGCGCCGATCGCGGGGTCGTACAGAAAAGCTTCGCTCCCAATCTGGAACGATTCCATTTCGGAACTCAGCCCCACTTTTTTAGCTGCAAATGCATTTTCCTCTCCGGCTCAGCGTATAAGCTTTTGCTCACAGAGTCACGCAACTCACGCTGCGCGTTCTCCGAATTTCTTCACAGGAGAGGAAGCTGCTATGCCGCAAACCACCCATGTGCAAACTCCCACCATTCAAATTTCTGTGATCAACGAGAGCACCGTCCTGGCCGACGCGGATGTTGCGCCGGTCGTGGCTGCGCTCCAGAAACAAGTGACCAACGACTTCCGCCCGGTCTGGGGCACCGACGCCGAACTCAACATCGTTGCCAAGAATGCTCAACCCCCCGCCGGAAGCTGGTGGCTCGTGTTGCTCGACGACTCCGACCAGGCCAATGCTCTCGGCTACCATGATCTCACCACCGAAGGCCTTCCCATCGGCAAGGTGTTCGCCGCCAGCGATCTCAAAGCGGGCACTTCCTGGACCGTCACCGCCAGCCACGAATTGCTCGAGATGCTGGGCGACCCTAACATCAATCTCAGCGTCTTCGTGCAGAACAGCAACACCGCCGGAATGCTCTACGCCTACGAAGTTTGCGACGCCTGCGAAGATGACAGCTTCGGCTATCAGATCGACAACGTCCTGCTCTCCGACTTCGTCTATCCTTCCTGGTTTGAAAGTTTTCACACCGAGGGATCCACTCAATTCGATCGCATGAACAAAATCCAGAGTCCTCTGCAGCTTTTGTCGGGAGGCTATATTGGAGTCTTCAATGTGACCGCGGGCAGCGGCTGGCAGCAACAAACCGACGAGAAGCGCCCCACCAGCCTGAAGAACCGCGGTGCCGTCGGTACCCGCCGGGAGCGCCGCGCCATCCCCCACGATCAGTGGGTAAACAGCCTGCCCCAGCGCAAGATCGTGGGCAATGCGCAGAAGTATCGACAGCAGCTGCAGAGCATCCAGAAACGCCGCGAAGCCGCCTGAGGATTTACTCTGGGTTGTCCCTCACTCGTACGCCCCGCGCGGAAAATCGCGCGGGGCTTTTTTGCCTCGGCCAGTGATCAGTGGCTGCTCCCGGTCAGCCGACAGGAAATCGTAAGTGTCGAAAGTGATCCTTGACATTGGAATGCATTCAAGGGTTGATACTCATCATGGTGCAACGATCCGATGCGACCTTTCGCTCCGGCGAACTGGCGAAAGCGACCGGAGTGAGTGCGGATACGATTCGTCATTACGAGCGGATTGGCGTCTTGCCGAAGGCTCTGCGGAGTGCCTCAGGTTATCGAATTTATCCCGCGGGTGCGGTCGAACGGGTCCTGGTGGTTCAACGGGCGCTTCGCATCGGGTTTACGTTGTCGGAACTCGCCGAGGTCTTGAAAGCCCGTGATGCTGGTGGTGCCCCGTGCCAGCGGGTTTTTGAACTCGCACAGCTGAAGCTTGCCAGTATCAGGACGGACCTCCGCGCTTTGAAGAAGACTGAACACTATTTGAAGAAGGTGCTGACAGATTGGGAGAGTCGAGTGCGACTAGCGGGCAAAGGGCACAAGGCTCACTTGCTCCATTCGCTGACTGACGCATTGAAGAACGCCCCTGGTCCTGGAAAGTTTCGGAGGATAAGGTCATGAAGACGCTGGCAATATTTGTTGTCCTCTGTGGTCTGCCACTGGCGGCACAAGACACGGAGTCCTGCCCGATGCACAAAGAGAGGTCTGAGCATCAGGCCGAGGTTGAAAAACACGGCGACGAGGCGATGGGGTTTCCGCACGACAAGACAACGCATCACTTCCGCCTCCTGCCGGACGGAGGGGCGATTGAAGTCACGGTGAATGAAGCCAAAGACGCTGATGACCTCCAAGAGATTCGGATGCACTTGAAACACATCACCGCCATGTTCTCGAACGGTGACTTCTCCATCCCGATGTTCGTTCACAGCGAGGTTCCGCCAGGAACCACGGAAATGAAGGAGAGGCGGGCCGTCATCACGTACAGCTTCGAGGAGCTGCCGACCGGTGGAAGAGTGCGCATCACGACGGCGAATCACGATGCTCTAAACGCCGTGCATGACTTCCTGACATTCCAGGCCGCAGACCATCACACCGGGGACAAGACTGATTAGGCGGGAGAGCTTTGGTAAGATGACGGCGTGTCCTTCAGTAAACTGGCCGTCCTCGTCTCGGTTTTCTTCCTCACGAGCCTCATCAGTGTAGTGACAGGAAGCACGTCCCTCATTACAGTCCCCGTGATGATTGCCGTCGGCGTTGAGCCGCACATAGCCGTTGCGACGAACATGATGGCCCTCATCTTCATGAGTGCGGGCGGAGCGCTGCCGTTTGCTCGAAAGGGCGTCATTAGACGTAGTCTGCTGCCTACGCCCATCGTTCTGACCGTGGCCGGTTCAGCGGTGGGCGCCCTCCTGTTACTTCGTGTTCCGGTCAGAGCGCTTCAACTGACGATTGCGCTTGCGATGATTGCGGTCGCCGTGTTCTCGCTCATGCGAAGAGATAGCGGCACAAGTGAGCATACGGTGTCGAACGGCAGACGTGCAGTCGGATATGCCGCGACCTTCATTCTCGCGGTCTATGGCGGATTCTTCAGCGGTGGTTATGTCACCATGCTCACGGCCGTCTTTGTCTTTTGCTTCGGGCTGACTTTCCTTCAGTCTGTGGCGACAACAAAGGTCATCAACTTCTTTTCGTCGGTCGTCGCGACGCTGGTCTTTGCGGCTCACGGCGTCGTTGATTACAGGCTCGGGGCTGTTCTGGGTGTGACGATGTTTTCCGGTGCCCTCGTCGGCGGACACGTCGCAATGCGTCTCCCCGCCATCTGGCTCAGGCGGGTCTTTCTTGTCACGGTGATGGCGCTGGCGGCAAACATGGCGTTTGCCTTCATCCACAGCTCCTCACGCTGACTGCGTCCGAAGAACCAGGCGGAATCAGATCCCGAGCTTTTTCACTTCCTCGTTGTAATACTTGCGGTAGAGGATGTCCCACTCCTGCGAGCCTTCGAGGATGGTGCGCTTCTGGCTCTCGATCTTCTGCCGGGCGGCCTGATCGATGCGCTCCTCGTGGTTGAGAAGATCTTCGAGAATCTTGCGGGTTTCCTGCCGAATGGTGTTGGGGTCTTCGATAAAATCGACTTCGTCCATCTCTTTGAGTGCGTCGGCGACGGCCCGCGCCAGCACGTTCACTTTGTCGCGGCTCAGTCTCACAGCACCGCCTTGTATTTGCGCACCAACTCGCTCTTCACCTTGCGGAACATCTCCTGATAGTTGGCCCCGGTTTTATTCATCTCCTCGGAATAGGCTTCGAGGATGACTCGAACCTCGTCGTTGATGCGGTCTTCGAGAGTCAGCTCTTCGAGCAGCGCGGCGTGAACTCGCTCCGTGACCTTGGGCACAGCCGAAGTCTCGATGGCCTTGCCTGCAATTAATTTCTTGGTAACTTCGCGGGCCAGGTAGCCCACATATTCCTTGGAAAGAAGCATGTGCGGATAAAGTGCCTAAAGGAGCGATGTATTGTGCGCGAATTTGAAAGTCTAACACAAGCGGAGGACGACCGGGGTCGACCTGCGTGAGGGGCGAGTGGTGCCTTTGTGTGAACATAAACCCACTCCCTGCTGAGGCTGACGGCCCTGAGCGGGGCTGGACAGGGCAATTCTACTCAATCCGGCGCCGGTCATCGAGTGACAGATCGCGCTTGACTTTGCGGAAACCGCAGAGGATAATTTCGGCTCGAAAAACGGGGGTTTCTATGGAAACTGCTATTGGAGTTTTCTCTTCTCGTGGGGCCGCTGAAACGGCTGTGCAGGCGTTACTCAATAGTCGAGTGCCGCAAGAAGCGATCGTATTCCTGACCCGGTCGGAGCATGAGGCCATCACTCAAGGAAAGCAGGCGGGCGCGACCGTTGGCGGGTTTATGGGAATGGCGACTGGCATGTCCGCCGGGGTTGTGGCCGCGACTTTGATGGTTACCGGTGTGGGAGCGGTCTTTGCGATTGGGTTTGGCGCTGCCGCATTGCTCGGTCTGGCCGGCGCCGGAACTGGCGCCGCCGTGGGCAAGGCGGTTTGCGACGATGGTAGCGGGCTAGAACCTACTCCCGACGAAAAATGTTCCGAAGACGCTCTGTTCTTTCGCGAGGTGTTGAAAGAGGGGCGGTCGCTGGTGGTAGTCCGAACCGATTCCAGGGAGATTGCGAACTCGGCATCTGCCGTCCTCGACGAGCTCGGGCTTAGCATCGTCGGGAAAACCCCTGTAAAAATGCAGGTCACTCAGCGGCAGGTAGAAGACGTCTCTATCCTGGACGTCGGTGGCCGCATCACCGTGGGAGAGGGCAACGTCAGGTTGCGCGAAGTGGTCCGTGAACTGCTCGATGCGGGGCACAAAAAGATCGCATTGAATCTCCACGAAGTGGGATATGTCGACAGTTCAGGCATGGGTGAATTGGTCAAGGCCTTGACCACTGTTCGCGGTCGGGGTGGCCAACTAAAATTGGTAAATCCCAGCAAGCGGGTGCACGATCTGCTTCAGCTGACAAAGCTGTACGCAGTCTTTCCAATCGAAGTAGACGAGGCCAGTGCAATTCAATCGTTTAGCGGTATCCCGTCGAAAGTTGCGTAAGGGATTCACCGCCAGGCGAGAAAATACCTTCGCGTCGATCCTAGCCTGAAGTAGGACCTGGCCGCGATCGCCGGTCCGCTGCGCTGGCACCTTCCCTGTGGACGGCATACAATACTTTCTGAAAGAAATACCGCTATGTCGCCCACGCCCGAAGATCTAACCATCCTCAGAGATGACATGATTGCCTTCATCGAAGGCCATGGTATGAGCCGTTTCCACGGCTACGTGGATTACGAAGAGGTCCAGTGCATCATGTGGGAGACGGGAACCAATCCCGATGGCTGGAAGGATTTCGTCGAACTCGCCAAGAGCGCCGGCGCTCCCTTCCTGACTATGCATTCGTGGAAGCTGGAGCGCACGGAATTAGACGAACTCGTGCAGCGGCTTTCGAACTCAGAATTTTCCGACAGCGACGACGTAGAAGACGCCCGCTGGCTCCGCGCCCACGTGGGCAAAATCGGTTTCCTGCAGCTGGGCTGGGCCTATCAGGGATCGATGTTCCTGTGCGAGAGCAGCACCGATTGGTACGACCGATACCAGCACCTGCTCGAAATGTCGGAAGACTTCGGCGGCATCCCTATCGACGAACCGGATCAGGACGACGAGAACTAGAGTGCGGTGGGAACTGGCGGCTGAAGACGCAGCGCGAGTCGAGACTCTGGCTGCCGCGCTCTACGATTCCTCTCATCTCTGGTTTGGCCGAGCGTTTAGACCCGCCGCTCCCGCAGCTAACGACAACCGTTGCCGCAATCCGCTCAACACCCTGGCGCGCCTGCTGATTCGCCGCGGCATTTCTGATCCGGACGCAGCTACCCGTTTTCTAGCCCCCTCCATCGATCATCTCCATGCCCCTGAGCTCATGACCGGCCTGCGCGCCGCGGTCGACCGCATCGACGCCGCCATCGCGCGCAAAGAGCCCATCCTCATCTACGGCGATTACGACGTAGACGGCACCATGGCGGTGATCATTCTCAAGACGGCCATTGAACTCTGTGGCGGCGCGGCCGATTTCCATGTCCCGCACCGCATCCGCGAGGGCTACGATCTGCGCGACGATGTGATCGAGCGCGCCGCAGCCGCAGGAATTCGCCTCATCATCAGCGTCGATATGGGCATTCGCGCTTTCGCACCGGCCGAGACCGCGCAGCGGCTAGGGGTGGATCTTATTGTCACCGATCATCACTTGCCCGGACCGGATGGCGTTCCGAAAGCGCTGACGGTAGTGAATCCCAACCAGGCGGGATGTGATTATCCCTACAAGCACTTGTGCGGAGCCGGCGTCGCCTTCAAAGTTGCGCAAGGACTAATGCAGCGCCGCCTCGACGCAAACGGTCAAACCCGAATGCTGCTCTCATTTGCGAAAGTAGTAGCCATCGCCACCATCGCCGACTCCGTTCCGCTCACCGGCGAGAATCGTGTCTTTGCCAAGTTGGGCCTTGACGCGCTGCGCCGCGCCGTCAATCCCGGACTCAAGGCACTGCTCGAAGTGGCGCAGATTTCTTCCAAGCGTCCGCCCACCTCCACCGAAGTTGCCTTCCGGATCGCGCCTCGCATCAACGCCGCCGGAAGAATGGATATCGCCCGCGATGTGATCGAACTTTTCAGCGTGAAAGATGTGAACCGCGCCCGCGAACTGGCAGCGAAGCTCGACACGCTCAACGCCGCCCGCCAGGAAGAAGAGCGCCGAATCCTGCGTGCGGTCGACGAGCGCGTCAGCGGCGATCCCGCGCTGTGCGAGGCCTACTGCATCGTGGTCGATGGGGAGGGCTGGCACCGCGGCGTCATCGGCATCGCCGCCACGCGCGTGGTCGAGCGCTACCATAGGCCCGCCATTGTGATTTCGCGCCAGGGCGAAGAAGCGTTCGGCTCCGGCCGCTCCATTCGCGCCTTTCACCTGCTCGAAGCCGTCGAATCCTCGCACAGCCTCTTCACGCGCTACGGCGGTCACTCGCACGCCTGCGGATTCTCCATGCCGTCCGCGAACGTGATTCAACTGCGCGCGGAGTTGGACGCCTTTGCGCGCACACGGCTGACGCTGGCTGATTTCGATCCCGTGCTCGATCTGGAAGCAGAACTCGATCTCAACGAAATCACTCCCACGCTGTATCAGGTGCTGCATCTGCTCGAGCCTTACGGCGCCGGCAATCACGAGCCTGCCTTCGCCGCCCGCGGTGTGCGCCTGATCGCTCCGCCGAAGATCCTGAAAGACAAACACATCAAGCTAAAGCTCAAGGCCGGAGAAGCGCCCGATCAGCACGAATTCTCTCCCAGTCTTGCGAAAGAAGATTCAGGCAAGGAAGAGCTTTCACCGGCAGCAGTCCTGGCCACTCCAAGCTGCCATCCTGATGGTGCAGCCATCCGCCGCACCGAAAGAGCCGACGCAGTTCAACTGAGAACTGAGAACCGAGAACTGAGAACGGTCTTCGACGCCCTGGGCTGGCACATGGCCGAACGACTGCAGCAATCGCCGCTTCTAGCCGGCGATGCCATCGACATCGCCTTCACGATTGGCCACAACGACCATCCCGACTTCGGCGGACTGGAGCTGACACTGCGTGATTTCAGAATCCCGGGTGCAGATCTTTCCTTCCATGCCGGCCCATCCGATGAAGACCGCCGCCGGGCAGTCTCGGGAACAGCGCTACGCAAGACCGGCTTGCATTAGACTGAACTTGCAATGCCCCTGCCCATCTACCGCCTCCGGCGCTGGCTGATTGTGATTGCGGTGCTGTTCATCGCCGTGATCGCGGGCATGTATCTCTACGCGCGTCTTCGCCAGCTCAGCGCACTCAAAGCATTCCCCGGCAAGATGGACTTAGAAATCAAGCAGACGGCCGAGGGCTTTCAAATTTCCAAATCCGAAGGCGGCCGCACGATCTTTACCATCCGCGCCAAAGCCGTGAAAGAATTCAAGCTCAACGGCCACGCCGAGTTGCATGATGTCAGCATCATTCTCTACGGCCGCGACACTTCTCGCTTCGACCAGATTTATGGCGATGACTTTACCTATGATCCAAAGTCCGGCGACGTCACCGCGCAAGGAGACGTGCAGATCGATCTCGAAGCCAACCCCCAAGGTGGCACAGCGCCCGATCAGGCCACGCCGAAGGAACTCAAGAATCCCATCCACCTCAAGACCCGCGATCTGATCTTCAATCGGGAGACCGGAAACGCTTCCACCAATGCTCGCGTGGACTTCCGCGCGCCCCAAGCCAGCGGCTGGGCAGTAGGCGTGCAGTATGCCGCCAAGAGCAACATCCTCACACTGGCGTCGCAGATCCACGTCGCACTGGGAGGCTCGAATGCGTCCACGCTTCTCGCCGCGCATGGAACCATTACTCGCGAGCCTCGCCAAATCGTGCTTGAACATCCCCGGCTCGTGCGTGAAGACAAAGGCGTGGTGGAGTCAGATGAGGCCACCTTCTACCTGGGGCCGCAGAACGAAGTGCAACGAGTGCTGGCCACGGGAAATGTGAACGCGGAAGCGACCGGCAATGACGCCGATCCGATGCATGCCCGTGCCGATGAGGCCGAAGCAGTCCTCACGGGCACGCAAAACCTGTTACGTACCGCCACGCTTACGGGTAACGTTCACGTCGAGCGGAACGGTTCGCAGCCGATGCAGGCGGATGCAGGACGTGCCGTCCTGGATTTTGTGGGACAAAATGAGCTGCAAAAAGTTCACGCCGCGGATGGCGTGAAGCTGGCGCAGCATGCAACCTCCGCGCGCCCAGGCGGGCCGAATTCCTCGCCGCCGCAGGATTTTGACATCACCGCGCCCGTCATCGACTTCTTCGTGGCCGAGGGAAAACGCCTGGATCGCGCGCAAACTTCGGGAGCGGCCCAGATCGTGATTTCACCGGCTCACCTAGCAGACGCGACCGGCGCAACCGGGATCGATCCTGTTACCTCGGGGGTGTACCGAGTCGATAAAAATGGCAGGGTTGAAGGTATTTCCGCCGCGGAAAGCCGTTCAGCGTCCCCGCAGCGCACCGTCGTCACTGCCGGGCGATTTGACGCAAAGTTCACCCTCCAACCCAACGGCGCCAACCGCCTGACATCCATTCACGGCGCGCCCGACGCGAAGATCGTCACCTCCGCGCCCGGTATTCCTGACCGGGTCAGCACCAGCCAGACCCTTGATGCCGCGTTCCTTCCTGAAGGAGGAATCTCTTCCATCGTGCAGCAGGGTAGTGTTGCCTATGACGATGGTCAGTCCGCTGACAAACGCACGCAAGCCTGGGCGAGCAGGGCCGTTTATACGCCCGCCGACGGGGTGCTCGTTCTGACTGGCAGCCCGCGCGTTGCCGAGGGAAGCATGGTCACAACGGCCAGCACGATCCGCATCAATCGAACCACCGACGATGCATTTGCCGAAGGCGATGTAAAGACCACGTACAGCGATCTCAAGGAACAACCCTCCGGCGCGCTGCTGGCTTCTTCGTCGCCGATTCACGTGACCGCCGCGGCCATGACTGCACAAAACTCCCCAGCCGTTGCCCTTTATCGTGGCCACGCACGCCTGTGGCAGGACGCGAACCTCATTGAGGCTCCATTGATCGAGTTTCACCGCGACCGACGGTCCCTGCTTGCGCAAGGCGATGCAAAGCAACCAGTGACCACGATATTGGAGCAGGCGAGGCTGAGACAGCCCGGCCAACTTCAAGACAATTCGCTTCCGGAAAAAAAGCAGAAAAATGCGGGAAAAGCCGAGGAAAAAGCCGGCGCAAGCACCCCCGTGACCATCACTTCAGCCCGCTTGGCCTACTCCGACCCAGAGAGCGTGGCTCGCTACGATGGAGGAGTTGTCGCCCAGGGCACCGGCTTCTCGGCAACCTCCGACAGCATGGATGTATACCTCGTTCCGCGTAGTCAAACCTCAAGCAATCAGCCACTTGCGGGGCAAGGACGGCTCGATCATATCGTGGCCAAGGGCAAGGTGATAGTCCAGCAACCTGATCGCCGCGCCGATGGCGAGACCCTGGTTTACACCGCCGCAGACGACAAGTTCGTGCTCACCGGCGGACCGCCTAGCATTTTTGATGCCGAACGCGGCAAAATTAGGGGTGTTTCGTTGACTTTCTATAGGCGCGATGATAGGGTGCTGGTAGAAGGCGAAGCCAAAAATCCTGTAGTAACTCAGACGCGAGTCGCCAAATCAAAATAAATGGCAACATAAATGCGTACCCTAGCCACTGATGAAATTGGCAAGTCGTATCGTGGCCGCCGCGTTTTGAACGGAGTCAGCCTCCGCGTTGAGCAGGGCGAAGTGGTGGGTTTACTCGGCCCCAACGGCGCTGGCAAGACTACCAGTTTCTATGCCATCGTCGGTCTGATCCCCCCTGACACTGGCCGCGTGCTATATGACGGCCAGGATATTACTGACGTTCCCATGTACCTGCGGGCGCGCCAGTATGGCATCAGCTACCTCCCGCAAGAAGCTTCGGTGTTTCGCAAGTTAACGGTGGAGGAAAACATCCTCGCGGTCCTGGAGGCTCAGCCCATGTCCTGGCACGAGCGCCGCGAGAAGATGGAAAAATTTATCGATGAACTGGGTTTGGAGCACATTCGGCAGAATCGCAGTTACGCGCTCTCCGGAGGCGAGCGACGGCGCGTTGAAATCGCCCGTTGCCTGTGCATCAATCCCACGTTCATTTTGCTCGACGAACCTTTTTCCGGCATCGATCCCATCGCTGTCCTCGATCTGCAGAAAATTATTTCTAGTCTTAGGGCCAGCGGCATCGGTGTGTTGATAACCGACCACAACGTGCGCGAAACTCTTTCGGTGACTGATCGCGCCTACATCATCGACGACGGCAGAATCTTCCGCCACGGCCAGCCCGAACAACTGGCGGGGGACCCGGAAGTCCGCCGCGTCTATCTGGGGGAAAGCTTTTCGCTGGTGTGAGAAAGGCGTCGTTGGTCGTTAGTCGTTGGTCGTTGGCGAAGCAAAGAGCCGACACCCGCGATGAACCGGGAACGACCAACGACCAACGACTAACGACTAACGACATGGTCCTGCTTCAGCACAAACTGAGCGTCAAGCTATCCCAGCGCCAGATCCTTACCCCGGGCCTGGTGCAGATGGTTTCCGTCCTCGCGCTCAACAAGC
>Ga0074045_10004812_pt1 | contig 11881 bp, 8 predicted proteins | sample BogForMeECP23OM2_FD_94442 | JGI IMG/M metagenome (GOLD analysis project Ga0074045, IMG submission 94442) | Bog forest soil microbial communities from Calvert Island, British Columbia, Canada - Bog Forest MetaG ECP23OM2 | ecosystem: Environmental > Terrestrial > Soil > Wetlands ...
CAAGGGCAAGGGGGGTGGCTACGCCCTGAGCCGGCCGCCGGCGGAGATCTCCGTCGGGCGCGTGATGCGGATGCTCGAGGGGCCTCTTGCGCCCTTGCCCTGCGTCAGCAAGATGGCTTACGAGCGATGCGAAGATTGTCCCGACGAAAAATCGTGCGGCGTGCGGATTCTGATGAAGCAGGTCCGCGACGCCATTGCCACGGTGCTCGATTCGACGACCTTCGCCGATGTGATCCGCAAGACTCGGGGGGCGGGACGCGTTACCAATTTGTTGACGGCGCCCTCGGTTTGAGCCTCTGATTGCCGCGTCAGCCCGGGCTGGTGGTTGGGGGCTGATTCGCCCGCCTCTTCCCGCAGCATCGCCGCGTTCAGGGAGATGTGGTCGTGGAGTTTTAATTCGCGCCTTTGGATGCAGCACGCGCAGCTACTTCGAATCGGGCTGGCAGGGACATTTTCAGACCCGCGTTCAACTGCTCAACCCTCCGCCGCCCTCCTCAACGTCTGAGTAGGCATCAGTCCAGCCGGTTCGACCCTTCACTGAAATCGAACGCGGCGGCATCAGCAGGCGGAACTCGTCCGAGTTCGGACGGCAGACGGGAGCAAAGAGGCAGTGACCGTCCAACGTGTGGAGGAGGTTGTCGGCATCGAGCCGTAATGTTCCATCGGGGTTTCGCGGCAGGTCTGCTTCCGGAATCCGGCACGGTATCACGTACTCTTTCAGACGCGCGGTGTTGCGCACGCGGGGCTGCGCGGCGTCGCAAATGGCACATTTGCGCTCGGCTCGACTTGGGCCGAAGTGGTAGTAGTAGTGCCCGCCATTCGCGCACTCGTAACGCCCGGCCATCGTCTTGCAGTATTCGCGGCCGAGCCTATAGATGATGAAGTCAAGCAAACACGGTGAGGAGGGAGCAGTGGTGGCGTCCAGCGCCCGCCATTCTTCCCACACGGTGCGCCACGCCAGTGCGCTCATCCGGTCAATGTAACCATACTGGTGGCAGAAGATGTCGAGGAAGCTGGAGAGCAGCGGGATGTCGGTTTCGAGGATGCGCGTGCGCAACGCCACCTTCATCGTGTTGATGTCGCTCGCCACGTCAATACGGTCGAAGTTCTCCAGCACAGGCCAGACGTTCCAGACGACCATGTCGCGGATGAGCATGTTGGTCTTCTTATCGCCGTAGCCAGTGTTGCCAAAACCGGTGATGGCGTTACGGACGGCAACAGCGTCATTGCCGAAGTGCTCGGCAATTTCAAAGGCTGTTATTCCCTGCTCGGTCAGGAACCGCGCGGCATTCCGGGCGAAGTCCCGCCGCTTGTCGCTCTGAGAGAGTTGATTCAACCCCATGCTGGTCAGGAAATCGTCCGGCGCTTCTGCCACAGCTGCTGGGTCGAACACCTCAGGCTGTTCGAGGTAAATCGTGAATTGGTCGTCCGGCGGCTTCCGAAAGTCTTGGTTGGCTGTGAAAAAACGGACTTGCGCTAATTGTTGCACAGTCAGTCCGTGCAAATTGTGATTCACTCTGAAAACGGCGGCGCCGTGTTGCGCCAGAGCATCTCGCAATGACTCTGTTGCTAGTCGTGCCTGTACTTGATTGATCCGCGCGTTCAGAACTTCCTTATGATGCTCTTCCCAGAATCGGTGAAAGTCAGAGAAGTAGGCGAACTCGCTTCCCTCAAAATTGGCGGAGCCGATGCCGTTGTAGGTTTGGAAGAAATAGCGGTTCGCAACCGAGAGAAAGCGTTGCGCGAGATCGACCTCGTTCAAGTCGAGCCAAGTCGCCGGCAGCGTAAGATGGGCATCGGTGCCAACCTGTTCGATGAACTCCTTGAAGGTCATCGGCGTGAGATCAAAGACCTAAGATTGTGGTGACGAATCGAGTCCGCGCGTAAAATGCGCGACTTGTACTACCATGCCCCGGCCCCTTTGTTCGCGGTTGGACAAGCACGCCCATAGCGCCCGTCAGCTCATCGAAGCCTCTCAGTGTAATTGTCGCTCGAACAAGTTCGTAATCCGCTTTGACCTGGTTAAGGATCTTCGGGTCATCGAGATTAAATGTTGAGACACGCGCCAGCAGACTTCGATCATCCTTTTGCGACTCAAAGACTCGGGCGCACACGACCGCCTTTCTTAGCTTGTTGAACAGATGACTTTGTTCAAACGGGGTTTGTAACACGTTGTAGGCATCGATCATCGTAATCGCCATCGTCTCCTTCACCTGCAAATCGCCGCTGGAGTTTCGCTTCAACGGAACTATCTTCAGTTCCCACGATCCGAAGTTTGGCGATTGAGCAGAATTGATGGGCAGCCCGAGATAGCGCTCCAGAACATGGCCCGCCCAGCCTTTGTTCTTCTTGTCGCCCCGCCAAACAGTCACCTGATATTTATCTGCCAGTGCTCGGAGATCTTGGCCTTGCAGCTCCTTCAGCTTCGCAACTGCTTGTTCGCGTTCCATCGGCGCATTCAGAGAATCGCTTCTGGTGCCTTTGGTTTTGGCGCAAACAGATCTTGGGATTCTTGGCTCTCCGCTTTAACCCTAGCCACCGATAACGCGATATGATCTCCATCCGCTTCGATGCCCACGCAGTGTCTCGCATGGCGAATAGCTGCAATCGCGGTCGTGCCCCCTCCGATAAAAGGATCCAGCACAACGTCGCCTTCCTTCGTTGAAGCGAGCAGGCAGCGCTCGACGAGAGCGACGGGCTTTTGGGTCGGGTGCTTGCCGTACGATTTCTCGTCACCTCCCGGCGCGGCAATCGTCCAGACGGTTTTCATCTGCTTGCCGCGGTTTATCTGGCGCATTAGGTCGTAATTGAAGCAGTGCTTGCTCTTCTCGTTTTTGGCCGCCCAGAGGACGGTCTCGGTTGAGTGGGTGAAGTAGCGGCAGGAGAGGTTTGGCGGCGGGTTGGGTTTTTCCCAGGTGATGTCGTTGAGAATCTTGAAGCCAAGCTGCTGCATCGCATAGCCGATGGAGAAGATGACGTGGAGGGTACCGCTGACCCAGATGGTGCCGTTGGGTTTGAGTACGCGCTGGCAGCGGCGGAGCCATTCGAGGTTGAACTCGTGATTGATTTCGGGACCGCGCGACTTGTCCCAATCGCCCTTGTCCACCTTCACCATCTTGCCGGCGTGGCAGGTAATGCCGCCGTTGGAGAGGAAATAAGGTGGGTCGGCAAAGATGCAGTCGAAGCGGCCGTCGGGATATTTCGCGGCAATGGCGTCAAGGAGTTCGAGGCAGTTGCCGTGGTAAAGCCACACGCCGCGGGTATCGTCGCGGTAGTCTAAACGCGGTGGGGACGGCGTGGCTGACTTCGGTTGCTCGACGGACGGGACGTCGTCCGTTGGTTGAATCGTGCCATCCTCACGAAGAACGAAGGATGCCGTCGCAACCGGAACAGCGTCTAAATCGTCAAACGGAACCCCGTTCACAGGGGCTGGAGGCGGTGCTGAGTAGAGTCCGCTCTGGTTTCGCTCTTTAAGTTTCTTTGCCATACCACCATCAATTTGTCACACTACTGATGCGCCCGCCTCTTCCCGCAGCATCGCCGCGTGGCGCTGCTCGGCGTCCGGACGAATCGCCACCATCGCGTCGAGCATCTGCTGATGGATCCGGCCATTACTCGCGACTATCTGCCCACCCGCCAGATCGAGCTCGGCGCCGTCGATATTCGTGACCCGGCCACCCGCCTCCGTGATCAGCAGCGCGCCCGCCGCGATATCCCACGGCTTGAGCCCGAACTCCCAGAACGCGTCCGCCCGCCCACAGGCCACCCAGGCGAGGTCGAGCGCCGCTGATCCGCTGCGCCGCACGCCGTGTGTGCGCATCATGAAGCCTTCCCAGTAGGCCAGGTAGAAACGCCGGCGCTCGCGCCGGTCGTAGGGGAAGCCACTTACCAGCAAGGAGCTGTCGAGCGACGCGGTGCGGGTGACGCGGATCGGCTTGCCGTTAAGCCGGGCGCCGCCGCCGCGCCGTGCGACGAAGAGTTCCCGCTTGAACGCGTCGAAGATCACCCCGGCCTGGATCCGGTCGCCCCGCAGATAGGCGATGGAGACACAAAACTGCGGATAGTTGTGGGCGAAATTGGTCGTGCCGTCGAGCGGATCGATGATCCATCGATGTTCGCTGACGAACGCGTTCGCGCCGCTCTCTTCGGCCAGGATCGCGTGGGCCGGGAAGGCGCGTTGCAGTACTTCGATTGCGGCGACCTCGGATTCGCGATCGGCCTCGGTGACGAGATCGATCGCACTGGTCTTGCGCGCGACGCTGATATGGTTCAGGCGCTTCATGTGCACGCGGCCGGCCGCCCGGGCCGCGCGAATCGCGACTTTCTCGATTTCCTCGCTGGTCGGCACGCCACGACGCTACGCGAGCGCGACGCGCTATGCCAGCGCGCGGCCGCCGGATATGCACAACCGGCACACCTTAGGCGTGGAGATGAAGACCTCTTGTGGCCCCCAAACGAAAGGGCGCTAACTTTCCGCTTTCTCCGGAAACAGTCCAGGCATCCAGCGCGATGCCAAGGCGGCCGGGAAGGCGAGCCGCAGCGGCGCGCGCGAGCCGTCTGATACAAGAACATCTCTGGCCATCAAACTGGCGACGATGCGCCGAGCATGGCGATCAGTTATGCCGAGCGCGGTACCTACTTCGCCGCGCGCTAGTTCGCCCCGATACAGCAACGCTTCCAGCGCGCGCCCACCTTTAGCCGGCAACGCGCCGAGCCGAACTTCCTCCTCGGCCCACAGCAGGATGCGTGTCCGCAATCGTGCGGGCTCCACCAATCCTTCCATGAAGCTGACCTGGTCGAGACAAATCTCAAGGAAGAAGCGCGTGAAGCGCGCCAGCGCTTCCTCGCTGAGATTTCCCCGACCGTCGAGATCGTTGTGACGCGGAAGGTCGCATTCGGCCAGGCCGTGCTTGTAATCGGCAAGTTTGCGCCCCAGTCCGCGCGCCACTGACCAGATCGCGCCGGTGTCGAGCGCTTCGAGCAACATGGCATGCGACATCAACCGCGCAACCCGCCCGTTGCCGTCGAGAAAGGGGTGAATCCAGACCAAGCGATGATGCGCGGCCGCAGTTGCGAGAATCGCGTCGGTCTTTCCAAGATTTCCGTAAATCTGTTCGAACCGTTCCAGAAAGCGCGGCAAAGCCCCTGGGCTGATCGCGATATGCTGGCCTACTTTCACGTCCCGTTCGCGCCACTCGCCCGGCGTCATTTTGATGCGCTCGCCAGTATCGGGATTTTCAACCAGCAGCAATTCGTCGGGCAGCTCCTCCCCAAAGCGGCGATGGACCTCGCGGACACAGAGCCGCGTGGTTGCCCGGCCGCGCAGCCCCCCGCCGTCAATCCACCGCTGAACCTCGATATGCGCCCTGGCTTCGAGCTGCAGGTTTCTTTTGCGGGGGTCCGCGCTGTAATCGTTCTTTAGCGCTCGTTCGATATCGATCGGATGGGTATCGTGTCCTTCGATCAGGTTGCTGTAATAGCAGTTAATCGAACGAACCAGATTAGCCAGCGCCGTCACGATTCCCTTTGGCAGACTCCGCCGAAAGCCGGCGGACCGCGCCGCCAACTCGACCGCCAAATCCGTAAGTTCGCCGCGGGAGCGGGACGCCTCGGATATCAGCAGCGGCTCCATCATGCTGACGGTTTCTCGGCGGTCGGTGAGAAGTCCCTTTCCGTCCGCCTTGATGTCCGCTTTTATGTCCATATCGATCCCGAGCTATTTACCAATATAGTGTGCCTTTATCGCTCCGTTAAGCCCAAGTATGTCAGCACAAATGTCCGCTTCCACGACCGCCAGGATTTCTCGCCAGCGCCGCCGCCTGATATGCACAACGCTGACGGCTATTTGACGGCGCCCTGCGCGGCCATCAGGTCCTGCGCGTAGGGCATCAGGGTGGCGAACAGATTGACCTGGGAGTCGAGCGTCTTGCCGAGGCCGCTCAGCATCCCCATCACGCGGTTGACGAGCAGGACGTCAGCGGGCACCTCGACGATCGGATTGGCCCGCAGCGTGCGCGGCAACTGATCCGAGAATTCTTCGACCAGGTCGTGATCGGCATAGGCGCGGTTGCGCCGGACCGAGTTGCCCAGAAAGAGATTCGCGAGCAGCAACAGGGTTTCTGGCGAGCCGTCGCGCGTGCGGAAGCCCAGGTCGTGGAACGCGGCGAGAATCTGCGCGCGATTCGTGGTCAGAATCGCGAAGGTCAGCCGTACCATCGCGTCGCGAAACGCCGGCGGAAAATCCTTGGCCAGGCCGAAATCGAGCAACACGATGCGCGGCCCCGGCTGGACGAGCAGATTGCCCGGATGCGGATCGGCGTGGAAAAAACCGTCGCGCAGGATCATCTGGGTGAAGATTTCGATCAGCTTCTGCGCGATCGCGTGCTTGTCGATACCCGCCGCCGCCAGCGCCGCGAGGTCCGTTACCTTGACGCCTTCGACCAGCTCCATCGTGAGCACGCGGCGGCTCGACAATTCATGATAGACGCGCGGGACCACCACGTCGGGGCGCGCCGCGAAATTGCGCCGCACGGTCTCGCAGTTGCGCGCCTCGTTGACGAAGTCGAGCTCCATCGGGATATATTTCAGAATCTCCCGGGCGATCACCTGAAAGTCGAAGTCGGGCTCGAGGCGGGCCAGGACACGCAAAGTGAGCATCAGGTTGCGCAGGTCGCTGCGCACGATCCCTTCGATCCCCGGGTATTGCACCTTGACCGCGCAGCGCCGGCCGTCGTGGGTGCGCGCTTCATGCACCTGCGCGAGGGATGCGGCGGCGAGCGGCTCCGGCTTGAATTCGGCGAACGTCGCGGTCAGCGGCTGGCCGAGCTCGCGCTCGACGGTCGCGCGGATTAGCGCGAAGGGCCGCGGCGGCACCCGGTCATGCAGTCCGGACAGCGTGTCGACCCATTCGGTGGGCAGAATATCCGCGCGCGTTGCGATAAACTGGCCTGCTTTGATCAGCAGGCCTTCGAGCCGGATCGAGGTGCGGAAAAGGGCGCGCGCGGCGCGCAGGTCCTGACGGCGGTAACGTTGCTCCTTGCGCTTGGCGCCGGCCAGGCGCGACCAGAGCTGGATCGCCTTGTACGGGAGATAGATGCGCACGGCGAGGTTCACGACGCTCGCCAGGCGCGCGACGCGCACCGGCCAGCGGGGCTCGGCGACGCCCTCCGGCCAGTCGCCGGTCGACGATGAATTCGTGCTTGGCATCAGCGGAAGCGAAACAAAGAGTTTAGAAGATGTTGCAGGAGCAGAGAACAGGGCCGGTCGTGTCGTCAGCCGAGCCGCCCGGCGGATCGCGGATGACTATCGAGCAGATTCTCTGGCGCTACTGCGGCGTCTGGGCCGCCTACTCGTTCGCGAGCGGCTTTCTGTTCGGCGTCTACCCGATCTTCCTCCACACGCGCGGTCTCAACCAGTTCCAGATCAATTCCGTGCTCGCGGTCTATTTCACCGTGACGTTCCTGACCGACGTCCCGACCGGCGCCTTCGCCGACGCGCTCGGGCGCCGCCGTTCCTTCATGCTTGGATGCACTCTGCGCGCGCTGGCCTTCATGGTCTATTTCTTCGCGTATCACTATCCGATGTTCATTCTCGGTGAGTTCATCGACGGGATCGGTACGACCTTCTGCAACGGTGCGATCGACGCCTGGGGCGTGGACGCGCTGGACGAAGCCGGCTATCGCGGCGCCAAGGATCGGCTCTTCTGGCGCATCTCGCAGCTGATGAACCTCGGGTTCATGCTCGCGGCGATTATCGGGGCGTACGTCGCGAGTCACGATATCGCCTGGCCGTGGCTCCTGGGAGCAACGGGCTATCTCCTCAATGCGCTGTTCGTCGCGCGCCTGATGCGTGACGGCGCCCGTCACCAGTTGAAAGTCCGCCTGGGCGCGCTTCCCCGCATGATCGCGGATCGGATGCGCGCGGGAATCCGCGCGGGTCTGCGGATGCGCACGCTGATGCTCCTCACCTTGGCCAACGCGATCTACTTTGCGGCGTGGGCGCCGTATTGGCTCGAATGGCCGCAATTTTTCAACGAGCGCTACGGGGTCGGGATTTGGCTGGTGGGATGGCTCTACGCGCTCTTCACGGTCTCCCGGATGATCGGCGCGGAGGTGATGATTCGTACCGCCAGCAGCAAAGTCAGCCGGGCCGATCGGCTGTGCATGCTGGCCGTCGCGCTGGCGCTCCTGATGTTCGCGGGGGGCAGCGTTGGCGGCCGGACCAACCTCGCGGTGGTGCTCTTCTGCGTCTTGAACGCGGCGATGGGGGCGCTGCTGCCTTTTGCGCAGAGCTGGATAAACGAAGAGATCAACGCCGACCAGCGCGCGACGCTGCTCTCGTTCCGCAGCACTTTCGAGACGCTCGGTGGCTCGCTCGGCCTGCTGGTGACCGGCGTGGTGGCCGATCGCGGCGGAATCCCGCGCGCATGGCAGCTCGCGGGGCTTATCTCAGTCGCCGCGCTGCCCTGCTACCTCGTGCTGCGACGGCCGGTAGTGCCCGCCGTCGCAGCCGTCGAAGCGGGACGCTCTTAAAACGAAACTGGTGTACGGACCATGCCTCCAGGCAACGGAAAAACCGGGCGCAAGCGCGACCTGCGTCGGATCAGCCCTTAAGCGTAACGAGGCCCCCGAGAGCGGGATCCGAGTAGCTGGGCTTTCCATTTTCAACATGACCCGCAAGCCGGTAGTTGAAAGTCGAGTCTTCCGCAACCGTGACGATGAGGTCGTACCAGCCATAGAACTGATTCAGCGACAACGCGTTTTCAAAACTCTCCTCGGGTTGGAGAAGCTGCGTGCTCACGTTGCCGGTATAGGCATCGAGCACGCTGACTTCAGCTTGATTGCCGCTGACATTGGTGATGCTCCAATTGATTGCGCCGCCAGCACTGGTGCCGTAACTGGAACGAACATCGAGAGCCGCGGCAGTGGAGCCGATGCTGCCATTGAAGTAACGCACGAAGCCATTGGGGCCGTAAACCGACAAATTATAGGAAGAGGAGACAACGTTCCACGTACCAGACAGCGTCTTGCCGGATCCCACGGTGTAAAAGCGGACGACATCCGCAGGATTGCCGGAACGCACTTGAAACACTGCAGCCGCGGTGCCGGTGTTGATGAACGTTAGAGTTATCGTGCTGTTCGAAACATCGACCGACGCCTGGGCATTCAACTCGTAGGGCAAGGCGCGCGCCGGGCGGATACCTTTCTCCTGCGCCGGCACGCCGACAGTCACGTCACCCAGAGTGGGAACGAAGGTGGTGACGCTACCGCCCGCGAGTTCGTCCACAGGCGGCAGATCGCCGCTAGCGCTCGGCAGCGTGACGGGAGCGTTATTCGGATTGACAAAGTCGAAACACGACGTCAGGTCGCCCGCTACCGCGCGGCGCCACGGGGAGATGTTCCCCTCATAGACCCCGAAGCGCTGCTCGATGAACTGGATCACCGACGTGTGATCGAAGACTTGGGAATCGACCCAGCCGCCTTTGCTCCAGGGCGAGATCGCCAGAAACGGCACACGCGGGCCCAGCCCGATCGGGCCGTTCGGGGTCGACGTCGTGACGATCTCGTTTTCGATGCTGACCGTCGACGCCCCATTGGCCGATGTCGCCGGCACTGTAGGCGGCACGATGTGGTCGAAGCTCCCATCAGCCTCGTCGTAGTTGATGATGAGGACGGTCTTGCTGAACACCTCGGGGTTTTTCACCAGGATTTCCAGGACCTGGGAGATGTACCAGGCACCGTAGTTGACCGGATAATCCGGGTGTTCGCAATAGCCGGCCGGCGCGATGAGCCAGGAAACCTGCGGCAGTTTGCCGCTCTGCACGTCGCTTCGGAACTGACTGAACTGGCTCTCGGCCCAAGCCTCCCAGGCCTGCGCGGATGCCGATGAGCTTGGGATGGTGTTGCTGAGATCTGTGCCCGTAGCCGCGTTGTCGAACAGCGGCGTCCCGGGCGCGGCAATCGCGTACTGATTAAAGTAAAGCAGCGGATTGTCCGTGTAGTTGCCGGCGAAGGAATTGGAAGTTTCGTCCCCGAAATCCGGCGAGAAGGGTGTACCGGAGATGTCCTGGTAGACCTTCCAAGTTATACCGGCCTTCTGCAGCACTTCGGGGAAAGTCTCCCAGACCCAGTACGCACCATTGGGGCTGAGGCCGTTGGAGGTGGCCGGCCCGGCACCCAAACCATCAGTGCCCCCGCTGCCCAGGTAGTTCACGTTGCCGACGCACCCCGTCCAAAGGTACATGCGATTGGGGTTTGTCGGCCCCATGATCGAGAGGTGGTAATTATCGCCGACCGTGAAGGCATCCGCCAAAGCGTAGTGGTACGGGATGTCTTCGCGGGTCATGTACGACATGGTCATGGGACCGTTTATGCTCGGCCACATGTCCCATTGACCCTGGTCCCAGCCCTCTTGAGTGTTCTCCCAACTATGATTCGTTCCCGGAAAATACGTGAAACCCAAGCTCGTCAGACCCGCGCTGATACTTGCGGGATTTATGTGGAAGGGCGGGATCACCTCCACCCCATCGGACGGGCCACCCAAGTTGCCGGAGTCCGGCGCTACGCCGAATCCCGCCGCCACATTAGCCGCGCCGGCAGGCTGCAAAAAGACCGAGGCTAGGGTTGTGCCGCCGCTCTGGGTCGGGAGATTGATGTTTACCGCCCGCGGATCGTTGAAGCCGCGCACACCGCGAAGGGTGCCGAAATGATGGTCGAACGGGCGGTTCTCCTGCATCAGAATGACGATGTGCTCAACATCTTGAATCGTTCCTGTGAGATTGTTTGCCGGAATGGCGAGTGCCTTGGCGATGTTCGTCGTTAGCGTACTCGCCGACACGGCGGTCATGCCCATCAACTTCAGGAATTGACGCCGATCTACTACATGGTGGTCGTTGCTCATAAAGTACTCCCCTTTTTTCTAATGTCTGCGGCGCGGAAAAGGCCGGCCGCGAGCCGTCGCTGGCCGATGAATGGTCGACGGGCGGAATATACGCAAATGACGTCGTCGCTCGATGACGCCACGATGAATTGGCGATGAATCGTTTTTAGCTGCGCTGCAAACATCACGCAGCGCCGATATTGTGAGCGGTACCATGCGAATTCCGTCCGCCTCCTCGCCGATCGAACTCGAGGTGGGCCGCATCCGAGAGCTCAGCAAAGGCGGGCGGCACCGCGAAGCGCTCGCCGCGGCCGAAATACTGGCGGCGGCAAAGCCCCCAAGCCGCGACGTCCTCTACCTGATCGCCGCCAACCAGCGATCCCTGAACCGGATACACGAGGCGCTGGAAACCTTGCGGCGCCTGGAGCAACAGCATCCGCGGTTCAGCCTCCTCTACCAGGAGCGCGGTTATTGCTACACGACCCTGCGGGACGCGCCGCGTGCGATCGCTGCGTTTCTGCGAGGCGTGGAGATCAACCCGGCGCTGGCGACGAGCTGGAGCATGCTCGAACGCCTGTATCGCCTGACGGGGGACGAAAGAAATGCAGCGACCGCGGCCGAGCGCGTCGCAACCCTGAAACACCTGCCGCCCGAGGTCGTGAAGGCGGGAAGCCTGTTCTCGGACGGCGAGCTGTCTGCGGCCGAGAACATCCTCCGGGCGTATCTGCTCAGGTCCGGCGACGACGTCGAGGCGCTGCGGCTGCTGGCCAGGATCCAGCACCAACGCAACGTGCCGGATGAAGCGGAATTGCTACTCGAAGCCGCTCTGAGGCTCGCACCGAATTATCTCGCTGCGCGGTTGGACTTGGTCCGTCTGCTGATTGACGAACAGAAATATCTACAGGCGCGTCAAGCGATCGACATCCTGCTGAGGCTCGAACCCGGCAACAGCTATTATTTTTCACTATACGCAGCCGCGTGCGTCGGTCTCGGCGAACACGAG
>Ga0074045_10004814_pt1 | contig 11877 bp, 10 predicted proteins | sample BogForMeECP23OM2_FD_94442 | JGI IMG/M metagenome (GOLD analysis project Ga0074045, IMG submission 94442) | Bog forest soil microbial communities from Calvert Island, British Columbia, Canada - Bog Forest MetaG ECP23OM2 | ecosystem: Environmental > Terrestrial > Soil > Wetlands ...
AACCCCGTCTGCCGGTCCACTTGGCGAAAATTGCTCATCCTCCCACCGCCCCTGGTGCCCCCAACCAATCAACCCTACCACATTATGGGCTAACCTCCACCTAAGTCCGACAGGCTGCTAGGCGACGAGTTCGGCGCCACGCCATGGTGGCACGGCGGTGGCTGTCTGGAATGGGAAGCCGAGCTCGATCGCACGACGCAGGCTGAAAACATCGAGCAGCTGCGGTTCTGGGGTTATGCCGCGGAGTGGATCACCTTGCGCCAAGTGCAGGAATTGGAGCCCGATATCGATCCGGTGACGATCGGCGATGCGCCGGTGGCGTTTTTCCCGGAAGTGGGTTGGCTCGATCCGGTGGTCTACGCTCATGCCATGCTGTCCGCCGCACGGCTGCGCTACGGCGCGAAAGTCATCTGCGGCGCCCGGGTCGTAGACCTGATCATGACCGGCGATCGTGTGACCGGAGTCCGTGTCGCCGACGGCACGCAACACGAGGCCGACACCGTCGTGAACTGCGCTGGTCGCTGGACCAATGAGGCAACCCGAGATGCAGGTCTGCACTTGCCGCTCGCGCCGACCGTGGGGTTTCTGGTGTTCACGCCGCCTGTCGCCTCCGGCCTGAGCCGCGTCGTCCGCACCCCTATAATTGACGCGCGCCCCGACGGCGCGGGGCGTCTAATGCTGCATTGGAACCCGACCGATGCGACATTGAGCGTCGACACGCGGCTCAGCCCGTCGATGCCCGAAGCGCGCGATCTGGTGCGCCGCGCCCGACGGCTGCTGCCCTCGATCGGCGAGGTCGAACCGGAGGCCGTGCGCATCGGCATCCGGCCGATCCCCGGCGACCATCTGTCGGCGATCGGACCGATGCCCCGGACTTCCGGCTACTACATTGCCGTCACCCACAGCGGCGTGACAATGTCGCCGTTCCTTGGCGCGGCGGTCGCCGACGAGATCGTCGGTGGACGGCAAAGGACCGAGCTCGCCGATTTCCGGCCCGCGCGTTTCTTCAATTGATCACCTGAGGAGGTTGCGATGCCCGAACCCGAACGCATCGATCGGCGCAGGGCGGCACTGATCGCTTACGACGTCTGTCGCCGCGCGCTAGCCCCTGCGGATCCCGCACGGAGGGCTGCAATGCGCCCTGTGCTCGATGCCTGGGTGAAGATGGCCGCGGTCGCGCGGGCCGCGGGCGTGCCGGTGATCTACACGACGCCAGTCAGCCGCTCCGATGGCGCCGACGTCGTCATGCTGCCGACCGACCTTTCGGCGGAGACCGGCGTGCCGCCCCTCACCAACGCTGTCGAGGGCACCGCAGAGGCCGGCTTTCCCGACGAGATCGCGCCGCAGCCCGAGGATTACGTCTTCCTCAAGCGCCGGCCGAGCGCCTTCTACGGGACGGGTGTGGCCGAGTTGCTGCATATGCTGCGGCGCGACACCATCATCATCGGCGGCGGCGCCACCAATCGCGGCGTCGAGACGAGTGTGCGCGAGGCCTTCAACCTCGACCTCACGTCTGTGGTGGTGCGCGAATGCTGCTGGAGCGGCGACCCCGCCGCCCACGCCTACAGCCTCGACAAGGCGATGAAAATGTATGCGCGCATCCGAAGCCTCGACCAGGTCGCGACGATGCTGCGCGAATGAGGGCTCACGACGCGATTTTTACAGAAATGTGCCCGAAGAGCGGAAGTTCCCCTGCGGTCTCGCTCCATTAGCCGGCGAATGCGGTCATCAGCTCCCGCGCATCTGGCAGCGTTTCCAATCGCCCGATCGCCGCCAGCACCCTGTCCACACCCGTATCCGACAGGGGCTGCATCGCATTACGCGCGCAGTCGCGGAACTTGGCCTCGAGCTGAGCAGTGGTAAGCGGCTTCTCTGGTGATCCGATCGGATCGCTGGCCTCGACCGTAAGCGAGCGCCCGTCGGTCCGTTGCAGTGTGATGCTGAGCGACCCTCTCGGCCGGTGATCGCGTGCAACGCCGGCGATCCGATCCGACAGCGACAGGACCGAGGCATCTCCCAGACCATCGACCTCCGCTATCCCTACCTTGCCATGCACCAAGGCGGTCGCGACCAGGAAAGGTTGGGCGAACTGCGCCTCCACGACCTGGGTAGGGCGGCGCTTCGCCGGCCCGCGGCCGAATTGCTCGCTGTGTCCGGCGGGGTCCGCCTCGATTGTCACCGATTGAATACCATCGGGCCGCTCGATTTTGAGCCGCGCTCGTGCCATCAGCGCGGCATCGATCGCCGCATGCAATGGCCGACCGCAAGGATAGGGTTTGTAGCTCAGCGCCTCGCCGCGGAAAGCCGTCCCCAGGTCGCGCAGCAGCACCGATGCGTCGTATCCGTTGGGTTGGTACAGCTCCAGAAAGCCAAAACGGCCATTGAAGATGTTGCGCGCGCCGGTAAACCCGGTCTGCGCCAGAACGGCCGAGAAAACGCCGGCGCTTGCCGCCTGGCCGGCCTGCATCCGCTTGGTCAGCGCCCCGTCCAGGATGCACTGGCGATTGCCGGCGGCGTGACTGTAGGCGATGCCGAGGGCGGCCAGCATCTGTTCCGGCGTCAGGCCGATCAGTTTGCCTGCGGCCGCGGTGGCGCCGAAGACCCCGATCGCCGCGGTGCGATGCCAGCCCCGGTCGAGCGTGCTCGCAAGCGCGATGCGGCACGATATGTCCAGACCGAGCGCGACCGCCAACAGGACATCACCCCCAGTGACAGCTTCATTGGCACCCCCACTGGCACACCCCAGGCTGTCGCATACCGCGAGGACCGACCCCAGCACGGAAACGCCGGGATGGATGGAACCCCCGGTGTCCAACGTGTCGTCGAAATCCAGCGCATGACCCATGCTGGCATTCAGCAGTGCCGCCTGAGGTGCGGGCAGGCGGGTGCCCCGCAGCAGCACACGGCTTTCCTCACGCCCGCCCCACCGGCCGATCACCGCAAAGAGCTCATCGATCCCCGGAGAGCCGCTGCCGCCGAGCATGCAGCCAAAAGTATCGAGGATATCGCGTCGGGCGGATTCGACGGCGCTCGCGGGTAAATCTGCATAAAAGGTGCGGCAAACGTGCCGGACGAGGGGCCAAGCGGCGTCGTCGGTCATGATCTTCTCCCATGGGTTCGATGGTTTGTCGCGGATCGAGCCAGGCCAGGCGATCTCGATTCGGCGGTAAGAGCCTGACTTAAAGTGAATTCCGAGTTCGCAATAGGTTATCGTCGCCCCCGCGAAAGCGCTAGTGTATGCACACATTTGGTGCGACATTTTGACTCACTCCCCGATTGGTAGATTTTCACCCCCGGCCTGTGGGTCTATCAAGGGACGCGCTGGGCATTGGGGGATGTCCTATGGAGGTGGCGCTGGGTCGGTTTGGGGATCGTCGCTTCGAAAAAAGGGGCGGCGCTGCTCGAAGGGATGGTGCGTGGGGGCAACACATGTCTGCGTCGTGTGGTTGACGGGAAACGGCGATCGGAGGTCCAGTTCAATCGCTTTCTCGCCAACCCCAAGGTGACCGTTGAGCGGCTGGTTGCGGGGTGGAGCGCGGCCACCAGCGCGGCGATTGCCGGCCGGCATGTGCTGGCGATCCAAGACACCAGCGAGATCAATTTTCGCACAACGCGAACGCGCACCCGCGGTCTGGGGAGATCGGCAAAGGCGTGGGCCGTGAGGCGCTGCTGCAAGCGATGGTGGCCGTGGACGCCGAGAGCGAGGCTTGCTTGGACCTGGTTGCCGGCGAGGTCTTGACCCGCAGCCGCCGGGTTGGCGTGCCGCACCAGAAACGGCCGCTCGATCAGAACGAATCGCGCCGCTGGATTGAAACCGCCACCGCGGCAAGCGCGTGCTTGGCAGTGCCGCGACGGTGACGATGGTCGCCGAGAGCGAGGCCGATCTTTATGCCGGATTCACCACGATCGAAGCCTGTCGGTGGCAGCACCCTGACCACGATTGCCCGGCAATGGCCGCTGGCCGGCACCCGTCGGATGACACTGCGCGAGCGCGCGGGTCGGCCCGAGCGCGAGGCCCGGTTGGGGCTGCGGTTTGGGGTCGTCACGATCACCCGGCCACGCGATGCCGGCGCGCCCGCGATGCCGGCACAAGTCACCCTGAACTTGATCGAATTGACCGAACCCAACCCCCCACAGGGGAGCGAGCCCGTTACCTGGCGGCTGCTCACCACCCATTCCGTCTCCAGTGCCACTCCCGCCTGGCAGATTGTCGACTGGTACCGGGCCCGATGGATCATCGAACAGCTGTTTCGGCTGCTCAAGAAACAAGGATTGTGCGTCGAAGACAGCCAAGTCGAGACCGCCGAGCGACTGCTTAAGCTCGTCGCCATTGCTGCTCAGGCCGCGGCGATCACCTTGCAGTTGCTGCAGGCGCGAGACGCACCACACTGCCACCCTAGGAATCTTTTGTTAAGTCCACTACACTAGCGCACTGTGGGAGAGGGGGGACCCGCGCGGAAGCGCGGGTGGGTGAGGGTAAATCACACAGGGAGACCTTAACGTTGCAGGATCTGGCGAAAGAGGCAGCGGATCGGGAGATCCGCTATTTTCTGATCAGCTTTGTCGACCTGTTCGGCGTCCTGCGGGCCAAGCTCGTGCCCGCCTCGGCGATCGGGCAGATGCAGCGCGACGGCGCCGCATTTGCCGGCTTTGCGACCCATCTCGACCTGACCCCGGCCGACCCGGACATGTTCGCGATCCCCGACCCGGCGAGTCTGATCCAGATGCCCTGGAAGCCCGAAATCGGCTGGCTCGCGGCCGAGCTCCATTTGGCCGGCGAGCCGCTCGAACATGCCCCGCGTCACGTCCTGAAGCGCCAGATCGCCGCGGCCGCAGCAAGCGGGTACCGGATGAAAACCGGGGTCGAGGCCGAGTTCTTCGTCTTGCGCGCGGACGGGCGGGCCATCGCCGACGAGGCTGACCGGCAGGCGAAGCCCTGCTACGACCAGGCCGCACTCTTACGTCGATACGAGCTGATTCGCGCCGTCAGCGATGCGATGCTGGAGCTCGGCTGGGCGCCTTATCAGAGCGATCACGAGGACGCCAACGGCCAATTCGAGATGAACTGGGCCTATGACGACGCGCTGGTTACCGCCGATCGCCACGTGTTCTTCAAATTCATGGTCAAGGAGTTGGCCGGCCAGCACGGGCTGCGCGCCACCTTCATGCCAAAGCCGTTTATGCATTTGACCGGCAATGGCTGCCACGCCCATGTCTCGCTGTGGGACCGCGCGGGTGACATCAACCTGTTTCACGATCCGGAGGGCGAGCTCGGCCTCTCGGCGCTCGCATACCATTTCCTCGGCGGCATCCTCGCGCATGGCGAGCCTCTCTCGGCGCTGTTCACGCCGACGGTCAACAGCTTCAAACGGATTAACGCAGCGCCGACCGTGTCGGGCGCCACCTGGTCACCGAATGCGATCAGCTATGGCGGCAACAATCGCACCCATATGGTGCGCATCCCGGAGCCGGGCCGATTCGAATTGCGGCTGATGGACGGCGCCGTGAACCCCTATTTGCTTCAGGCGTGCCTGCTCGCCGGCGGTCTCGATGGCATCCAACACCAACGCGATCCTGGCAGGCGGCTCGACGTCGACATGTACGAGCCGGCTGCCGCTCCGGCCGGCATCCCGCGGCTGCCCCTCAACCTGCTCGACGCGCTGCGCGCATTTGCGAGCTCGGCAGTCTTGCGTGAGGCGCTGGGCGCCACGTTTGTCGACTCCTATGTCAAGCTACGGATGGCCCAGTGGCACGACTACGCGCGCCACCTGACCGAATGGGAGCGCGAGCATACCCTCGACGTGTAAGAGTTCCGATCGAGGATTCCTTCTGAGTCGTGATCGTCAGGCAGGGGTCGCGCCGGAATAACGCGGCGCGACGCGTGATCTATGCCATAATCCCTCGAAATACCCTTGCCAGACCGGATCTTGTCCTTCGATGCAGACTGTCCCGCGTCTTCTCGCCATCGCAACCGCAGTCCCGCCCTATCCGCTCGACCAGGACGACGTGGTGGAGCGCGTCAAGCTCCTGTTTGGGGGCTCGCAGAACCTGGAGCGCCTGCTGCCGGTCTTCACTAATACCGGAATTCGCACACGCTACTCCTGCGTGCCGATCGAATGGTACGACCGCGCCCACGGCTGGGCCGAGCGCAACCGGATCTATCTCGAGTCGGCGCTTGATCTGCTCGAAGCATCCACCCAGCAGCTGCTCGACCGCGCCGGCCGCGACAAGGATGAGATCGGCGGCATCGTCGTAGTGTCGACCACCGGGATCGCCACGCCGAGCCTCGATGCGCTTCTAATCGAACGGATGGGGCTGCGGCGCACGGTGCGTCGGCTGCCAATCTTTGGGCTCGGCTGCGCCGGTGGCGTCATCGGTCTCGCACGTGCTGCGAGCCAAGCGGCCGTGTCCCCCGGCGAGACGGTGCTTTTCCTCACTGTCGAACTGTGTGCGCTCACCTTCCGGCGCGACGATTGGTCCAAGAGCAACATCGTCGCGACGGCGCTGTTCGGCGACGGTGCTGCGGGTGCGCTGCTGTCGACCAAGGGCGAGGGCCCGGCCATCGTCGCTGCGGGCGAGCACACTTGGCCCGGCAGTCTCGACGTGATGGGCTGGGAGATCACCGATGACGGCCTCAGCGCGATCTTTTCGCGCGACATTCCCCAGCTCGTCGAGACGCAGCTGCGTGACGTCGCATCGGACTTCCTTGCCCGGCACGGGTTGGCGCTTAGTGACATCGCCCGTTTCGTCTGCCATCCGGGCGGCGCCAAGGTGGTCTCGGCGCTCGAGCGTGCCTTTGGCCTTGGCCAAGGCTCGCTGATCCACGCCTGGCAAGTGCTCCGCGATTACGGCAACATGTCGGCGACGACCGTAATGTTCGTGCTCGAACGCATGCTCGCCGAGGCGCGAGCTAGCGGGGACCGGTGGGAGCGTGCGCTGATGAATGCCCTCGGGCCGGGCTTCACGGCAGGTTTTCTGGTGCTCGACAACCGGTGACTGTACTCCACTGGACGCTCGGTCTGATCCTGCTGCAGCGCGTCGTTGAACTCGTTTGGGCACGCCGCAATACCGTCCGGTTGCGGAAGAAGGGCGGCGTGGAGGCCGACGGCGAAGGCTACCGGTATTTCGTCCTGTTGCATGCCGGTTGGCTGGTGAGCCTCGCCCTCTTTGTCCCCGCTGCTACTCCGCCAATCTGGCCGCTGCTCGGTCTTTTCGCGCTGCTCCAGCTGGGCCGGCTCTGGGTCATTTCGAGCCTGGGCCATTATTGGACGACGCGGATCCTGACCCTACCCGGCGCACCCCTGGTGCAAACCGGTCCGTTCCGTTGGTTCCGGCACCCGAACTACCTGCTGGTGATCACGGAGATCGCTATGCTGCCGCTCGCCTTTGGAGCCCTCGCGATCGCGGCGTCATTTTCGGCCCTCAACCTGATGCTGGTTGTCCGGCGCATCCGCATCGAGGAGAGCGTTCTCGCACCACGGCGAGGGCTGTGAGATTCCCAGCGTGACGGGGTTGCCGGCAGCGATTGGCATAGTCGGCATCAAGACCTGGGTCGGGTTTGTCGCGATGGCCTTCGGGATGTTCATGGCGATCCTCGACATTCAGATCGTCGCGAGCTCCCTGCCTGAGATCCAGGCCGGTCTCGGCATTCGCCTCGACCAATTGAGCTGGGTCCAGACGGCCTATCTGATGGCCGAGATCGTCGCGATCCCGCTGACCGGCTGGTTGACCCGACTGATGTCGACGCGCGGCGCCTTTTTTGTCTGCATATGCGGTTTCACCGCTGCCAGCCTCGCTTGCGCCGGCTCGACCAGCTTCTGGTCGCTGGTGCCGGCGCGGGTGGTGCAGGGTTTCTGCGGTGGTGCGCTGATCCCGCTCGTCTTTTCGGCCGTCTTCTCGATGTTCCAATGGCCTGCACGGGAGCGAGCGATACTCTGGGCTGGGCTGTTGGCGATGCTCGCCCCGACCCTCGGACCGAGCGTCGGGGGCTTTATCACCGACCGCTTCTCCTGGCACTGGTTGTTCCTGATCAATGTGCCGCCGGGGATCGTCGTGGCACTTCTGGTCGCCTGGGCAGTCGACGTCGATCGGGCGGACCGGCGGGCTTTCGGCTCGGTCGATCTGCTCGCGCTGGCGTTGCTCGCAGTCTTTCTCGCCGGCCTGCAACTGCTTCTCAAGGAGGCCCCGGGGCGCGGCTGGGCGAGCACCCCGATGCTGTTGCTCGCGGCTCTTTGCGTGGCTTGCGGGGGTGGCATGATCCGCCGCTCGTTATGCCGGCCGGTGCCCCTGATCGATCTGTCGGCATTCCGCGACCGGAATTTTGCTGCCGGATGCTGGTTCAGCTTTTTTCTTGGCATGGGGCTCTACGGAGCCACCTACCTCTTGCCAGTGTTCCTCGGTCTGATCCGAAATTACGACGCGCTGACGATCGGCGGGATCATGATGGTGACCGGCGTCGCCCAACTGATGATGGCGCCGATCGCCACCGCGCTCGAGCGGCGTGCCGACACCCGGCTATTGACCACCGTAGGGTACGGCTTGCTGGCGATCGGGTTCATCGGCAACGGCTTCATGACCTTCGAGACCGACTTCTGGGGATTGTTCTGGCAGCAGGTCATGCGCGGCGCGGCGGTAATGCTTTGCCTATTGCCGACCACCTCATTAGCCCTTAGCGGCTTCGACCCTTTTCTCGTTCCGAACGCCAGCGGTCTGTTCAACCTGATGCGCAATCTCGGCGGAGCCATCGGCCTGGCGTTGATCGACACCGTGCTCGATCAGCGTACCCCTGCCCATGTCGATGCCATCGCCGCACGGCTTCAGGCCGGCGATGCGGCGGCGGCTCGCCTTGTCGGATTGCCGACCGAACACTTTACAGGCGTACCTATCGGCGCGGTAGACGAGGCGACGCGCGCCCTTGTTGCTCCGTTGGTCGAGCGCGCCGGGCTCGTCGCCGCCTTCAACGACGCCTGGCTTTTGATCGGCGGGTTGGTCGCCTTGTCGATGCTGGCGCTGCCGCTCCTGCGGGTGCCGCGACAGACGGCTGGAACCCGACGCAACGATCTCGATCTCCCTCGTGTCGCATAGTCACCAACGGATGGCCTGAGTGACCGAGGCGCAGCCACTGGTCCCTGCGACGCCTCAAGCGCCGGCCGGCGCCCTTTCAGGACGCGTCATCGCCAAGGCGCTGCGTGACAATGCCCTTTTGGCCTTTCCGCCCGAGGCCTTCGAAGAGGAGGTAGTCCACCGCAGCTTTTTCGGCCGCCGGCAGATCATTCTCAATCGGCCCGAGGGGATCCACCATATCCTCGTCGAGAATCCCGACAGTTACCGCCGTACTCCGGCCACCATGCGGATGCTGCGCCCGCTGCTCGGCAAAGGTCTGTTGCTCAGCGAAGGCGAGGACTGGAAGCACCAGCGGCGCACCGCGGCCCCGGCCTTTGCCCCGCGCACGATGCCGCTGTTGGCGTGTCATGTCGCTCGCGCCGCCGAAGCTGATGTCGCCAGGCTCGCGGCCTCGAGCGATCGACGCGTCGACCTTCTCGCGGCGATGCAGTCTCTTGCCTTGGAGATCGCCGGCACTTCGATGTTTTCCCTGGCGATGGAGCGTTATCGTCCGGAGCTGCGGGACCTGATCACCCGCTATACCGCGGGTCTCGGCCGCCCGAGCCTGCTCGACTTTCTGCTGCCGTTGGCGATCCCGAGCCCGCGCGATCTCGCCCGGCGGCGGGTTCGGCGACGCTGGGTGGATCTGATCGGGCAGATCATCGCCGAGCGCCGGGGAAAAGGGTCGGGGGAGGCGCCACGCGACCTGTTCGATTTATTGTCGATGGCCCGCGACCCGGAAAGCGGCACTCCGTTCTCTGCCGAGGTTCTCGTCGACCAGGTGGCGACGATGATCGCCGCCGGTCACGAGACGACGGGCTTGGCGCTGTTCTGGTCGCTTTACCTCGTCGCCGAGGCGCCGGCCGTCCAGGAACGGCTGGCCGCAGAAGTTGCGACCGTCGATCTTGCCCCCGATCATGCCGCCGAAACCTTGCCGGGGCTCGTCTACACCCGGGCCGTCGTGCAAGAGGCGCTGCGCCTCTATCCGCCGGCATTCACGATCGTGCGGCAGGCGCGGAAGCCCGACAACGCCGGTGGCATCCCGGTCCCGGCCGGGGCGATCGTGTTCATGGCACCCTGGGTACTGCACCGGCACCGCCGGCTGTGGTCACGACCGGAGGTCTTCGACCCGGCGCGGTTTCTCCCCGGTGCACCGGCGCCCGACCGTTTTGCCTATTTGCCCTTCGGCGTCGGTCCACGCGTCTGCATCGGCGCACAATTTGCGCTGACCGAAGCCACCCTGGTCCTGGCCAGGATGATCCAGGCCTTTCAGATCGAGCGCGCCGATCACGAACCGGTGATGCCGGTCGCGATCGTCACCACCCAACCCGACCACCCACCCCTTTTCCGCGTGCGGCCGAGGCGTTAGCGTCGCGCTGAGGAGGCCGCCCTCGGACATGACGGTTTTCTTACGCGGCGCAATGACGCATGCTGTGAGCGGCCGCCGAAGGGGGAAGAGCCATGCGCTCGCAACGACTGACGATGATCATCTTTATCGGCATGCTGCTCGGCATCGGGGTCGGCTATGCCTGCCACCAGCTCTGGCCCGATCCGCAGACGGCGAAGACGATCGCCGGCTACATCTCCCTCTTCACCGACATTTTCCTGCGCCTGATCAAGATGATCATCGCGCCGCTGGTTTTCACGACCTTGGTGGTCGGTGTGGCGCATATGGGCGACACCAAATCGGTTGGCCGCATCGGCGGCAAAGCGATGCTGTGGTTCGTCAGCGCCTCGCTCGTTTCGCTGCTGCTCGGCCTCATCATGGTCAACATCCTGCGGCCGGGCGACAACCTCAACCTGCCGCTGCCCGATGCCACTGCTGCGACCAACCTCAACGCCGCATCGCTATCGTTGAAGGATTTCGTCACCCACCTCGTGCCGAAGAGCGCCGTCGAGGCCATGGCAAACAACGAGATCCTGCAGATCGTCGTGTTCGCCCTGTTCTTCGGTGTCGCGGCGGCAGCGCTCGGCGAACGGGCGGCAGGGGTCATCAAGATCATCGACGAGACCTCGCACATCATCCTGACGATAACGGGCTACATCATGGCGCTCGCCCCGATCGCCGTCTTCGCGGCGATGGCGGCAACGGTGACGACGCAAGGGATCGGCATCCTGGTGACCTACGGCAAATATCTGGTCCAGTTCTATTTCAGCCTCGGCGTATTGTGGCTAGTGCTAATCGCCGCCGGGTTCTTGTTCCTCGGACGCGCCGTGTTTCGGTTGATCTCGCTAATCCGCGAGCCGTTTCTGTTGGGCTTCAGCACGGCGAGCAGCGAGGCCGCCTATCCGGTTACGATGGCCCAGCTCGAAAAACTGCCGGTCAGCAAGAAGATCATTAGTTTCGTCTTGCCGATGGGCTATTCGTTCAACCTCGACGGCTCGATGATGTACTGCACCTTTGCGGTAATTTTCATCTCACAGGCCTACAACATCCCGCTGTCGATCCCGCAGCAGGTCACGATGCTGCTGGTGCTGATGCTGACCAGCAAGGGCATGGCCGGGGTGCCGCGCGCCTCGCTCGTCGTGATCGCGGCGACCCTGGTGACCTTCAACCTGCCCGAAGCGGGGCTGCTGTTGATCATCGGCATCGACCAGTTCCTCGACATGGGCCGCACCGCGACCAATGTGATCGGCAACAGCCTGGCGACGGCGGTCATCGGTCGCTGGGAGGGCGAGACGGCGGAGACGATCGGCATCCCGGCGGAGGCGCAGGCGGCCTGATGCCGCGCTCCCTGCTGCTCGCCGTTGCGCTGATTGCTCCGCTGCTCGCGG
>Ga0074045_10004815_pt1 | contig 11876 bp, 8 predicted proteins | sample BogForMeECP23OM2_FD_94442 | JGI IMG/M metagenome (GOLD analysis project Ga0074045, IMG submission 94442) | Bog forest soil microbial communities from Calvert Island, British Columbia, Canada - Bog Forest MetaG ECP23OM2 | ecosystem: Environmental > Terrestrial > Soil > Wetlands ...
GAAGATCTTGCCCACGTCATGCACGCGCGCCGCATACCCGAGGTTGGCGGTCTCCTCGGGGGGCAATTGGAGTGTCCGGGCAATGATCTCGGTATAGCGAGCGACCAGGTCGCCGTGGCCGGCGGTTCGTAGTTCGCGCGATTCGGCGGCGCGGCTGAGGATCTCAATCGATTCCTTCAGCAGCGGCACATTGCATTCTGTTTCGCCGCCGCAAAATTTCAGCAGCATCGATGTCAGCTCTTCCAGATGCTCCGGCCCGTTGTGCTCGCGCTGCAGAAATCCCTCGATGTAGGCAGAGATCTGTTGCCGCTGAGCCGCAAACTCCTCACCATCGGCAAAGGCCTCGGCCGCCGAGACGCGGTTCCCTCCCGAGCGCTTCGAAACATACATGCCGGCGTCGGCCACCCGAATGATGTCCTCGACGGAAAAGCCATGGGTTGGAAAGCTGGCCACCCCAAAGCTGCCCGTGATGTGATGTTCGCTCAGCATCGCGTCCGTGGTAAGCCAGTGCCGCAAACGTTCGGCCAGCACCTGCGCTTGCTCCGGCCCGGTTTCCGGCATCAGAATGATAAATTCGTCTCCCCCATAGCGCGCCACAACGTTCGACTGGCGGGACTTTTGTTCGAGCAGACGCCCCACCCGGGCCAGCACCAGATCGCCTTCGAAGTGGCCCATGGTGTCATTCACTTCCTTGAATTTGTCCAGGTCAATCAGCACGACTGAGAAGGGCCGTCCGGAGCGCGAAGCGCGCTTCCACTCCGCCGTCAGCGCCTCCCAGAAGAAACGCCGGGTCTTGATTCCGGTCAGACCGTCGGTGATGGATTGCTGCTGCAGCTTCTGGAAGACGAAGGCATTGTGCAGAGCGGTAGCCAGCAAGTCGGCGAGGGTGTTGAGAATGAGAACGTCCTGTGGCGAAAAAGGACTGTCGTTGCGGCTTTCGATGTTCAGGGCACCCAGAAGAGTTTCGCCGTAGGTGATGGGAATACACAGCACCGACCGCGACTCCGGCAGAATCGCACCGATCTGACCTTCCAAGCCGTTCTGTACCAATGCCCGCTCGCCGGTTCGCGCGACCCGGCCAAGAATGCCTATCCCGAGAGGAACCCGCTTGCCCATGGCGTGGGCCGTGGCCCCGGCTTCCGCCTTGATCTCGATCTCCTTCGTGCCGTAATCGAGCAGCCCGATGCCGATGTGATCGAAGCTGAAGTTCTTTTGGATTTCTCCGACGATCAGCCCCAGCATATGAACCGGGTCGTCGCTTGAGATGACGGTGCGCGAGATATTGTTGAGGAAGGCCAGATGCCGCGAGCGCCGCTGTTCTTCGGCGAAAAGGCGGGCATTTTCCACCGCAACCGAGGCCTGCCCGGCGGCAGTCACCAGCACGTCAAGGTCGCGCTGTTCAAAGACAAATTCCCGTTCTGTACTCAGGGCGACCATGACTCCGGACGGCCTGTTGCTCAGCAGAATCGGTGCAGCACACAGGCACTTGGCGGGCTGTTCTGGCTTCAAGGTGATGCCGAATCGTGCCCGCGTCTTCTCCAGGTCGGAGCGGATCAGCAACGGTTGCCCGGTCCGGATCACATATTCGGTAAACGCATTTTCCAGTTTGCGCGAGCGTTTGGGCAGGATGCGATCTTTCTCCACTTCCAATTCGAAGCGGATCTCGTCTCCCTCTTGAAATGCGATGTAGAAGTTGCTGGTATCGAAAATCTGGCCCAGTTCGGTGTGGATTGTCCGCAATACTTCGTCCTGATCGAGCCGGGAGCTGATGGCCTGCCCAATCTCGGTGAGCAACTCATACTCCTGGGTGCGGCGGTGCGCATCGTGCGCGACCACGTAATTCTCGATGGTCAGCCCAAGTTGCAGAGCGAGCCCCACCATAAGGCGCGGCCCCGACATACCGAATGCCTTGCGCTCGGCATGGGGAAAAAGAATTACTCCAAATACGTGCTCCCGGGTCTGGAGGCTCACGGCAGTCAGATTTCGAATTTCCGCGTCCGTGAACACCCTCTTGAAATCTGCAAAAGTTCCGGTCGAGCCTACGGCCAGCGGCTCGGCCATCTGAGCGAGGTCATGAACGGTGAACAGTCCGCCATGCCGATAGGCCAGTTCGAAGATGTACTCCCCCGCACCGCCGGCGACTAAATCTTCCAGGAACTGGGAAGAGAATCCACGCTCAACCGAGGGCAAAAGGCCGCGCCAGCGCTCCGCAATATAGATTGCTGACCGCCGGGCGGATAAAGCGTTGGCCAGCCGGTCCAGGGCCGACTGCATGCTGGGCAGCAGGTCGTCGGCTGAGAGCAGCTGCCGCGGATCAACGCCCAGGGTGGAGAGAGCCAGCGTATTCTCCTGCACCGCGTTGCGCTCGTTTTCAAACAGCACCATCACCATCGCGATGCCCAGCAGCATCTGCGGCACCGGGCCCAGCAGATGGCCGACGCTGCCAAACATTTCCGCCCATGGACTGGTGGATTGGATCGACGCCATCAGCACTGCCCACAGCGCGAGAGAAAAAGCCAGAAGTTGGAAGCCTACCGAGCCCCTCTTGTGCGCGTGCAGGTAGAAAGCCGCGGAACAATACAGCAGCACAGCCGTCATGAAAACAACCACCAGGCTTAACGGTCGCTCCCCAATTTTGACCGCGCCGGTCAGAAGATAGCTACGCACGTCGAAGCAGGCGGCCGCCGCGCCGGTCAATGCAAGGGCCCAGTCAAACCAGCGGAAGCGAAACGACCCCCGCATCAGGCGCGTCGAGACGAAGATGCTGACTGCCATCACCACCGAGAACATAGAACTGGCAAAGAATGCGGCCGTCGCCGGCGGGTGGAAGAAGCGGAGCGCGTCCAGCGCGTAGTGGATGGAATAGCAGGCCCACGCAATTTGCCAGGCGCAGAAGTACGCCTGCCGGCTCTGCTGGTAAAGGTAGGTGAAGAGCAGGCACAGCAACAGAGCCACAACGCCCGGAATGATGACGATGCTCGTGGCTATGCTATTCATGTGGCGCCAGCGAAGATATCCCGCGCAAACCTGGCTTAAGCGACGTGGGAGATAGACCATTAATGTTTTCACAGCTGGGGGGGTGAGCACAACAGGATTTAAGTACAATGCCCCCGGGCTAGAACGTTTGGAATGGGTCACTTGTCTGCACGTCACTTTGCCGTCTCGCTTGACGATCGTTTTCTCACCCCCATACCATCGAAGTTCTACTGTTTATGTCTGAATCAAGTTCTTCCGTGTCATCAAGCCCGCGCGTGCGCTTTGCGCCCTCGCCTACCGGCTTTCTCCATGTGGGCAGCGCGCGCACTTTCATCTTCAACTGGCTTTACGCGCGCCACAATGGCGGCATCATGATTCTCCGCCTCGACGATACCGACGTCGAACGCAACACGCAGGCCTCGGTGGATTCCATCTTCGATGGGTTGAAATGGCTCAACCTGGGCTGGGATGAGGAGTACAAACAATCGGAGCGGATTGAACTGCACCGCAAGACGGCGTGGGCCATCTTCGAAAAAGGCCTGGCCTACCGCGACTTCACTCCTGCCCATACCGGGGAGAGCGAAAAATCCGGCGCACAGGGAACATGGCTGTTTAATCCTGGGGCTCGCGAACTTTCGGCCGTGGAGAGTGACCGCCGTGCTGCTGCGGGTGAGCCATTTGCGCTGCGCTTTCGGGTGCCGCGGGAGGGGCAAGTGGTGCGATTCACCGACGCGGTTTACGGCGAGCAGGTGAAAGCCGCCGCCGATATTGAAGACTTCGCCCTGCTTCGTTCTGACGGCATGCCGACCTACCACCTAGCTTCGTGCGCGGACGACGCCGACCTGCGCATCTCGAATGTCATTCGCGGCCAGGACCATCTTTCGAACACCTACAAGCACGTGCTGATCTTCGAAGCTGCTGGCTACACGCCGCCCCAATTTGCCCATCTGCCGTTGCTGGTGGCCCCGGATGGTACCAAGCTTTCCAAGCGCCGTCACGGTCCGGTGGTCAGCGTCACCACTTACCGCGACGCGGGATTCCTCTCCGAAGCTTTCATCAATTTTCTCTGCCTGCTCGGCTGGTCGCCCAAGAACGACCGCGAGAATATGTCTCTGCGGGAGCTAACTGACGCGTTCTCGCTGGAAGGCATCAACCGCTCGAATGCAGTGGTGAACTTTAAAGAGTCTGGTGTAGGGCGGACGGCCGCGCCCGCCGATGCTGACACCTCGAAAACTGTCATCCCGAGCGAAGCGAGGGATCTTGGTTTTGCCGCCCCCGAAGATACCTTCGACCCCAAGGCTCTCTGGCTGAATGCCGAGCACATCCGCGCCTTGCCGGTAGAGGAATTAAGCGCGCGCCTGCTGCCCGTCGTGCAGGCTGCGGGATTCAATGTGACATCGGAAAAAATGTCCCGGATCACGCCGCTGATCCGCGAGCGCATCAAATTGCTGCGTGACGTGCTCGCAGCTGCTGACTTCTTTTTCGTGGATCGACTGCCGCCCTACGATCCTGCCGAACTCATCCCGCAGAAGGGAGACGCGGCTATGGCGCTGAAGGTATTAACCCGTGCGCGCGAAGTGCTGGCGACGGTGGAGTTTAAGCACGATCCGCTAGATAAAGCTCTGCGCGCCGCTGCGCAAGAGTTGGGAGTCAAGGCCGGGCAGATGTTCCAACCGATCCGAGTTGCAGTCTGCGGTCGCAAGAACGCGCCGCCCTTGTTTGAGACCCTGGAGGTGCTGGGGCGGGAGACGGCACTGGCCCGGATCGAACAGGCGATCCCGAAAGTTCGGCAGGAGTAGCACCGCGAACTCCACCCCGTGATAAGGTCCGTGCGATAAGATCAACCATAATGAACTCATCGTCACCAAGCGAAGCTGGAGAAAAAGCTGTGGCCGCCTCGCCGTCGCCTGCTCCGTCGAACTTTGTCCGCGACATCATTGTTGAGGACCTCAAGACCAACAAGTACAACGGCCGCGTGCAGACGCGCTTCCCCCCGGAGCCGAACGGCTACCTGCATATCGGGCACGCCAAGGCGATCTGCATCGACTTCGGCCTAGCGGACGAATTCGGCGGACATACCAATCTCCGCTTTGACGACACCAATCCCGAGAAGGAAGAAACCGAGTATGTAGAGTCGATCAAAGCCGACGTGAACTGGCTCGGCTTCCACTGGGATGGGCTGTTCTACGCCTCGGATTATTTCGATCAGCTCTACGAATGGGCGGTGAAGCTGATCAAGGACGGCAAGGCTTACGTCGACGATCTGACGGCTGAAGAGATTCGCAAGTATCGCGGCACGCTGACTGAACCGGGCGAGGACAGCCCATTTCGCAACCGGTCGGTGGAAGAGAACCTGAATTTGTTCGAGCGCATGCGAGCGGGCGAATTTCCCGATGGCTCGCGCGTGCTGCGGGCGAAAATCGACATGGCTTCGCCGAACCTTAATCTGCGCGATCCCGTGATGTACCGCATTCTGCACGCCGAACATCATCGCACCGGCAACAAGTGGTGCATCTATCCCATGTATGACTTTGCGCATGGGCAGTCGGATTCCATCGAGCGCGTGACGCATTCCATCTGCACGCTAGAGTTCGAGGATCATCGCCCACTCTACAACTGGTTCATCCAGCAGTTGGGCATTTTCCCTTCGCGGCAGATCGAATTTGACCGGCTGAACCTGACTTACACGCTGTTGAGCAAGCGCAAGCTGCTGCAGTTGGTGCAGGAGGGGCGGGTGAGTGGATGGGACGATCCGCGCATGCCCACACTCGGCGGCCTTCGCCGCCGCGGATATACGCCAGAGGCGATCCGCAAGTTTGTGGCGTCAATCGGCGTGTCGAAAACGACGGGATCGATCGAACTGGCGATGCTTGAGCACTTTGTCCGTGAAGACCTGAACAAGCGTGCGCCGCGGGTGATGGCGGTGCTGCGTCCGCTGAAAGTTGTGATCGACAACTATCCGGAGAATCAGGTCGAAGAGATGGAGGCGGTGAATAATCCGGAGGACGCGAGCGCAGGGTCGCGCAAGGTGCCGTTCTCTCGCGTGCTCTACATTGAGCAGGATGACTTCCGCGAAGTTCCGCCACCGAAGTTTTTCCGGCTGTCGCCGGGGCGCGAGGTGCGGCTGCGTTATGGATACCTCGTTACGTGCACAGGCGTGGTGAAGAACGAAGAAGGCGAAGTGGTGGAAGTGCATTGCACGTTCGATCCGGCGACGCGTGGCGGGAATACGCCCGACGGACGGAAAGTGAAAGGGACGATTCACTGGGTTTCAGCTCCCAGTGCTATCGACGCCGAGGTGCGGATTTACGAGAATTTATTCAGCAAAGAAGATCCCGGCGAAGTGGAAGATGGGCAGGATTTCACGGCGAATCTAAATCCAAATTCCCTCGAAGTGATCACGAACGCGAAGCTCGAACCGTCGCTGGCGAATGCAGCCGTCGGCGGGCGTTATCAGTTTGAGCGCCTGGGATATTTCTGCGTTGATCCGGATTCGAAGCCGGGGAAGCCTGTGTTCAACCGAACGGTGCCGCTGAAGGACACTTGGGCTAAGGTGGAGAAGAAGCAGGGCGGCAAGGGATAACGCCTGACCGTGCGGTTGGATGTGGGACAAGTCTGGTATTCATAGTCCGTCCTCCCACTTGAGCCAGTTTTCGTCTTGATCTTCACAGTACCACCAAGTCTGGGTGGTTAAGTTACCTACACCGACGCAGCCACTGGCGTGCTTAAACTTTCCCGATGCTTTATCAAGAGCGTAGTTGTAAATCCAGTGGTCGCGGAGTTTAGGCTGGGCAAGCAGGGAGGCTATTTCCAGATGAAGCCTGAATTTCTGGAGCGGGTCAAGCAAGTCCCTGTGAATCCGAGTCCAGTATGTAAACTCCCTAGTGTCCTTACTCGGTACAAACTCCTGAAATTCGGAATGGGGACCAAGCGGGAGGTTCTCGTCGTCTGTAAAAGTGCAGCGAACCTCAAAAGGGAGATTGTTCTTGGATTCGAAGTGCACGTATAAGTACGGCTGACGCGGTGGCTGCACGAAACGGGGTTGCCACAGCAAATGCAAGGGACCGCTAGCTGTGTACTCTTCATAAAAAATCGACCACTCGAAACCAACAAGCAAGACGCCGCAAATCGCGCCAAATATTGAAAGGGGTAGCACAGGAGTTGTGCCTTCTATGAGTGCTAGAACGTCTGTCGACACCCATAGCGTAAAAAAGATGTCAGCTACTAGGCGTCTTCCCTTGCGCAAGGTCGAAATTCGGTTGGCAATTTGCTTGACTCGCGCTAGCCATACACGCCGAATACTCAAGGCGTTTCCGCTCAAATCGACGAATGGCCCAAACCAATACATGCTGGTGAGCCACATAGGTTTTCGTTTCCGCGCGATGGGCATATTCAGTAACAAAAGCAAAACCCCGAGCGCGGAAATCAACTCGGGGCCACTAGCCTGTCCAGCTACAAACGATTATCGGAAGTGGCGAACTGGAAGTCAAGATTACTTTGAGGAGCTTCGCCTGTCCTGAAGCCCCTCTTCAGATTCCCCACCAAAGACAGGGAATGCTGTGGACCCGACGGGATTCGAACCCGCACCTCTCAGCTGGACAGGCTAGTGTGCTGCCAGTTACACCACGGGCCCAATTCGAGAGTATGGGCACGCGTTCAATTGAACAAGAACAGTAGGGGCCATATTTCACGAAAGTCGAACGGCAGGTTCTGTTTTGGGAGCCAGCAAGGCCGAGCTAGTTGTGTACGTGCGGGCTTTGCGCGGGGTTGGCGTGATGCGTGGCCGGTTCCTTCACGACTTTCACTTCAAAGCTCACCGGCAGAGTTCTCGGCGGATAGCAGGCGGCATCGTCGCAGGCCTGGTAGCGCAGCACGCCGCGCATCACGTATTTTCCCGGGACCACGGAATGCAACGGATGCACTCCCACCGAGACGGTGAAGTCCCCGGCGTAGACGCTTAGTTTCTCGTCCGGAGAAAACGGGAATGTCATCTCTTCTCCGGCAGGGTATTCAATTTTTCCCAGGATGATGTCGGTGGGCAGATCCATCTTCAGGGCGGTGGGGATTAGGAATTCGGACTTCGGAGTGTTCGAGTTGATGTGGTAGCCGCGGGGCACGCGAAAATTGAGGCTGACCATCGTCTGTTGGGCGCGCTGAGCTGTGGTCAGCGGAACCGCGGCCACGGTGACGGGCGGAGGCGGAGGCGGCACTTGCGCCAGAGCTGGAATCCCGCTGGCCAGCGCAACCAGCATGGGATAAAGCAATAATGTTGCTCCCCCGCTTTGTCCGTGTCGCGAAAGAGTGTCGCGCAAAGTGCCCATTTACGGTCTCCTGCCTGCGGTCGACCACGGGGAAATATTAGATCGTTCAATGCTTTTGACCAAGTTACCTCGGAGCAGGAACGATTTCCGGTCGGGCAGCTGATGCCTGGCTCGATGCCGGATGGGTGTTCAGCGCTTTCTTCACCGCGTCTTCGATTTCAGCCTTGCCCCGCAGTCCAATGATCTTGTCAACGATCTTGCCGTCGCGTCCGATCAGGAAGCTTTCCGGCAAGGCAGGAACGCCGCCGTATTGGTCGCCGACCGATTCTTTGCCAATCAGGATGGGATAGTTCACTCCCATATCCTTGGCGAACTTGCCGATGTCTTCCTTGCTGGCGTCGTCCATGGCAACGCCGACGATTTGCAATCCCTGTGAGCCGTACTGCGTCTGCAGCTCGACGAACCAGGGCATCTCGATTTTGCAGGGGCCGCACCAGGTCGCCCAGAAGTTCAGCAGCACGGCCTTGCCGCGCAGGTCGGAGAGGCGCATCGTCTTACCGTCGAGCGATTCCAGAGAAAAATCCGGTGCGAGGCTGAGTTGCGTGAGCCGCGCCGGAGCCGCACTCGCGCCCGGACGACGCGCCTGGTGGTAGCCGAAGTAAAGCATGAGCGCTACCACGAACGCCACCACTACGAGGACCAGAGGACTACGAGGCGAAAGGTTGGGTGGTTTCGGGTCCGGACTGAGAGTCTCCGGTGAGGTCCGTGATGGTTCGGGCGGGCGTGGAGACTCTCCGGCATCTTGTGAGTTTTGGCCGGTTCCCGGCGATGTTTCCATATGCAAACTTCCTTTCGCGCCATCAAAACAGGCTGCCTTACTCTCCTGGGCCGCGATTACAAGGCGAAGCGGTTCAGGAACGAAAGCCAGTTAGAAATCAGAGTAAAGCGGCCGATCAGCAGCAATATTCCCAGAGCGATCAACAGGCCGCCGCTCGCCACTTCCAGGGCATGCATATGGGAGCGAAAACGGCTATAGAACTTTAGAAACCGTTCTACTCCGAGCGATGTGAGCAAGAAAGGCACGGCCAGTCCGAGAGAATAAACCGCCAGCAGAAGAACGCCTTTGGCCAAGGTGTTCTGCTCCTCGGCAAGCGCAAGAATCGCCGACAGAATGGGACCCAGACAAGGCGTCCAGCCAAACGCAAATGCGAAGCCGATCACGAACGCGCCCAGCGGAGTGCTGCTTCCCTTCACACTATGCAAGCGGGCGTCGGTGTAAAGCGCTTTAATCTTGAAAATTCCAGTCAGGTGCAACCCGAAGAGAATGATGATGACGCCGGCGACGCGGGCCAGCGTATGTTTGTAGATGCCGAGCACCTGGCCGACTTCCGTGGCGGCAGCTCCAAGCGCGACAAAGACAACGCTAAAGCCCAGGATAAATGCAATCGAGTTCACCATGACCCGCCGCATGAGCTGAGCTTGCGGCGACTTCAGTTCCTCCACGCCCGCTCCCGAGATGAGAGAAAGATATCCCGGCACCAGCGGCAACACGCAGGGCGAAAGAAATGAAATCAGTCCGGCGAAAAAGGCGGCGATGGGAAGTGGAAGACTCGACATCAGCTTTATTGTACCTGCCGGAGTTGCTCTCCGTATGCATCAGACGCTTGAAACGGCGTTTTGATGCAGGCCGCAGAAATAATAATCAGCGGCAAATCCGCGTTAACGTGAGCTTCGAGGCGCTGGAGTGACGGGAGCTGCCGTGGGCTCACTTAATTCAGAAGAGCCGGAGAGCATTTTCTGCAAGAATCTGAAGGGCATGGAAGCGGTCACGAGCGCGCGATCGCCCTCCTGCTTCACCTTCAAGCTATCAAAAAAGGCCTTCACGTCGGGGTCGGTTCCGTGGCTTCCCACGGAAGATTCAGCCGAGTGCGTCATGGCCACGAAGAGGTTCATCTTGTCGGTGATGGCGCGGGCATCGTCGGAATTTTGCGTGAAGGCTTCAGCTCGCAGGTGCACCGCGTCGGTTCGCAGATGGAGCGGACTGAGAAACCCTCCGGAGATCACGAGGATTGCTGGCTTGGCGAAGAGAGTGCTCCAACCGCCAGCCTCGGGTGCCGACGGATCGATGCGCGCCACCGCCCACGCCAAGGGAGCAAGCTGAACGTATTTGTAATACTGGCGCAGCAGCGACGGGCCTCCGAAGGGAGAGGCCAGACGCCGCGATCGATCGACCATCCCTCGAATGACTGCGGGTTCATCGGAATTGGATGCGGCCACCGAGTCCGCGCTGAGAACCGCCACCCGCAGTGATCTGTTTTCAACCAGAATCGTAAAGATATCCACCGCGTGGTAATTCTCGACTGATTGCGCGATCTGCCGGAGATAGGCGCTCAACCGCTCGCCGTGAAACTTTCCGACCAGCACTTCAGAAAAACGTATTTCGGGAGCAGAGCCTCCGGTGCCGCCGCCGGGCCAATTCGCCGGGTAGTGAATTGCAAAGGCGGCTTCGTCGAGGTCACGTTCGAACTGAAAGCCGGTTTCGCTGATGAAGCGCTCGTAGGCGGGGTCGCGGCTGACGGCGGGCAGGTCCTTGCCCGAGTTCGCCTTGCGGGCCTTGCCAAGGTCGAGATAGAGAAATGCGTCAGCCCCGGGTAGCAGCCGGGCAGGCTCGGGCGGGGCGTGCTTTCGGAGTTGGACCGCGAGGGTCACAGCGGCAGCGATAACTACTACCGCCAGCATGATTGGGATAGTGCGCCTAATTCGCATGGAATGCGGTCAGGGGTGAAATGATAGCACTCTGGATGGAAGCGGAGTGGCCGCCGGATGGGGGACAGGCAAGTTGAGGGTTGCGCCGGATTTACGGCTTGTGATACCGTAACTAATTGTCCCGTACAGTATGGAAGGGATCAGGGGTATACTTGTGCCTTAGGGCGCTTGTACCCAAATGCTGGCGTAGCTCAGCTGGTAGAGCATCTGATTTGTAATCAGAGGGTCAGGGGTTCAAATCCCTTCGCCAGCTCCAGAATGCGAAAGTCCGTAAACGAATTTCCGGCAGGCAGCTGGACTCAGTAAGTGGCGGCGAAACAGGTTTTTCCAACGCACTCCATTCGGAAATATTCCGGCGTGTAGTGGTCTTCGCGTGGTATTTGTGAGCGCGATTCTTGGTTTCCCTGATTTGCGAAAGTCGGCCGCATCGCCCGAACGTTATTGCACAGGTGGGTGAGTGGTTAAAGCCAACAGACTGTAAATCTGTCCCTCCTAGCGAGGTACGAAGGTTCGAATCCTTCCCTGTGCACCAGAATTTTGGTTTACCGGTTTAAGGTGCGTCAGGAATTATGAGTCGTCTGGTGATGGCATTGATTGCTTACCTAGTCTTAGGTGGGCTGGCGTTTGCCACGTTGAGCGACCAGCGGATCCGGTTGCTGACGCTGCTGATTCTGGCGCTGTTCGCCTTCAAAAGCTGGGTGCGCCGCAAGGATGTCCTGCACCCGGATGGCGAAGGCGAATCTGAGTGAGGGTTTAGCTAATAGCTGAAGTCTGACGGCTTGGTTTTAGCCGATGTAGCTCAGTTGGTAGAGCACTCCCTTGGTAAGGGAGAGGTCACCAGTTCAATCCTGGTCATCGGCTCCAGAGTTCGAA
>Ga0074045_10004816_pt1 | contig 11875 bp, 3 predicted proteins | sample BogForMeECP23OM2_FD_94442 | JGI IMG/M metagenome (GOLD analysis project Ga0074045, IMG submission 94442) | Bog forest soil microbial communities from Calvert Island, British Columbia, Canada - Bog Forest MetaG ECP23OM2 | ecosystem: Environmental > Terrestrial > Soil > Wetlands ...
ACAGAATCGTCAGATGCCGCCGTTCGCCGAGATGAGCCTCACTCACTTCGCGTGGGGTCTTTCCCGCCGCCGTCGGCACGGTTAGCGGCGCGCCGCATTCGCCACAGAATTGTTCATCCGGCAAGTTGGTGGCACCACATTTGGGACAAGCGGTCGCCAGCGGCGCACCGCACGACGCACAGAACTTGCGTCCTTGGCGATTGTCAGTGCCGCATTTCGGACAGTGCATACTGGTTTCGCTCAGTCGGACAGTTCGTCGAGCAAAGCCTTGGCGTCCTTCAGATCCGCCGTGTCGAAGCCCTCGCTAAACCAGTTGTAGACCTCCGCGAGCATCCCGCGCGCTTCGGTCACCCGCCCCTGCGACTTGAGCCATCGCGCGAATTGCGTCGTCGCTTCGAGCTCGTACATCCGACTGCCTTGATCGAGTGCGCACGTGATCGCATCGCGGTATGCCGCCTCGACTTCTGAATCTCCGGCGCCGCTTCGCACGAGCAGATCTGCTCGTAGCGTTAGTGCCGGCGATCTCCGCCACAATACCTCCTCCTTTTCGTTCACGGCCTGCGAGAGTAACGCCAGGGCATCCTCAACCCGTCCTTGGGTCGCACAGAATTGGGCCTCGACTTCTAGCTCCCACGTCCGTGTGAGACCAAAGCCGTTCGCCTGCCAAAAGGCTATTCCCCGCCGCGTCATCGCCTTCCCTTCCTCAACCTTGCCTAGCATGAGCAACGCCTGACCTGTGTATGCGTCCGCATGACCGCGAAAGAACGGCACGTCGTCCGCAAGACGCCCCAATGCGGCCGCATGCTCGCCAAGAGCATACGGATCGTGCAGCGCCATCGAGCAAACGCAAGCGTACATCCGCACAAATGCCAACTCGTACGAATTCATGCGGTGTGTCGCGCTAACCAGCGTCGTTCTGCTCAGCTCGCGCGCGCGGTCGGCAAAGCCCATGTGTACCAAAACTAGCGCCGCAATCTCGGAAGGGGCGATTGCCCCAAGAGTAATCAGTCTTTGGGCATCAGCCTCGTCGAAATAGCTGCTCGCGAGGTCGAGATGCTCGCGCGCCTCCGTGAACTTCCCGCCGAAGAACAGGTTTTCGCCTAATCGCCTGTGGGCCGAGCAGAGTAATCCGCGGTCCCCACTAAGCTCAGCTAATTGTAGTCCGCGCTCCCCCAACTCCTGTGCCATACTCATTTGACCGAGCGTAAATGCAGAGCCCGAGAGCCAATACAGCAACGTTCCGAGTCGAGGAGTCTCGCCCAACTTTTCAGCCAGGTTTTGCGCACGGGCAAAAGCGCGACGCGTTTCCGCGTGTGCCCAACCTTTCATCCCTTGAAGCGCTCTTGCCGCAACCATTTGAAGCTCGAGCTCGTGGCGATCACGATCGATGTTTTCCGGCAACTCGCTGAGCAATTCGAGAGCCCGTCTGCAATGCCGCTCTGCTTCAACCATTGTGCCGCTCGCGGACGCGCGCTCCCCAGCGAGTTGAAAATATTGAATCGCGCGGTCGGTTTCGCCGGCTTCCGTCCAATGGTGTGCGAGGACTTCCGGATGGGTCTCCTTGAGGACTGGGAACTGCTCGTCGATGGTGCGGGCGACCGTCAGATGCAGTTCTTTGCGGCGGCTCTTGAGCAACGCTTCATAAGCGGCGTCGCGGATCAGTGCGTGCTTGAACTGGTAGTTCGCCTCCGGCGCGATGCCGCGCGCGTAGAGCAGTTCGGCCTCGGTCAGGCTGCGTAACGCGCGTTGCAGGTACCCTTCGGCCATCGGATGGACCGCGTGCAACAATTCGTAGGAAAAGTCACTGCCGAGCACCGCGCCGACCTGGAGGGCCTCCTTGGCGGGTCCTAGCCGGTCGAGTCGCGCCATCAGCGAGTCATGCAACGTCGCCGGGATCTCGCGTCCGATGAGCTTGGCGTCGCCGCTTTCGAGCAGCGCGCGCGTCAGTTCCTCGACAAACAGCGGGACCCCACCGGTGCGCTCGACCACCGCCGCGACGGTCTCGTCGGATAGCGCCTTGTGCGCCGCAACTTCGCCGACCATTGTGCGGACGCTGCGGGCGCTGAGGCGATTCAGTGTGATTTGCGTGTGATGAGCCCGCATCGTCCATGGCGCACGGAACTCGGGGCGCGCGGTGTACAGAAGCAACAGGCGCGCGGTCGTGCCCTGCTCGACCAAAAGTTCGATTACCTCCAGCGTTGAGGGATCGACCCAATGCAAATCCTCGATCACAATTACCAGCGGCTGCGCGCGGGCCGATCCCAGCACCCATTCGACCAGGGTCGCCAGCAAGCGGCGGCGTTGCTGTTCGGGCGATAGTGCTGACGGCCGACACTCGATCGGTACCGGCAAATTCACCAGCGGCGCGATGAGTGGGATGGCCTCTGCCGGGTCGAGTCCCGTCAGCGTCAAGCGAGAGGCCAGCTGCGTTAGCTGGTCGGGACCGTCGCCGATGAGTTGCCGCAGCATCTCGCTGATCGGGTAGAACGGCGTGTTCTGGAAGAAGGCGCCGGCGCCCGTCTCTATCCAGGTGTGCGGCTTATCGGCGATCTGTTCGTGAAAACGCTGCAACAGGCGCGATTTGCCGATGCCCGCTTCGCCGCTAATCAGCGCTACCTGGCCTTCACCGTCGAGCGCGCGGTCCCAACGACTCATCAGCGAGCGCAGTTCGTCCTCGCGTCCCACGAACGGCGTTAGGCCGCCCGCTGCGGTCATCGCTTCGAAGCGGCCGCGCATACCGCTCAGGCGGCTCACGCGGTAGAGCCGGACCGGCTGTGCGATGCCCTTGAGCGCTTCAGTGCCGCGATCTTCGACCACGAACAAACCCGAAACCAGCCGCTGCGTGGCGTCGGAGATCAAAACGCTGCCCGGTTCGGCGGCAGCCTGCACGCGCGCCGCGATATTGGCGGCATCGCCGAAGGCGTCAACCGCATTGCCCGTTCCCGTCCCGACCACGACGTGCCCCGAATCCATGCCGATTCGCACCGACAACTTGCCGTGCGCGGGTTGTTCATTGATCTGTTCGATCGCGTCGAGGATCGCCAGCCCAGCGCGGGCCGCGCGCTCGGCATCGTTGTCGTGGGCGACCGGGTAGCCGAAGAACGCCATGATGCCGTCGCCGACGTAGCGCACGACCTCGCCGCCAAAACGCGCGATCGCTTCGGACGCTGCGCGCTGGTAACCTGCCACCGTCGCGCGCCACTCCTCGGGGTCGACCTGCGCGGCCAACGTGGTCGAACCGACGAGATCGCAGAACAGGATCGTCAGATGCCGCCGCTCACCGTCCACCCCGGGCGCTTGGACCGGCGGGGTCTCTGCGACGGATGGGCTAACTGGCGTATTGAGCGGTTTGCCGCAATCAGCGCAGAACTTCGCATCTACAGCGTTGTCCGAATTGCAGCTCGCACAGCGATTCGACGATGGATTCCCACACTCGGCGCAAAACTTCTTGCCCCGTATTCCCTCTGTCCCGCACTTCGAGCAGCGCATCCTATGCTCCCAATTCAACGAGCAGCGCCTTGCCATCCTTCAGATCGGCGGTGTCGAAACCCTCGGTGAACCACCCGTAAATCTCGGCGAGCATCGTGCGCGCCTCGTCGCGACGGCCCTGCCTGCCGAGCAGTCGTGAGAGACTGATCGTCGCCCGCAGTTCGAGAGACTTCGCGCTCATCGATCGCGAAAGATCAATTGCCTCACGAAAGTCCTTCTCTGCGAGCTCGACGGACGCCGGCTTGTCAACGCTGTTGCGTAGTCGAAGTTCACCACGCAGTCGGAGAGCCAACGGGCGATGGAGCAACTCATCGAGATTGGTCTGGACGGCCTGCTCCACCGTCACGAGAGCTTCGTCATACGCGCCTGCAACGGCCTGCGTTTCGGCAAGTTCGACAAGGAACGAGGCGCGTTCCGCGTAAAACTTCATGCCGTTAAGTTCCGCGATCACCGCGCGAATCTGGTCTGCAGCGCCACCCGTATCTCCCATTTGGGCGCGCGCGTAAGCGCCGCGGTTTTTGCCGAGCGCGTTTATAAAGGGAAGCTCCGATGCGACATGGAGTTGCACCGCTTCGTTAGCAGCTTCAAGCGAGCGACGATAATCGCGACGTAGTTCGTAAGCATAGCTGCCAACGACAATAGCGAAAGCGGTAAGGAGAGCATTGTTTTGGCGGCGGGCTATTGAAAGTGCTTCGCCCACAAGGCGCACGGCCCGATCGGGGTAACCAAGAAACCATTCGGTGTGCCCGGCAAAAATACGCGCGTAGATCCCGTCATCGGCCATGGGATCGCGAGAATCATCTTCGCGATAGTACTCCATAACCTTTCGATAGAGCTCGCGGGCTCTCGGCAGATCGCCAAGAATATGGCGCGAAAACGCCTGAGCGGAATGCGCGGTGATGAGCGCCAGCGTACTACCGCTCCGATTGGCGATCGCGAGCATTTGCTCTGCAAGGGCCAGCGCTACGCGCGGTTCTCCCCGCAAATTAGCTCCCGTACACAATTCCGCCAGGATCTTTATCGAACCAGCGCCACCGCTGCGTTCGGCCACGGCTCCTGCGCTTGTGTATGCCTCGATTGTTTCAGCGGCGGACCATCCCCGCGTCCATTGCATCACGTCGCCCAGAGCCACGTGCAAACTCAATTCGCGGCTGTCCCGGTCGGTCGACTCGGGCAGGGTTGGGAGGGTAGCGATCGCTTCGCGATAATGTTGCTCCGCTTCGCGATAAGCGCGGCGCTGAACGGCACGGTCACCTGCTCGCTGCCATTCGGCGATTGCAGACTCGGTTTCGCCCGCTTCGGTCCAGTGGCGGGCGAGCACCTCGGGATGAGCTTCCTTGAGAGTCGGGAACTTCTCGTCGATAGTGCGCGCGACGGCCATATGCAATTCCTTGCGGCGGCTCTTGAGCAGCGCCTCGTAGGCGGCGTCGCGGATCAGCGCGTGCTTGAACTGGTAGGTGGCTTCCGGCGCGATGCCGCGCACGTACAGCAACTCCGCGTCGGTGAGACTGCGCAGCGCGCTCTGCAGATCCGGCTCAGCGATCGGATGGACGGCGTAGAGCAACTCGTAGGAAAAGTCGCTCCCGATCACCGCGCCGACCTGGATCACCTCCTTCGCCGATCCGAGTCGATCGAGCCGCGCCATCAGCGAGTCATGCAGCGTGGCCGGGATCGCACTACCCGTGAGCTTAGCGTCACCACTCTCCAGCACGGCTCGCGTCAACTCCTCGACGAACAGCGGCACCCCGCCGGTACGCTCGACCACCGTCGCGATGGTCTCGTCGGACAATGCTTTCTGCGCCGCTACTTCTGCGACGATCGTCCGCACGTCGCGGACATTCAGCCGGTTGAGCGTGATTTGCGTATGATGCGCCCGCATCGTCCATGGCGGACGGAACTCGGGCCGCGCCGTGTACAGGAGCAGCAACCGCGCGGTCGCGCCCTGTTCCACCAACAGCTGGATCAACTCCAGCGTCGATGGGTCGACCCAATGTAAATCTTCAATCGCGATTACCAGCGGTTGCGCTCGGGCCGAACCGAGCACCCATTCGACCAGGGTGGCCAGCAAGCGGCGGCGTTGTTGCTCCGGTGGCAGCGTCGACGGCGGATACTCCGGCGGCAGTGAGAGATTCAGCAGCGGCGCGAGCAGCGGGATCGCCTCGGCGGGTACAAGACCTGCGGCCGTCAGCCGCGACGCGAGCACTGCGATCTGGCCCTCAACCGGAGTGTCGCCCACGAACTGCCGCAGCATCTCGCCAATCGGATAGAAGGGCGTGTTCTGGAAGTACGCGCCGGTGCCCGCCTCGATCCAGATGTGCGGCGTGCCGCCGATCTGTTGATGGACGCGTTGCACCAGACGCGACTTGCCGATCCCGGCTTCGCCGACGATGGTGGCGACCTGGCCTTCACCCTCGAGCACCCGCTCCCAGCGATTCAGCAACGAACGCAGTTCATCTTCGCGCCCGACGAACGGGGTCAGTCCACCCGCCGCGGTCATCGCCTCGAAGCGCCCGCGCATCCCGCTTGGCCGGACTACCCGGTAGAGCTGCACCGGCTGTGCGATACCCTTAAGCTCTTGTGCGCCACGGTCTTCAACAATGAACAGTCCTGCGACCAGCCGCTGGGTGGCCTCCGAGATCATCAACGCGCCAGCCTCGGCGGCCGCCTGCACCCGCGCCGCGATATTGGCCGCGTCGCCGAACGCATCGACCGCCTGCCCCCCACCCGCGCCGGCACTCACGACTACCCGGCCCGAATCGATCCCGATCCTGACCGCCAGCTTCGGATGCGCTGGCTGTTCGTTCAACTGCGCGATCGCGTCGATGATCGCGAGTCCCGCGCGGGCCGCCCGCTCGGCGTCATTGTCGTGGGCGATGGGGTAGCCGAAGAACGCCATGATGCCGTCGCCGACATAGCGCACCACGTCGCCCTCAAAGTGTGTGATCGCTGCGGCCGCTGCGCGCTGATATCCCGCCACCGTTGCGCGCCATTCCTCGGGGTCGACCCGCGCCGCGAGCGTCGTCGAGCCGACCAAGTCGCAAAACAGAATCGTCAGATGCCGCCGCTCCCCCACAAGAGCTTCGCCCGCTTCGCGTGGGGCCGTCCCCGCGGCCGCTGGCACCGTCAGCGCCGCGCCACATTCGCCGCAAAATCGTTCACTTGGCAAGTTGGAGGCGCCGCATTTGAGGCATGCGGTCGCCAGCGGCGAACCGCACGACGCGCAGAACTTTCGTCCCGCGCGATTGTCGGTGTCGCATTTGGGACAGTGCATACTGGTCTCGCTCAGTTGGACAGCTCGGCGAGTAGCGTTTTCGCTTCTTTGAGATCGAGCGTTTCGAAGCCCTGCGTAAACCAGTCGTAGATCTCCGCGAGCATCGCGTTCGCTTCCTCGCGATTACCCCGTGACGCGAGCAGTCGCGCCAGCGAGGTTGCGGCGCGAAGTTCCCACAACTTAGCGCCCTGACGCTTTCCAATCTCGATAGCCTTCTCAAAACATTGCTGGGCGTCTTGGATGTTCGCTCTCTCCATCTTCAAGAGCACCTCGCCCTTCAAGCGATGGGTCTCCGCCTCGTGGACGTGCTCGCCGTATTTTTGCGCTGCCTCTAGCGACCGGTTGAGTGCGTTCAGAGCATCTTGAAATCGGCCCATCGCCACGTAAGCTAGGGCTCGATGCGCAAGAAAATCCTCACGGTTCGGGCTGCCGCCAGTTTCGGCGACCGCTTTGAGACCCAGCTCTATTTGAGTAGCGCCTTCGTCGCCGCGTCCCTGAGCCGCAATAGCTCCCCCAAGCAAAACGGTTGCATGCGCCCGCCAGTAGACGAAACCATGTTCAACGCATAGCGCAATCTGGCGCTCGGCGGTCGTCTGCGCGTCCATTGCTTCCCGGCGGCGTAACTGGGTACCGGTGAGGAAGTTATTGGCAAAGGCCAAGCTGAACGGGTCGGATAGCGCACGCGCCAATTCGACCCCCTCTTCTGCCCGCCTAAGCGCCTGATCAGGATAACCGAGTAATTGAATCGTCCCGGCCGCATATGAACGGGCGACCACTTCCATATCGACCCCGAGCGCTCGCTGACGTTGCCCGCTGCTAAGACATATCGCCGTCTCGAGGTGCTCGCGGGCGTGTCTGAACTCCCCGAGCGAGTACGATGTATCGCCGAGAGCCTGATGCGCGAACATCAAAAATGTTGGATCGTTCGCGCTTTGGGCTCGTCGCAGGAGGTCTTCTGCGATCTCATAAGCGGCGCGGAACTCTGATCGCACCAGGTGATTCACCCAGAGTCCAAACAACGCGTGAAATGCACTGCTCGACTCCGCGTCACGTCCACAGAGCTGGCGCGCCCGGCCATAAGCATGCTCGGTATCGGGCGACGCCCAACCCTTAATGGCGATCAACACCGGACCGATTCCCAACAAGAGCGGCAGTTCGCTGCTGTCTCGGTCGGGTGATTCAGGGAGTGTGTGCAGCATTCCGAGCGCCTCGCGATAATGTTGCTCGGCTTCGCGATAGGCGCCGCGCTGGACGGCGTGCTCAGCGGCCCTTTGCCATTGAGTGATCGCGTTCTCGATTTCACCCGCTTCGGTCCAGTGGCGAGCGAGCACTTCGGGCTGCGTCTCCTTGATAGTCGGGAACTGTTCGTCGATGGTGCGGGCGACGCTGAGATGGAGTTCCTTACGGCGGCTTTTGAGCAGCGCCTCATAAGCCGCGTCCCGGATCAGCGCGTGCTTGAACTGGTAGTTCGCCTCCGGCGCGATGCCGCGCACGTAGAGCAGTTCGGCGTCGGTCAGACTGCGCAGGGCGCGTTGGAGATCCCCCTCCGCCAGCGGATGGACGGTGTGGAGCAATTCGTAGGAAAACTCGCTCCCGATCACCGCGCCGACCTGGATGACCTCCTTGGCTGGTCCCAGCCGATCCAACCGGGCCATCAGCGAATCATGCAGCGTCGCCGGGATCGCGCCCCCGCTGAGCTTCGCGTCGCCACTTTCGAGCACCGCCCGCGTCAGCTCCTCGACGAACAGCGGCACCCCGCCGGTGCGCTCGACCACCGTCGCGATAGTCTCGTCGGACAGCGCTTTCTGCGCCGCGACTTCGCCGACCAGCGTGCGCACGTCGCGCGCACTCAACCGGTTGAGCGTGAGCTGCAGGTGATGGGCCCGCATCGTCCACGGCGGACGGAACTCGGGGCGCGCGGTATAAAGCAGCAGCAGCCGCGCGGTCGCCCCCTGCTCGACCAATAACTGGATCAACTCCAGGGTTGACGGGTCGACCCAATGTAAATCTTCAGTCGCGATTACCAGCGGTTGCGCACGGGCGGAAGAGAGCACCCATTCGACCAGGGTGGCCAGCAAGCGGCGACGTTGTTGCTCCGGCGGCAGCGGCGAGGGTGGATACGCCGGCGGCAGCGCGAGGTTCAGCAGCGGCGCGAGTAGCGGAATCGCCTCCGCAGGCTTGAGTCCAACTGCCGTCAAACGCGACGCCAGTTGCGGGAGCGGGTCAGGAGCGTCGTCGCCCATTAGTTGGCTCAGCATCCCGCTGATCGGGTAGAAGGGCGTGTTTTGGAAGAACGCGCCGGCGCCCGCCTCGATCCAGGTGTGCGGCGTCCCGGCAATCTGCTCGTGGAAGCGCTGCACGAGGCGCGACTTGCCGATGCCCGCTTCGCCGATAATCAGCGCCACTTGGCCGTCGCCGTCAAGAACACGCTCCCAACGACTTAGCAACGAGCGCAGTTCATCCTCACGCCCGACGAAGGGCGTCAGTCCACCCGCCGCTGATAGCGCTTCGAAGCGCCCGCGCATACCGCTCGGCCGGATTACGCGGTAGAGCTGGACCGGCCGTTCGATGCCCTTGAGCTCCTGCGCCCCGCGGTCCTCGACCACGAACAGCCCGGCAACCAGCCGCTCCGTGGCGTTGGAGATCATCACGGTGCCCGGCTCGGCGGCTGTCTCCACACGGGCAGCGATATTGGCCGCGTCGCCGAACGCATCGACCGCCTGGCCTCCACCCGTGCCGGTGCCAACCACCACCGTGCCCGAGTCGACACCGATTCTGACCGCCAACTTCGCAGGTGCTGCTTGTTGGTTGAGTTGCGCAATTGCATCGAGGATCGCGAGTCCCGCCCGCGCCGCACGCTCGGCATCGTTGTCATGGGCCGCGGGATAGCCGAAGAAGGCCATGATCCCATCGCCGACGTAGCGCACGACCTCACCGCCGAAACGCGTGATCGCTTCGGCCGCTGCGCGCTGGTAGCCCGCCACCGTCGCCCGCCATTCCTCGGGATCGACCTGCGCCGCCAGCGTCACCGAACCGACCAGGTCGCAGAACAGAATCGTCAGATGCCGCCGCTCACCAGCTACCTCGGACGCCCGGACCGGCGGGGTCTCTGCGACTAGGCTAACTGGCGCACCCAGCGCAGCGCCGCAATCAGCGCAAAACTTCGCACCAGGCGCGCTGTCCGAGCCACACTTGGAACAATGGTTCGACAACGGCCCTCCGCACTCAGCGCAGAACTTCTTACGCGGGATTCCTTCGGCCCCGCATTTCGCGCAGAGCATATTCAGTTTCCCAACTCGTCGAGCAACGCCTTGGCATCCTTCAGATCGGCGGTATCGAAGCCCTCCGTGAACCAGCTGTAGATCGCCGCCAGCATCGTGCGCGCCTCGTCGCGGCGGCCCTGCCAAGCGAGCAGCCGCGCGAGGCTGGTAGCCGCGCGCAATTCCAATGACTTGGCTCTTTGCTCGCGGGACACTTCGATCGCGCGCTCGAAATACTCGCGCGCCTTCGCCCACTGGGCACCTTCTTGCTTGAGGATCAGTTCGCCGCTTAGACGCTCGAGCTCCGCCCAGTGGAAAAGTTCCTCGTGCTTTTTCGCTACTGCTAACCCCTCGGCCAGGGCGTTTGAGCACTCTTCCAACCGGTTCGCTTGCAGGCAGACCGCGCCTAGTCTTGCAAGAGAGCTTGGGCGCATCATCTCGAATCCCGCTTCGCCCTGAGCCGCGAGGCATCTCTCGATCAGGCTAATCGCTTCCGCATGCCGTCCCTGTGCCACCAGCGCATTGCCTCGATAAAACTCGGCCGCGGCCGAGAAGGTTGCTAATCCATACTTGTTGCAGAGTATCGCCTGTCGCTCGGCCAACCGCTCAAGCATCTCTGCCTCGCCCCTATAAACATGGAGCTCGCACTGATACCCCTGCGCGAAAGCGATAGTGTCGGGATGCCCAACAGCATCCGCGAGTCGGCGAGCTTCGGCGCTCATCGCTAGCGCCTGATCGGGATAGCCGAGATGCCACAATATCCAGCAGGCGTAACAAAAGTCGCACACGTGAATATCGATACCCATGTATCGCGCCACGTCGCGTTCGCTATCGTACAAACGCAATGCGGCGTCGATGTGCTCTTTCGCCAGTAGAAGATCTCCTCGGTGAAACGCGATCATTCCTATGTGTGAGTGCGCCCATAGCAATTGATGTGGGTCGTGATTCTTCTCTGCCACGTGTAGTAATGGTTCCGCTGCAACCTTAGCGGGGCGCATCTCGCCGCGGACCATGTGCGTCGCAGATAGCCCAACCATGGCAGGAAATAGTTCAGGTGGGTCTCCAAGAAGAGTGCAAAGTTCCCGCGCCCTTGTGAAGGCGCGTTCCATCTCCTCCGCACCCCAACCTTTTAGCGCGATGAAGGCGGGCCCGATCGTTAGCTGGAGCGACAATTCGCGCTGAATACGATCAAGCCCATCCGGCAGTGTGCTCAGTAGCTCAAGCGCAAGGGTCAGATGTCCAATCGCCTCAGGATGCGCGGAGCGTTGCAAAGCCTGCTGTCCGGCTCGGCCCAAATACTCGACAGCTTTATCGGCGTTATCGCTGTGACTGTAGTGATGGGCGAGGGTGCTGACACGGTCCTCCAACTGCGTCGCAAACAGCGACTCTATGGCTCGGCCGACGCGCTCGTGGATTTGTTTGCGCCGCTCTATCAGCAATGAGTTATAAGCGACCTCCTGGGTTAGCGCGTGCTTGAAGACGTATTCGACGCCCGCTCGGGTATACTGCTCGTAGATGAACTCGGATACCTGCAGAGCCGCAAGCATTCGCTCCAAGTGGGTATCGGCAGCGGAGACAACATGCTTGATCAGGCCAAACACCGACTCCCGGCCCATCACCGCGAGCGTCTGCAATAGCTCTTTCGGCTCGGCCGCCAGCCGGTCAATGCGCGCGGCGAGCATCCCTTGCACGGTTGGCGGCAAGCGCAGTTGGGAGAGCGAGCGCGTCACCTTGACCACGCCGTTGCGCGACAGCGCCCCCTCCTCGAATAGTGCCTGCACGATTTCTTCGATGAAGAACGGATTGCCGCCGGTGCGCTCGGCGATCAGCCTCTTGAGCGGGTCCAGTTCGACGC
>Ga0074045_10004818_pt1 | contig 11871 bp, 13 predicted proteins | sample BogForMeECP23OM2_FD_94442 | JGI IMG/M metagenome (GOLD analysis project Ga0074045, IMG submission 94442) | Bog forest soil microbial communities from Calvert Island, British Columbia, Canada - Bog Forest MetaG ECP23OM2 | ecosystem: Environmental > Terrestrial > Soil > Wetlands ...
CGCCCATCAACCTATCTTCTCGGAGCCTTTTTCTTTCAGAAGCGCATTTAATTTCAAAATCCCTTTTTGGGCGCATTTTCGGGAAAAAGGCGCAATCGGAGGGTTGCGTCCTATCCAGGCTAGACTACGAGGGCTTGCACAAGTAAGACGTTTCGAAGATTCTTAATGACTTTTGGTCAGGGGGTCGGATTTATACACCTTGCATCAGATACCAAAGACCATGAAAACCGTAAAATTCGACGTCACATATTCGGAAAAGGCTAGCAGGTGGGAGCTCATCATCCGCTTTTTGTGGTCCATCCCATCATATATAGTCGTGTTTGTGCTGGCGATAATCATGCTGGTCTCCTGGGTGCTGCAATTCATCCATGTTCTCATCATGGGCAAGCGGAACAAAACGCTCTATGACTGGACCTTGAAGTACCTCACATACCTCGTCAAATACGAGTCCTACCTCTTCATCCTGACCGAAGAGAGGAACCCGATACTGCCGGAAAGCTGAATCATATGCGCAATCTCGTAGTGCTCGCCATCGCGTTGCTGAGCATATACGCTTGCGTAGGCATGCCTGGCCCCATCCAGCTCAATGGCACTGAGGTCATGCAATACAACGGGACCAATCTCTCACCTATCAGTGGCGTCTACGAGAACGCCATCGCCGGTACCCAATATATCGACGTGAATAATTACACGCTGAAAATAACCGGGCTAGTGAGCAATCCCCAGGAATACACCTACGCACAGGTACTCGGCCATCAGCACTACTCCAAGGTCGTGCAATTGGATTGCGTGGAGGGGTGGAACGCGACCATCCTCTGGGAAGGCGTGCTTGTGAAGGACCTGATTGCTGAGGCCGGTCCGCAACCCGGTGCCACCACGGTCATCTTCAAGGCAGCGGATAATTACACGACTTCATTCCCGCTATCGTACATCGAAGATAATGACATCATAATGGCCTATAAGATGAACAACGTCACCCTGCCGTCGGAGCAGGGGTTCCCGTTCATGCTCGTGGCCGAGAGCAAATGGGGCTACAAGTGGATCAAGTGGATAACCGAGATCGAGCTGTCTAATGACACGAATTATCAAGGCTACTGGGAGAGTCGAGGGTACTCCGATTCCGGAAACATGAATGAGACATTTATAAAATGATAGAAAAAGGTTTTTTCCTAAATTGAAAAGATAAAAATAATAAAAAATTTACCTTGCGCTTCTCGACATGCGCTCGGTCTCGTCGCGCTTCTTAATCGCGTACGATGCCTGCATATCGCCTTTGGCCGTGGACATTATCTCGTCCGCGAGGGCCTTGGAGAGCGTCTTCGGCTTGTTGAACGCGCCCATCAGGGCCGCGAGCGCCATGTTGCGCAGCGCCATGTCGAGCCTCCGGGTAGCGGAGATATCGACCGCTATCTGGTAGCTCACACCGCCGTGCGACACCCTGGTCACGTCTTCGCGGGGCGCGGCGTTCTCGAGCGCGCGTATCAGGACCTGGACCGGGTTCTCCTTGGTCTCGGCCTCGACTATCGCGAACGCTTCCTCAACCACGCGGAGCGCATGGAGCTTCTTGCCCTGCATGCGGCCGTGCGTCCTGATGACCTTTCCCGAGGTCTTCTCGCCGGTTCCGCCCCTCATGAGCTTGTTCGCGAGGCGTTCGACCACGTTGACCTGGGTCTTTCCCAGCCCTTTCTTGACGTGCCTTCCGAATGTGTGCGGCACGAGCAATGGCTTGAGCGAGACGGTCTGGGCTATGCTCAGATCCTTGATCTGGATGTTCTCCAGGGAATATTTTCCGAAAAGCTTGTCCATCAGATTACCTCTTGGGCTTCTCCTTCCTGCCTCTTCTGAGCATCTGGAGATCCGTGTTGTTGACCGCGATTATCTTGTAGCGAACACCAGGTATCGAGCCCATCTGGCCTCTCTGGGAACCACCCAAGCCGGCTATGATGACCTCGTCGTGCTCGTCGATGAAACTTATCGCCTTGTCTCTGACCGCATGGGCGCTGACGACCTTGCCGTTTTTCAACAGCTGGACCTTCGCGCATTTGATGAGGCCGGAGTGGGGCTGCTTCTGCTCGAGGACTATCTTCTCCAGGACGATTGCTTTCGCCTGGGGAGCTCCTTCTAGCGGGTCGAATTTCTCCTTCAACCTGAGCGTTCTCCTCTTCCATCGTTTGGAGAGCCATTTGTGCTTCTTGCGCATCCTCTGCATATTCCTTCCAGCAAATTCTCCGTTGGCCATTAATCCACCTGAGTAAGATAACTACTATCGAGTAGGGATTGAATCTTACTGAGAAGTATTTATAAACATTAGTGACCGGTTTCTGGCTATATGGTCCAAAAGAGTCTGGTGGGTTTCTCGTTCTCCCAGGACGAGCTCGTGCCGATAATGCTCATGCAGCAGGTCGCGCGGCAGGATATGGCCATCCGGTCCTTCCAGGACCAGTCCGTGATGAACGAGCGCATCATGACGCGCGGCGAGGAGCAGGCCTGGGTGATGGCCATAGCATCCGCCGAAGCCGGAACGAAAGCGAAGAACGTTCGCTCGACCGAAGGCAAGGAGATCCGCGATACCACCAGCTACGCTATTACATACTACAATCCGGAGACCCGTAAGGCCGAGGTACTCTCGGAAAAAAGCGATATCCGCATCAAGGATGAAACCATAAAGAGCATCGAGGAATCCGTGGCGTCCCAATCTCTCTATCCAATATACAAGTATATAGGCTTCCCGCTCCTGAAGACCGAAGTGGTCCCATGGAAGCTCGAGCAGATACTCTCCGAGCGGGATTACGGCACCCCTCCGCCCAGCGGCGGGGCGTCTGTCATTCCGGTCAAGCTCGTGGCGCTCAAGGAGAGCGAGATCGCAGCGCAGAAGAAGCTCGAGGAGAACGTGAAATCCGCGCTCGAGCTGGCGATCGTAAGGAAGGAGCAGAGCGAGATCAAGCTGGGCGAGGAGATAGTCGTCATGGAAGATGCGGTGGAAGCCCTGCGCCGGGGCGAGGATCTCGACAACGTGATCGCGCGCCTCCCTCCGCTGTCCCGCATGCGCTATATACTGCTGCTCAGGAAAAGGAAGATGCCGGTGCAGATAGTCATCCGCATGATGCAACGGGAAGCCGAGTTCCTCAAATCATCGAAGAAGAAGCTCTCTTTCTTCAGCACCGACGATCTGGTCAGCATGCTGAAGGCGCTCCGCGCCGTGCGGAAGAAATGATGGCTCGCGCTGGGTCTGGATCGAGATTGCGCCCGCAATCACTTCTTGGCCCTGATTTCCCTTCTCTTGGGCCTCATGTACGGGGAGCCGCATTTCCTGCATTTATCTACGTTCTTGCTGTTTCTGCTCTTGCACTTGCGGCAGATCATTATCTTGGCTAGTCTTGCGTCCCCTTCTGGAAATTTTCCCATTTGCTTAACACCTTAATTAGCGTGATTTATGGATATTGGATACCATACTATTAAAAACCGTGCCCCGCTCTCGACGACAGGATCAAGGCCCTTATGCAACAATTATATTGCTTGCCGAAGCTTTCACCCCATGAAGGAAGAGAAATCCTGCGGGATCATAGTATTTCGGGAAGACCCAGGACGCAAGTTCCTGCTCCTGCATTACGAAGAAGGCCATTGGGACTATCCCAAAGGGCATGTGGAGAAGGGCGAGACCGAGCTCGAGACCGCACGGCGCGAGACGGAAGAGGAGACCGGTATCACTGAACTGGATATAATACCGGGCTTCCGCGAAATCATGGGTTACTTCTACAAGCGGGACCGGAAAACATTCCATAAAGAGGTCATCTATTTCCTCGCGCAGACCAATCAGAGCGCCGTGACCCTATCCAATGAGCACATCGGTTTCGAGTGGCTCGGCTACGAGGACGCCTATTCCAGGCTCACGTTCCCGAACGCTAAAGATATGCTCAAGAAAGCCCAATCCTTCCTGGTGCATTAGGATTCAACCCACCCGTACCCATAGAACAACACTATTTTAAGAGCTTCGGGCTATTGATATCGGCATGCATGTCAGAAGCAGAAGCAGGCAAAGCACCTATCCAAGCGCTGTAAGACGAAGCCGCGGATTGGAGACTCTTGTTGAAAACATAAGCGATGAGCACAGCATGCTTTCGCTAGTCGGTCTGGTCCGTGATGAAATCGCATCGCAGCGAGGTGTTGGTAGACAGCGGGTTTCCTGCAATGAAATCGCGAAGCGTATCACTATTCTTATGGGGGCGGAGGGCCCACGATGCCACACCACTCAAATCCTGAGGGTCGAGCAGCACGGGCACGGTCTTCCATTGGACATCAAAGAAAAACTTCGCGCACATTTTTCCACTCAGGATAGAAGCGTAGACCCGAAGAATATCCGTTTGCTTGAACATTATTTCGCTGTTGAGCCCGCGAACAAGCTGTGGTGGGCCACCTTGCGGAATACGGTATCACAGAAGGTTTTCGAGGCAGTCGGCGTGCATGGCGGTTGGTTCGCGGTCTCAAACACTAACGCATTGTTGGTTCCAACCCAAGACAAGTATGATATCGACGGCCATAAATGCATGCACATGATTCAAACGGCGGAGCTGGCATTGAAAACATATGCGCGGGAACCCGGAACGGAAACCAGTATTACCAGGACCGAGTATCATTCTGATTCTCTGGAGTATTTAAGAAAACCCAGCCATACCCTGGCTGTGTCCTGGCAACCCGATCCCAAATTCTTTGACGGCTCTGACAAGCTGCAACGCGCTATCCTGCAGATGAAATTGGCTATCTGCTACAGCGATATCTACTTCGTGGATGCCTCTGATGGCGCCAAATCCGGGGAGCAGAGGGTGCAAGAAGCGGCCGCAGCTATCATGGGATCGATTGGCGAAATACACGCCTTAGTTGATGCTGCTTTATTCAACTGGATCGCATTGCATCGTGAGCATCCGACATTCATGGGTGTCTATACTAAGGTGATGGAGACCCTGGAATCCCCGAATCGAGGGTGGGCGCGGGTATTCGGAGTTCCGTGGTAGCCCCAAATATCTTCAGACAACTGCCACTTCCTCGTCGATCGAGGATTCTTGAGCGAAGAATCACTTCAAAATCTCATTCCATTAAAGATTATAAATCGCGAAGATGATCAGGATGAAATTTATACGGCCTGCCAGGATATCCGGCAAAATCGACGCTCCGGCATCGAAGAGCATGATGCAGAGGGCGGTTATAGCGGCAGCCCTTGCCGAAGGTGAATCGATTATAAAGAATCCTAGTTTCTGCGATGACGCCATCGCGACCATAGGCGTGGTCGAGAAGCTTGGCGCGAAAGTTAAAGCGAACGTGTAAAATGGCTGCGAGGAAGTCAGGATAATCGGAGGAGGAGCGCCCATTGGAGACACGCTCGATTGCGGGGAGTCGGGCACGTGCATGAGGATAATGGCGGCGGTGGCGGCACTACATAAGAAGGGGTTCACGATCACCGGGCGCGGAACGCTTCTCACAAGGCAGGTAGGAATGATCGAAGGGTCGCTCAGGGCCCTTCTCGCGGAATGCAAGACGAACAACGGCAAGCCGCCGATCAAGGTGAAAGGGCCGCTCGATGGCGGCATTGTCTGGGTGGATGGTTCGGAGAGCTCGCAGTTCGTGAGCGGCCTGCTCATGGCGCTACCGCTCTGCGGCAGGGATTCCGAGGTCCGGGTGCAGGGCCTCACGAGCAAATCGTATGTCCGCATGACGCAACGCCTGCTCTCGGACTTCAGTGTGGATATAAGGTCAGACAGCTCATTTTCGATTTTCACGATAAGCGGGAACCAGATCTACCGCGCGCGCGAATATTTGGTCGAAGGCGACTGGTCCGGAGCAGCCTTCATGCTGGTGGCCGGAGCGATCGCAGGGGAAGTGATAGTCAATAAGCTCCGTGAAGGATTACAGCCGGATCAATCCATAATAAGCGTTCTCATGGACGCCGGAGCGAAGGTGTACTCCTCCGATGAAAGCGTCAGGGTCAGGGCAGACCGGCTCAGGGCGTTCGAGTTCGACGCCACCGATTCCCCGGATCTTTTCCCGCCCCTCGTCGCCCTCGCATGCGCATGCGAAGGGAAAAGCGTCATCCACGGAGTTGACAGGATCAGGAACAAGGAAAGCGACCGAGCGGCTGCGCTTTTGGATGGTTTCCGCGGCCTCGGGGCGGATATAAACGTCGTCGGGAACAGAATGGAGATAATCGGGGCAAAACTCAAAGGCGGGGCCCTCAATCCGCGCGGCGACCACCGCATCGCCATGGCTGCGGCCGTGGCAGCGCTCGTTTCGGAAAACGGAGTCACGATACATGACTACGTGTGCGTGACGAAATCCTACCCGAAATTCTTCGCGCATCTCGAAAGCCTGATGAGATGAACCGGCACACGTTCCTGAAAACTCGGGATTCTCAGAGCTGCGCCCTTATCTTGGTCGCGGCATCCTCGAGCTCCTTCCTGCTGGTCTCCCGATCGTAGTTCGGGGGCATGTGGAGATAGAACCCGTCGCTCCTGTACCTGGGGATGATGTGCATGTGGGCATGGAAGACCTCCTGCCCGGCTTCCGCGCCATCGGCCATGAAATAGTTTATAGCCTTCACCCTGAGCTTTGACTTCTTCATCGCGATCGCGATCTTCTTCGCTGCCATCATGATCTCTCCAGCGATGTTGTCTTCAAGGTCGGTGAGCAGTTCGGCGTGCTTCTTGGGAACTATGAGCACGTGACCGGAGTTGATTGGTTTTATATCCATCACCGCTACCAGGTGCTCGTTCTCGTAGACTTTCGTCGCAATCGATTTGCCCCTTATCATGCTGCAAAAAACGCATTCAGACATGATGATGCTTTGTTTGATTGGATATTTAACCTAATTCTTTTGATGCTTTCCAAAAAGCTTATTATGAATGTTGGAGAATCCTCATCATGCGTTTTTCCCTAGAATCACCCTACAAGCCCGCAGGCGACCAGCCGCAGGCCATAGACAAGCTCATCTCCGGGATGGAGGCGGGCGGCATGCAGACGCTGCTCGGGGTCACAGGCTCGGGAAAGACCTTCACCATGGCGAATGTCATCGCCCGCAGCGGCAAGAGCGCGATCATCATCTCGCACAACAAGACGCTCGCAGCGCAGCTATACGCCGAGTTCCAGCAGTTCTTCCCGAAAGACAACGTCGGATATTTCATCTCCTATTACGATTACTACCAACCCGAGAGCTACATCGCCTCGACAGATACGTACATAGAGAAAGAGGCCGAAAGGAACGAGAAGCTGGAGGAGTTCAGGCTCCAGGCCACATCCTATCTGCTCTCAGGGATGCCCACCGTGATCATCGCTTCGGTCTCATGCATCTATGGCCTAGGCAACCCGAGCACATACTCGGAGCTGGGGCTCGAGCTGAAGAAAGGCCTGCGCATGGCAAGGAAAGAGGTGATGCACTCGCTCGTCAAGATGCAGTACGAGAGGAACGAGGCGGTCCTGGAGAAGGGGTCCTTCCGCATGCGCGGCGATATGCTCGAGGTCTTCCCCCCTTTCTCGGATTCCGCCATAAGGGTGTCGTTCGAAGACGACGTCCTCCAATGGGTCGAGTTCTTCGATGTGCTTAGCGGCCGCAGGAAGCGGGCTCCGAGCTATATGCTCCTCCCGGCGAAGCATTTCGTGGTCCCTGACGAGACCAAGAACGATGCGCTCGCCTCGATAGCCGCTGAGCTTGAGGAGCATGCGCCTTCACTGAAGCCGCTCGAGAGGCAGCGGCTGGAGCAGCGGACGCGCTATGACCTGGAGATGATACGCGAGCTCGGCTATTGCTCGGGCATAGAGAACTATTCGCGGCATTTCGATGGCCGCAGGATAGGCGAGAAACCGTATTGCCTGCTCGATTATTTCCCCAAGGGCTTCCTCATGTTCATAGACGAATCGCATGTCACGCTGCCGCAGGTGCACGGCATGTACAAGGGAGACCTGTCAAGGAAGAGATCCCTCGTGGAGAACGGATTCAGGCTGCCGTGCGCATACGACAACCGCCCGCTCAAGTTCGAGGAGTTCGAGAGATACATGAAGGACGTCATCTTCGTCTCGGCAACGCCAGCGCAATACGAGCTGGCCCATTCATCGCAGGTGGTCGAGCAGATTGTGCGGCCCACCGGCCTCGTGGACCCGGAGGTCGAGATAAGGAAGACCCGGGGGCAACTGGACGATCTTCTTGCCGAGGTTAAGGCGAGAGCGGACCGGAACGAGCGCACTTTGGTCACTACACTCACTAAAAGGATGGCTGAGGATCTGGCATCTTACCTCCATGACAAGGGAGCCCGGGTGAGGTATCTGCACTCCGAGATAGAGACGCTCGAGAGGACAAAGCTCATACGCGCTCTGCGGGCCGGGAAATTCGACTGCCTGGTCGGGATCAATCTCCTTAGGGAAGGCCTCGACATCCCGGAGGTTTCCCTGGTCGCCATACTGGATGCCGACAAGACCGGGTTCCTCCGCTCCTCGCAATCTCTCATCCAGACCATAGGGCGAGCCGCCAGGAATGTCGATGGCCGGGTGATAATGTATTCGGATACGGTATCCGATGCGATGCGCGACGCGATTAACGAGACGGACAGGCGGCGGAAGAAGCAGGTCCTGTTCAACAAGGCGCATGGGATAACCCCCAAGACCATCATCAAGCCGATACCGCCGGAGGAAGGCGATGTCGAAGCGGCGATCCCGAAAAGCATGAACGAGAAGCAGAAAGAGGAGCTCATCGCCATGTTCGAGGAGCAGATGATGGCCGCGGCGGAGCGGCTGGATTTCGAGAAGGCGATCGCGCTGAGGGACAGGATACGGCTCTTGAGGAAGTAATATATTGGTTCTGCGAGATTCTGGATCCGGTGTTAGCATGCAGAAATTCACATTGAAGCATATCGGCGCGGTTTCTCTCGGAAGGCTTCTTGCCATATGGTCTTTCGTGCTTGGATTCATACTCCTGGTCATCTGGTTCCTGATATCTCTGATATTGGGGCTGATCGGTCTTGCGGCAGGCGCGAGTCTGGGCCAAGTGATAATCGGGCTCGTGATAAACTTCGTCTTATGCGTGGTCGGGCTTATCGTGGCTGGCGTAGTGATGTTCATACTAGGATTCCTGAGCGCCATCGTCTATAATATCATCTTGGGCCTCGGCGGCGGGATAGACTTCGATGTCGGCGAGAGGACCTGATTTTTCCTATTTTTTCTTCATTATCCCTCCGGAAGCTCTCCGCAATCAATAAATACCTCCTTCGTCATAAGCAGCATATCCAAATCCTCAGGTGAAACCATCTCTGATAAAATCATAATCAAGGGCGCGAGAGAGCACAATCTCAAGAACATAGACGTAGACCTGCCCAGGGGGAAGATAACCGTGGTGACAGGGCTCTCGGGATCGGGCAAATCCACCCTCGCCTTCGACACGCTCTACGCCGAAGGCCAGAGGCGCTACGTGGAATCGCTTTCAGCCTACGCCCGCCAGTTTTTGGGGATCATGAACAAGCCGGACGTGGATTCGATTGAAGGCCTGTCGCCGGCAATATCCATCGACCAGAAGACCACTTCGCGCAATCCCCGTTCCACGGTCGGTACCGTCACGGAGATTTACGATTACATGCGCTTGCTGTTCGCGAGGGTGGGGCAGCCGCATTGCCCGGTGTGCAAGAAGCCGATATCGAGGCAGGGGCCGGATGAGATCAGCGCGAACCTCTTCGCAAACTTCTCCGGGCAGAGGATCGAGATCCTCGCTCCTGTGGCGAGGGGAGAGAAAGGTCGGTTCGAGAATATGTTCGAGGGGCTCAGGAAAGCCGGGCTCTACAAGGTCTATGTGAACGGCGAGCTCCTGGATATCAGCAGGAAAAACCCGAAACTCGACAAGAACAAGAAGCAAACCATCTCGGTGGTCATAGACAAGGTGGCTGCGGATGCCGCATCCAAGGACCGTCTGCATGAAGCCATAGAATCGGCGCTCAAGGAAGGGGACGGCGTGATGATAGCAAAAAGCGGCAAACGCGAGACGCTTTATTCGAGGAGCAATGCATGCCCAGAGCATGGAATCTCGCTCGGCGAGATACAGCCGAGGGATTTCTCGTTCAATTCGCCCTTCGGGGCCTGCCCGGAATGCCACGGCCTTGGGTTCAAGATGGAATTCGACCCGGACCTCGTGATCCCGGACCGCTCGCGCTCCATCGTAGGCGGTGCGATCACCTGCTACAAGGGTCTCATGGAAGGCGGCTGGCGCATGCACCAGATACGCGAGGTGGCGGCCAACAACGGCATCGCGCTCGACATCCCGATATCGGAAATTCCCAAGGACAAACTCGACATAATCCTCTATGGCACGAAAGACAAGATGACATTCACATACGAGGGCAAGAGCTCGAAATACGAATACGAGAGCGACTTCGAAGGCATAATCCCGCAGCTCGAGCGCCTCTTCCGCCAGACTAAATCAGAGGGCAGGAAGGAGGAGATAGGCAAATTCATGCTCGAGAGTTCCTGCCCGAAATGCAAGGGCATGCGCCTGAAAGAGGAGATGCTGAACGTCCTTGTGGGTGAGAAGAACATAATGGACATCTGCCATCTTCCCATATCCGACGCGAAGAAGTTCCTGGCGTCGCTGGCATTGAACGAGAGCGAGAGGAAGATATCGGCCCCCATACTCAAGGAGATAGGCGCGCGGCTCGAATTCCTCGAGAACGTCGGATTGAACTATCTGGACCTGGCCAGGGAAAGCTCGACACTGTCTGGAGGCGAATCGCAGCGCATCCGCCTCGCCACGCAGATCGGCTCCAACCTCACAGGTATAATCTACGTCCTCGACGAACCATCGATAGGGCTGCACCAGCGCGACAACGCCAAGCTCCTCGCGACCTTGAAACGCCTCCGCGATCTCGGGAACACGCTCGTGGTGGTGGAGCACGACGAGGAGACGATGCGCGAATCAGATTATCTGATAGACATGGGCCCTGGCGCAGGGTTGCTTGGCGGGAAGATCGTCGCAGCTGGCACGGTGCAGGACATAATGAGGGAGGAGGAATCGATAACCGGGGATTACCTCTCAGGCCGGCGCACGATAGCGATTCCCCACAAGCGGAGGGCGCATAAAGGCCGCATAATCCTCAAAGGCGTCGCAGAGAACAACCTCAAGGGCATGGACGTCGCGTTTCCCCTCGGCATCTTCACGTGCATAACCGGGGTATCCGGTTCCGGCAAGTCATCCCTCATAGCGGAAACGCTCTACCCCCTCCTCTCGAACATCCTGAACGGCTCGAAGCTCAGGACCGGAAAGAGCAAGGGAGTCGATGGCGCGTACGAGCTCGACAAGATAATCGCGGTGGATCAGTCTCCGATCGGCCGAACTCCGAGATCGAATCCAGCCACGTACATAGGCGCTTTCACTCCCATACGGGATCTTTTCTCGAAGACCGAGGAAGCCCGGGCGCGCGGATACGGCCCGGGGCGGTTCTCGTTCAATGTGCCCAACGGCAGATGCGAGAACTGCGAGGGAGACGGCTTGATCAAGATCGAGATGCACTTCCTCGCGGATGTCTATGTCCCCTGCGAAGTCTGCAAAGGCAAGCGGTACGATTCCCAGACCCTGGAGATACTTTACAAGGGGAAGAATATCGCGGACATCCTTGACATGAGCGTGGACGAGGCGCAGGAATTCTTTGCCAATATACCTGCCATCAACCGAAAGCTCGAGACCATCAAGGAGGTGGGGCTAGGATACATCAAGCTCGGCCAGCCGGCCACCACCCTCTCAGGCGGCGAGGCGCAGCGCGTGAAGCTCGCGAACGAGCTCTCCAGGCGCTCGACCGGGAAGACGATGTACCTGCTCGACGAACCCACCACCGGGCTGCATTTCGACGACGTGAA